>Ga0208040_1000049_pt1 | contig 159735 bp, 126 predicted proteins | sample AD_UKC083_MetaG_FD_184431 | JGI IMG/M metagenome (GOLD analysis project Ga0208040, IMG submission 184431) | Active sludge microbial communities of municipal wastewater-treating anaerobic digesters from USA - AD_UKC083_MetaG (SPAdes) (version 2) | ecosystem: Engineered > Bioreactor > Anaerobic...
AGGCTATAGAATGCAAAACAGACAAACAATTTTCTGAAAATCGATGAAACAAGCAAAAAAAAATTGGCTTATTTTTACGCCAGGATCACTGCAGTATTGTTCCCAAAATTACTGCACTGTTGTTCCCAAAATGACTGTATTTCTTTTTGCCGAAATCACTGCATTTTTGTTTCCTGTTTACAGTCTTTCAAACAGTTTAGAATTTTTAAAAATAATTGACTGCGCATAACACGGTGTTATACCGAACGACCAGCGGGCGATGCCGGCTCCAGCTTTCCGGCTTTGCTTTCGCAAATCCCTGCTGTTCGCTCGGCATACACCCGAGCCGTTAGGTGCAAGCTAAACGAGAAACCGACGTGCATAACCAAAAATAAATTGATATGAAAAGAATAGTTGCAATACTGAGTATTTTTCTGCTAATCAACCTAGGACAAGGATGTAGAACAGAACATTTTATAATAACAGACATCCGTTTTAATCTAGCCGAAATAAAAGAAAACAAATACAATGATAAAACGCAGATAGTATATACATGTACGTCTACTGTGAAAGATAAACTTGTATTTGTTATTTCATACTATACTGAATTTGTTACTCAAAACTCTTTAGATTTTGGTAATGCATGTTATGCTTTGACATTACCTAGTAAAATTGACAATCCATTACTCGAGGAGACTTTCTCATTAACTTTTAATAAACCATTTGTATTTAATGGAGACACGATTACTGAATTGACAACTATATTTGATAATGAGAAGATAAGAAATGAAATAGATATGTATGAAAATCATATGGCATTTTGCAGTATGGGCGCAGATAAAGTGATTGATTTTAGCAACGAATTTTTTGAAAAAGCAACATTTGACAAATCAGAATATGAGGTGAAATTTTCGTGTGAATCTTCAGATGGATTAACATTTTCGAAGAATATATTGATTGAATTTGAATAAAGCCAGCACATTACACATGGTATAGTGCATGCGGGTTTCAGAGGTATGCGAGCGTTTGTAGCTCGTAAAAAAAGTCGGTGTAAACTGATAGGAAATCGCCTCGTAATCCCGCACGACACCATACCATCAACTGTTAGCTGCCATTAGACGAAACAATAAAAAATATTAATCATGGACAAAAGTTCAAATTTTGATGAAAAAAGGAAAAAGACCTCCGAAGTTTACTCTCCAACAACACCAATTAAAGAGGAACGGTTATTTTTTGGAAGAAAGCACCAATTGGATCGAGTCCATGAAGCAGTGCTTGAAATAGGTCAGCACATTATTTTATATGGAGAACGTGGAGTAGGTAAAACATCACTTGCCAATATTGTTGCCAATAGATATAGAATCGCTATAACTCCAAATGTAACATGCAACTCTTCCAGCACATTGCATGGAGTCTGGAAGAATATCTTTAAACAACTGCCTAATAGCGTTGAACATAGAAAAAAGATTGGCTTTAAAGTAGATCCTAATGACCAAACAAAAATACTAAGTGTTTCATCAATGGCGGAACTATTAGGTAATCAACAGAATGCAAGTATTGATGAAATCACTAGTATCCTGGTCCAATTAACAAAATTCAACGTACCTATTCTGTTTATTTTCGACGAATTTGACCAAGTAAAAAGGAGGGAATTCATACAAGGGATGTCAAATATTATTAAGTTTTGCTCTGACCAGGTCGTAAACATAACTATAATGCTTGTTGGCATTGGTAACACTGTAAATGAGCTAATAGGTGAGCATCAATCTATTGAGAGATGTATTAAGCAAATTTACCTCGAGCGTATGTCGGATGGAGAGCTTAAGGAGATAATTGATAATGCTAACAAGATTATTGGGATCACAATGGAGGAGGGAATAAGTAGAAACATTGTCCGATATTCGGCTGGCTTTCCTCACTTTACACATTTATTAGGCAAGTATTCTACACTTTCGGCACTTAACCGCATGTCTTTAGTAATTAAGCCTCAAGATTTTACAGCCGCAATTAAACATTCGCTAGAAAATACAAATGAAAGTATAAGGAATACCTATCAAAAAGCTATAATCACAACAAAAAAAGAATCGTACTTTCCACAGATTCTAATAGCATGTGCGTTAGCACCGACTGACCAGCATGGAACATTTAGAGCTTCAGATCTTGAAGATGTTTTAAAAGAAAAACTAAACATAAATCTTAAAATGCAAGCTTATCAATATCATTTAGGCAAACTATGCTCAAAAGAAAGGGGTGAAATCCTTGAGAAAATTGAAATTTCGACAAAACAAGCACGTTATAAATTCAGTAACCCTCTTTTTAAAGGATTCCTGCTCTTGAAACATTTCGAAAATAGTAACGGCAGCTAACAGGTCGGTATATGCAATTGGCGTTCCGCACCGCGAGAATTTTCTGGCTAAAGAGGACCGTTTGGTGGTCGGCGGTGCGGCCTGCCCCGGCTCCCGCCGGGGCCCCCCTCCTGGTGTCACGGTTTTTGCCAACGCGACAATATTCAAAACAACGTAAGCGCCCAGTAAACTGCATCTAGTCGATGCCCGATTTTTTAGTTTATTCGCCGGGAAGTAGTTTGTGAACCTGAATTGCCGGGTAATCCGGTATGACCGTCAAAGTATTTGTCAACCATTCGAAGGGTTCAACCCCGCGAAGTTTACATGTAGCCAGCAATGAGTAAATCACAGCAGCATTCCTGGCTCCCTGGTGTGAACCGGCAAACATATTATTTTTCCGACCCAGAGCCACCGGTCTAATACAGTTCTCGATTAAATTGTTGTCTATTTGGAACCTTCCATCATCAACATATCTTCTTAACCTTGGCCAAAGATTTTTTGTATAGTTCACTGCTATGCCAATGGCACTTTTAGGTAAGACCTTTATGGATTGGTCAATCAACCAATTTTCCAACTTATCCAATATCGGCACAGCTTCATTCTTCCGCAACTCCTTGATTTGGTCAAACGAGAGTTCCTGTTCACGGACTTTTCCCTCAATCTCATACAGATCCTGGATCATGGCTAAGGCTTCACCAGCTCGTTTAGGATCATTGGCCTTGGCCTGGTCAAATTTTCTCCTGCTATGTACAAAACAGGTCAGTAGTTTTATCTTTTCAGGCGGGGCTAAGTTGTCGTAAACCGAATAACCATCTGTTTGAAGATAGCCTTTAAAATCTTTCAGAAAACTTTTCGGACCATCCTGACCCCTGGTTTGCCGGTAATCAAAGACCACCATGCGTTTGATGGGATCATGATAAACCCAGAAGAATCCCCGGTGAGTAGCACCGGGCTTGTCTTCCGAAAGAACCGGGATAGGTGTTTCATCTGCTTTCAGATAATCCGATGAGCGAACTTCCTTTTTTAATGCTTCCCATGGCAAAACCAACCAGTCTTCAAGGGAACGGTTGGCCCATCCACCAATGGTTGAATCAGGAATATGGAGTTTCTGACGCTTGAAGATCTGACTTTGGCGGTAGTACGGAAGATGATCAACAAACTTGCTGACCAGGATATGAGCAAGCATCGAGGCACCGGCATTCCCCTTTGGGACAGGAAGAGAAGGAAGTTCAGCCGTAATAATACGGGGGGCTTCATCGTTGGTCTCAACCACATATTTAGGTCTCACGATCTGTTGAACAAAGATACTGGCAGGTTTGTATTCCAAAATTTCCGTAGTAATGGTGCCGATCTTCTTGGCACCTTCGGGAAGGTTCTCCGGTTCAATTATCTCAGTTCTGCGTGGAAAATGAGAGGGGATCTCAGCACGGTAAGAATGTTTCTTCTTTCCCTTTTCGGGCTTCTCCCGGGTGTAGGTGATCTCTTCCATCGTCTTTTCAGGTGCTTGCAGCGCAGGAAAATCAAACAGAGATCCCTGAAGCGGGTCCGGGGCTATAAAACGTTCGCTTTTGGCTCCGAACATCATCCTCTGAAGTTGGGCAAGCTGGTGTTTAAGCCATTCAACCTCGGACTTGAAGGTAATCAACTCCTGGTATTCTGTCTTCGATATGGTGATCATTCCTTCGCTTGCCATGAGGTAAAAATACTCATGAAAAGCATTGATTTTATTGGCATTACAGACGATTTACCAACAAATTTTTGTTACTAAAAACGCCTCCGTTTTTTTGCATATTTCATGGAAAAACCAGTAATAATCATCGCCAGTTGTCCGTATTCAATATCCTGACTCAAACCCGGTTTTTCAATTTGTGGCAATTCAAAAGTGCCTTGTTCAAGGCGCTTGTAAAACAAAACGAACCCACCGGGTTCCCACCTGAGAAGTTTTATGCGATTTCTACCTTTATTATATGAAGATAAACACATCACCGCTACGTGGGTCTTGTCCCAACCGGCCGCTTACTAATCCGCAGAGCCCGTCAAAACTCTTTCGCATGTCAGTTTTCTCCCTGAAAAGGAAGTATCTGGCGGAGGTAACCGAAAACATGATCCCTACAGGTTGATCAATGCCTTCAGCATTTGCAGAGAAGTTCCTGTAGGTAATTGCAGTTCTACCCCATTGGTGTACCGCAATAAAATGCCGCTTCCATTAAAAACATTTTTAAGCTCGATAAATGCATTCCCGTTGCCCGCTTTTTTCTGCCGCTTATATAACCAGTACCGGAGTGTATGAATGGAAATGTTGTTGGACTTAGCAAAGTCCACCTGGGGTCATTCCTGAATTATGCCAGCCGGCAACAATCTCTTTAACTTGTTGAGAAGTGTAAGTTGTGCTCATGAAATTTTTGCGGGCAAGTTGCTACTCCCGGGCAAGATTCACAAGATGCAGTTGGCTGGGCGCTTACGTATTACGGATGCGCAGCGCCATGCCGGATGAAGAGTCCGTCATAGTTCTTATGGCTAAAACGGCCATGGATAAGTCCTCCTATTACAGGGCTTTGCCTTATATAGACCATGATGAAAAGCTGTTTCCAAATGAAAAGAACCACTTTCTTGATCTGATAAACAAAGTTACAGAATAGCAGGCTCATGTCAAGGCTATACAAGTCCCTCCCTACGGTCGGGACCCTTGACAAAGACCCCGCCATTCAAAAAATGATGTTTAACAGTTCAAGAAAGCCAAAAGAAAAGTAGTTTAGTGATGCCAAACTAAAATGGGAAACCGAGGTCGCGAGACACACAAATTGTAACACTACCAAAAATCCATACAGCATTTACAAGGATGGCAATGGAAACTTCAAACAACTGGTATTATTTCCAATGATGCCTTTTGTTTCGTTCAGGCGGAGTTTTTAAAAATGTGCCAGGGGGACGCCCTGAGACATAGGGCCGATCGTCAGGTTGTCCTTCGATTACAGTTCGTTTTTTAACTTTCTTTTAAAAATAGGTGTTCACTGCAAATTCAAATTGATTAATAAAAATCTCTTTGAACACCGATAAATTATTTTGCTCATAAAAAAGCAGCATTGCCTTTTTATATTCCACTGAATCGACGGTTCTGAATGAAATAGGACAATATTTGTTGTTCATTAGAATTGCATTACTTACTATTCTTGCTGTCCTTTTATTCCCGTCAACAAATGGTTGGATGTAAGAAATTAAAGCAAGTGTCAAAAGCGCTTTTTCGAAAATATCCTCTTTCCCATTAATTAATTCACACATATTTACCAATGATTCCCTGATTTGAAATTCATTGTCCGGAGGTCGATAATTCGTGCCGGAAATGCCAACTCTTCTTTTTCGAATATTCCTCTCAATTGCCAATTCTTTGATTAAGATACTATGAATATTCTCAATTTTTGAAACAGTCAGAGGTATTAAATAATCAGGATTTTCGATGATAAAATCAATCGCATCTTTATGATTTAGAAGCATGGTTGCTTCTTCTTTGGTTTTTCCTGCTGCAGTTTCTTTTTCCTTCAGTAGTCTTTCTGTTTCAAGCAGTGAATAAGTGTTCCCTTCAATTTGTGAAGATTTCCAGCTCAAATCAATGGCGAGTCTTTCTAATTCTTTTTTGTATTCAATACCTGAAAGTCGAGAGAGATTTTTTTCATAAGTTTTTTGAAGCTCTGTTAATCTATTAATCTCATTTTCTGTGAAAAGTGCTGTATGGGGTAGGGTTTCTGAAATCAGGTTAAAATTGAAAGTCTCTTTAATGGTTCTTTCATCAATTTCTTTTTTAAAGTATTCTTCAATGTCAACAGGTACAAGCAATTCAAAAGAAGGGGAGATGACATATTTTGTCGATTTCCCTTGTCCGATTTTTGAAATCAGTTTCTCAGAAGCCAGATTGAATAAGATCCTTTTGACCGATGCATAACTTAATGAAACTGAAATTCCTTCATGAATTTCTTTGGAAGAACACCCTTTATTTTGTTGAATATAATTCAGTATTTCGGCGTTTCTTTCGTTTTTCATTGTTCATTTATTTGGCTCACTAAAATATTAAATACAGCTCAAATTTGCAATATTTATGAGCTGTATCTGTTTTCAAAATGAGCTATAACAGTCTGAAGGGATGTTTTGCTTGCGTTAGCAAAAGAAGTACGCCGACCTGTTAGGCCGTGTGTTCTTTGGCCTTTTTGATGCTTTTGAATTCATTGATTTTTACCTTCTTTCCCGCAGCATAAGCAGCACGGGCAGATGGTCGCTGAATCTCGCAACTACCCCTCGTTTGTAACATGGTGTGACTGTGGATGTTAACAATCAACCACATAGCCATTCTTTTCAAACAGGGTTATTGCGTCGGCACAATTGAAATTATTCCACTCCCTGTCGCTGATTTCCACATCGCGCGGAATAGCGCCTTTTTCTACAACTACCACATTCGCACCGGCCCTGACAGCTTTTTCACTGGCAGGATGCACACAGATATCCTGAACCGTGTCTCCTCCGGAAAGCCTTGTTACCGCGATGAGTTTTGCAATTATTTCATCGCTTATCCTTCTTCTGTTCCCCAGGGGCGTTCCTTCAACAGGGAAACGAGCCATTATTCCTGAAATTGAGACGTTGTATTTCACCGATTCCAGAAACCTCTCCGCAATCTCCCCACTGGTATGCTCTTCCCCTACTGGTTCAACCAGGTGTATGAGTTTCAGACCGGAATCACGGACAGCCTGTAAAGTTGCCCTTCTTTCGTCAATATTGAACCGTGTATCTATTCCCTCCCGTAACCGGATAGCATGGTATATTCCACGCACACCGGCATTATAAAAAGCATCTGCGGCAGCTTTATCAAATTCTCCGGTATTCAACACCAGTTCATAATTGCCGGGAACTTCCCTGCGGATGTATTCAACCAGTTTCACCAGCTCCTTTACACTGTAGAACTGTGTGGTTCTGAAAACAATATAATGGACCTTGTTTTTTACATACTCTTTTACGTCGCCGGCAATTTGTTCCCTTGTATAAATCTTTTCCTCTTTGATTTTGCCCCATTTCTCACCGAAAGAACAGAAATCGCAATTCATGGGACAGGCCGCATAATCAATCCCGACGGCTCCCCAAAGAAATGCCTTCCCAGCTGTTTTCAGTTTTGCAACTTCAAAAGCGGTCTCGCCCAAATAATGAAAATCATCACTCCGCTCATCAATCTCAAGCAATCTGATTATTTCTTCCCTGGTTAAAACAATCCCGTCGAGGCATTTCTGCCGGGCAGTTGCAATGAATGAATGACTACTCACTTTTATAAAACTTCATCCAATATTTCGCATGCGGATACTACCACACGCGGACAAACAGAGAAAAGAAGCCCCTTATCCATGATGATCTTCATTTCTTCTTCTTTTGAAAGATCATATCCAAGGATCTCACGGCAAATCAGACTCTTGTTCTTTTCTTTGAATCTGGTCTCAAATTCAACCTTTTTAGCCAGCATATTTTGCTTGATATCAGGCTGATTGGCCTCGTCGTTCCCATGTTTCAGGCCTATGGCCATCAATGCACCAATCACACATCCGCAGGTTTCAGCATGCCACATCCCGCCACCAAAGGGGGAAGAAATCCTCATAGCTTGCTTTTCGTCCAAACCCAGTTTTCCGGCACAGTGTCCGAATACAATTTGAGAACAATCTATTCCGGTCTTAAAACATCCGGCAGCGAATTCTTCGGTTACTTTTTCCATAATTCAGAATTTTTTTGAAGGTAAATATACGATTCACAATAATACACTGACGTAAATATACATCAAATAAAAACGATCAAAACCAAAGACCCGGAAGTAATAAAAACAATCATTACTACAGAAAATTACTCAGCTTCAGAATTTCTTATTATTATGGAATTGTATTCGCAACAAAACTCATCAGGGAGGGAGATTTCATTCAGGAAACCTGACAGTAAATTTCTCATTTCTTTGATTTTGGGCAGATTCAGACAGTGGACCGTTTTTCCGTTGACGATATGTCCTTTGATCAGTCCGGCACGCTTAAGCTCGAGAATATGCTGATTGATGGTTGTTCTGTTTAAGGGGAACACATCTGAAACATCGCCCTGCAGGCAGGTTTTTGTTTTTGACAGGTGCAGAAGGATCTGGATACGCACCGGGTGCGAAAGCGCCTTGAAATATACTGCTTTCTGGCGTAGGTTTTTCTCAAACAGATCTGTTTTCGCGAAAGCCATGTTACTATTTTTAAATAAAAATAGGCAATATTCAGGAATTATGAAATTTAACCTGACAAACCTGTTGCACTACAATATCTGTAATTTCTGAAATGAATTTTCATCGTATAAAAATCTTCTTAGCGCTTCGGTATAATAGATCAGAGGGTACAGCTTCTCATCATACCACAGCATTGCAAAATAGAGTCCAATGGGGGAAGGTTTTAAATTCTTATGTGTTTCGAGCCAGCTTAATCCCCTGAAACAGGAATCCTTGTCCTTCATGGCCAAAGCACAGACAGCCAGTGAAGTCTCCTCGATGGTGCCGGCAATGTTTTTCTTACCACCCCAGCTTCCGTCATTATTCTGGTTATCAAGCAGATACTTTTGAGCTTGTTTGATCATTACCTTCAGTTTGTCAATGACGCTCTTTTCAGTTCCGGATAGCTTAAGGCAGTCAACAAGATAAGTGCAGACCTTTGCAGTGCCATATACAGGATTTGTTTTTTCTTCAGTCATTTGATTCCCGAACCAGAGAGGCAACCACGAACCATCAGGGAATTGATGTTTTTCAAGGTACCCGATTGCTCTGATGATGCTTTTTTTGATTTTTAATCCTGTGTCTTCAGGAATGATTTTTGCAAGTTCTTCAGTTGTTTTCAACAAAGCGAGGAGAGCATGGCCGGTAAGATCGGCGCAGCTCTTATCAAAGGGAAGCCTTCCCCAGCCTTTGCAAAATGTAGGGAATCCTCCGTCTTTGTTCTGGAGGTCAATCAGCCACCTGCAGCCATTCAGCAGTGCACTGTTTTCTTCTTCCGATCCGGAGTATAATTCAAGTAATGCCAGCATAGCTCCGGGGGTATCGTCCGCATCAGGAACAGCCCCTGAAAAGTTTGTCCATCCCCATCCTCCTAGCTTTGCACCGTTAAAAGGATGTTTTTCCTTATACTGCAGCGTGATCAGGTGTTTTCTGATTTTTACAATCTCATCCTGATTCAGCACCTTATTGATATTGCTGCCCAATGCTTTCACGGATAGTGTGGTTACCCAGGTTGAAAGATCAGTGTCGATAGGCCATCCACCGTCATTACGTTGCTGCATTCGCAGAAATTCAATGCCTTTTTTCACCGTGATATTTTCTTTTTCCCCGCTTTTAATCAGGCACATGACCACAAAACCCGTAAGGGGTATTGCTTCAAGAAAACCGCCACTTTCAGGAACCAGGCTGTTTAATTTGCCGATGGCGGACTTAATGGAAAGGGTCCTGACCACGCTGACAGGATTGATCTTCTTACCGCGTATCGTGTGCAGGTAAATACCGACCGCGAGAAGGGCAGGCAAAGCATAGCTTACCACCCGAAGGTTAACGAAACGATAGATTGAAGATGGTAAAAGTGCCAGTTCAAATGGGAAGCCGGGTATTTCTTTGGCTGATGATGCGGGGATGACCCCGCACACGATAAGCAGTGAAAGTATCGGGATTGAAAAAGTGTAATCTTTCCCGTAAAATTTCAGGATCGAACGTGTAATCGTCTTCGGATCCAGGGTTATTCCCTTTCCTGCTAGCCAGTTTTCCATCTTCCTGAGCACAGCAGTGCCGTTTCCATTTGTCTGAAGCATACTGACAGCCGCATAGCAAAGCAGGGTAGTGCTGACATTGCTTACGGAGGAGGTTGTATCGCCATAACCTCCGTCGGGGTTGATATTACTGATCAACCATTTGTATCCTTCTTCGGTTCTTTTCAGGTCGTCTGTATTATCAGCAGTTTTTAGCGCAACGATTGCGACGGCAGTGGCAAGTGCGCTTGTTGAAAGTTCTCCCTGCCAGAATCCGCCGGCATTGATCTCCGATTTTAACTTGTCGCTCAAATCAAGGTATTTCCGGGTTAAAAAGGTATTGTTCATAATCAGTCTGTAAGTGATCCAAGTGCCAGTAATCCGTAGAATGTGTATTCGATGTCGGTAGTTCGGTCCAGGATGCCGGATCCGAATCCCCCGTCAGTATATAGTGAGTCAATAAAGTTCAGGCAATCAGGCTTTATCGTACGCATATCGTAATCTGCAACCCGCAGGGCGTATAAACCAACAGCGGTCGAAAGCAGATCCGGTTCAGGAGTTTCCTTCGTGGCTTTAAATCCTCCGTTGTCATTGTAAAAACCGAGCAGTTTTTTCACATCCTCAGCCAGAGGCTTCCCGAAACTATGCCTGAGGAGCGCCGACGCAGCCACAACAGGTAATGGCGCTGTATGGCTGCCTGTTGTTTCCCAGGGCATTTTTGTTAAAAGGTACAGGCTTCTGTATTCCCTGTAATAATAACAGTACAAAAGGCTCATGAATGCCCTGAATTCACCGTGCCTGTCAGGTTCAGCACACACGCCTTCCCTGATCCTGTACAGCATATTTCTGACATTTTTATTCCGGATGTCCAGTTTTGAAGCCAGTATGACAGCGCAATACAGGTGAACCTGGTCCAGTCCGTTCTTTGAAATCTCATTTTCAACATATTTTCTGGTTCCCGGCATCATTTCTTCCAGACCGAGCGCTTCAGAAAGATAACAACCGAAAAGGGTATAATACAGGTCCGGATTTCCTGCCCTGTCCATGAATCCTCCTGACTGGTGCTGCTTTCCCCTGACATATTTTTTTAGCTCGTTCAACGGGCCATTTTCGATCAGCTTCAAAGATTTCCCGAGCATCAGCTCAACTCTTTTGGTTTCGAAGGTCTTCAGCCGTTGAGACGAAACGAGCTTAAAAAAACTGTTTGAAAGTCTTTCCCACAACTTCATGCAAGGCAAGTTTTAAAGGTATATTCTGCAGCTTTCCCAGGCAGTCATCGGCTTTTTGAAGGAACTCCCCGATCATGCTGTTAATCCTTTCTTCCACAGGGAACGTCCGAATAAGTTCCATGAGTTTGACCATGTCACTATTTTTAAGGGCTTGTGCCAGAATGATTTTTTCCTCTCTGCCGGCTTCTTCAGCAATTACCGAGATTATTGCGGAAGGATTTCTGACAGGGTAACCATCCGTATTTTCAGTGATATCTTCCAGGTCATCCTTCAACTGATAGGCAATACCGGTCAGACTGCTGAACTGATCCAGCAATTCCAGAGATTTGACATCAGCATTCCCGGCCACAGCACCGGTCAGGAGAGACACCCTGAATGCAGCTGCAGTTTTGGCTTCGAAAATATCGAAGGTCTCTTTTAAGGAAAGGATTTTCCCATTCCTCCGGGTTATCAGCTCATTTCCCTGACCTATTGACATTAACTGGTGTCCACAGGAAATAATAGTAAGGCATTTTTTGAGTGCTTGAGGTTCAAGGTCACATTTCGAAATAAGCCTGTAACCCTCTCCGATCAAGAGATCCCCGGTGTTTATCGCAACCGGAATCCCATATTTTTTGTGAAGAGTTTCTTTTCCGTATCTGAGTTCATCTCCGTCTTCAATATCATCGTGAATAAGAGAAGCTTTATGAAAACACTCAACCGACATGGCAAGGTGTTTAAAGACTCCGGTATCCGGTTCCTTACAGAACGCTTCATACGCTATGGCAACCAGGAGCGGACGGATTCTCTTGCCGTCTGAAAGCAGGATTTCCCTTATAATATTATCTGAAAGTGAATCTTTAAGTTCAAGCAGATCATTAACCTGCTGTAAGGTAAACAATGAGGCAGTTTTTTCTTTCAGCCTGTTTATGTTGAGAAGTGGGTAATGGTTGACAGAAGTGAAATAATGGATCTCCTCGTTTATCCATTCCGTATCGGCTGTGGTGTCCATGCATCCGCATGTAAGGAGGGGTACTCCGATGGCAGGCACGGAATACCTGTTCACTGAATAGAATATTTTCTGCAGTACCTCCAAACATCCGATGCCAATGATTGCATCCACTTTTCCGCTTTCCACCAGTCGGGTGGCAATGGTAGTTCCTTCAGTCACAATGGTAAGATAGCCCAATTTGTCGGCTTCCTGCAGAAATCCCGAAATGCTGCAATTCCCGCAATCACAGCAGAGCAGTCCCAATGCATCTTCCTGTGCCTTGCACATTTTGCTGTTCCTCAGGCACTGGGGAAGCAGCAGCATTCTCCTTTCAAACGGGATCGGGCCGACAACAGGACGCCATATTTCGTTTCCGCTGCAGACCATGATAAAAGCTTTATAAGTTTGATCCCATCCGTTCAATGCGATCAGTTCATCGGCAAGCATTGCGAGCCTGTCATAGGATACCGGCGGAAATGTTTTATTCAGCGAGAAATAAAACCGTGTCTGGGTCCGGATCTCCTCTCTCACATTTCTCTCCGCAGGAACGATCAATGATAAGTCATTTTCAGCCATACTATTCAATTTAAATCAGCCATAAGCACCCATCCCAAAAAAGGCTGCTTTCTTTGCCAGCCTGTAAATCAGGCTCTTTTCAGGAATAACAGGGCAGGAGCCATGGCTTGCGATGACAGGGGCATTTGTAAGATCATCCAGGTACCCTGGCCGGTTGGAGGAATTCACAGCACCATGTTTTTCAGCAAAGGATTTCAGCCATGCCGGATCTTCCATGAAAACACATCCTTTTGTTTTATGGTGGATTTCATTTTTAAAATCCTTCAGGAACTCAGAGTTTTCAAAGATGTGAATGAGTTCCCCGTCATGAATATTTTCACGGGTGAGTTGTATAACGGGGCAGGGCTCTATCTGACCTGACGGGTTAATATGATGGCTGAGCCCGTCGGCAGCCGGACAGAAGGGTTCTCCGTTTGCATGCCAGTAAGAATCAATAAGAACCATTGGGAGGCGTGTTCTCCCGTCGACAAGGAATTTCCTCAGTCGCAGGATATCAGGACCATCAAGAGCAAGGTCATAATTCGGACTGCTGCCCGCAGGGCGGTAGATATAATACCAGAGGTACATTACTCCCAGATCATGCAGCATTTTTACAAAATCGTCAGAAAGAGCCATTTCTATATTTGATTTGCAAACACTTATGGCTGCCCCTGTTATCAATCCTTCCGAGACCGATGTTCTGAGCGCTTTCATTGTACGGTTATAAATACCGTGTCCGCGCCGCCTGATATCAGCCACTTGCTCATCCCCCTCAAAGCTTATCAGCGGAGTGACGTTTGCGGCTCTCCTAAGCCTTATTGCAAAGTCTTTGGTAAAAAGGGTGCCGTTCGTAAAGAGCTGAAAGTAAGCGTCAGGATGATTTTCAAAAAGCAAGGGCACTTGTGAATGCATGAGGGGTTCCCCTCCCAGGATCCCAAAAAAGAAGGAGCCTTTCTTTTTGCCGGCTTCAATAACGGAATTCATCGTTGAAAGATCCATATATACTTTCGGACCATCTACCACCACCCAGCATCCCTGGCAGTGCAGGTTACAGTCGTTTGTAACGGAAATGAACTGAAAAGCAGGAAAAACCTCGCCGTTTTTGCTCCTTTTCCTGAATTTCATTAAACCCGTTAAGCTTTTGAAACCCATATTAACCAGGAATTTTCTCCTGCAGCGGCTGTCGGATTTGAAGAAGTTTTTGATTACTGACATAATTCCGGTTTCACTTCCTGTCACTTTCTTTCAGTGCGTTGTCCCTTTCGGAAATGGCTTTGTTAAGAGCTTCCTGCCTGATGATCGATTCTCTTTTCACTTTCCTGGCCTGGAGGGCTGAATAAATATCATTCCCCAGAATGGACTCGATGTCCTGAACCTGTCTTTCATGTTCTGCAATTTCATCAATTTCACCGGATCCGCCTATTGCTCCGCCAAATTTATATTTCGGAAAAATGACAGCGGTCGCAGGACATATCCTTGCGCAGGCAGGGCAATTGTTCTTGCATGCCTTGGGATTGACCACACTGACTCTTTCGTCAGTTTTGTCATACACCCCGAAAAGGCAGAAATCAGCACACTGGCCGCATGTTGTGCACCTTGAATAATCGATTACCGGGAACCAGGACGGCCATCCTGAGTCCTCCCTGATTTCCCTGAACGAGGACGCGGATACCTGTCCTCCGCAAAATTCATTGATTTGTTCAATGGCTGCTGAAGCTTCCGTTTCCAGAAGATTGATGAACCTTGATCCAGGGAGATCTGAGTTTTTCACTCCGGCAGGGTGCAGGAGAAGCTTCATGGCCCTGGGATAGCATCCGATAACCAGCTTTTGTTCCTGATTATCGAAAACACCAACCAGGGAATCATCTTTCATTCCGGCAAGACCGCAGAGATCTATTAACATGGTGATTCTAAAGGTCAGCCCCGTCAGGTGAGATTCTATGATCTTCAACTTATCCTGACTGATCCGTTCACCCCGGCAATTACAGAAAATAATATGCTTCATCTGATACACAACTTATTGTTGGTTGGGCTTTTAATCCCGGAATGTCAGTACTCCCGATATGGTCGATCATAACGGTATCCCTTATCATTTCAGTTTGCTGATTACACCGACATATCCGCCGTTTTTAGCCAGTGTAATTTTTAACGGCTCGTCAAATTTGAGTTTCTGAACTTTTTTCTGAATGTCAGTCGGTTCTTTGTCCGACTTTTTGGTGTCGCTCCACGATTCCAGTTCATAATTGCCGGCTGGAAGAAAATTGACAGGAATGGTGACCTGTTTTCCAGACTGGTTATTCAGAATTCCGATGAACCACTGATCGCCACTTCTTTTGGCAATGGCCACATAATCACCGGGATAACCGCCCAGAAACCGGATATCATCCCATGTTGTGGGGACGATTTTCAGGAAATCGGAACCTGGCTGGTTCAGAATATGGTCGGGATGGTCACAAACCACAGTCAACGGACTTTCAAAGATGACAAACTTCGAAAGTTCGGCTGCCCGGGTGTTCCAGACCAGTGTCGGCACCTGCTGTTTCCACTCTTCCCGGGTTACATTGAGGAAACCGCCGGGGGTGTAATCCATTTGTCCTGCCAACATCCGGGTGAAAGCCAGTTTCACATTGTGTTCCGGACTCATTCTGTCGGAGAATTTGTAATACTCACCGCCCAACACCCCTTCACGGGTGATCATGTTAGGCCAGGTACGGATGATCCCGTCGGGTTTGTAGGCTCCGTGAAAATTGACCAGCAACTGGTTATCAGCTGCACAGCGGATGATGTCGTGATACCAGTTCACCATTTGCTGGTCATCCCGGTCCATAAAGTCAATCTTGACCCCGGCGACACCCCACTGGTGATACAGCGGAAAAGCCTTTTTGTAGGCACTGTTCCGGTTGACATCAGTGGAATAGAGCCAGACAATGATTCTTACATTTTTTGATGCAGCATAGGCAATGATCTCCGGCATATTGATCTGCGGAGCCCAGCGGGTAATATCCGCCTCCGGCGTGTTGAATTTCCCGTACCATTGCCAGTCAACCAGCATATAGGGCCATCCCATTTCAGAAGCCAGATCGATATATTGCTTGATAACCGGCATCTCCATTTTTACCTCTCCGCTCCACCAATGATCCCAGGCACTCATGCCCGGTCTGATCCAGGATGGGTCGCTGATGGCGCAGGGATCATTCAGGTTTTGAATGATATCCGATTCAATCAGGGTTCCCGGGGAATTCCCGATCATCAAAACCCGCCAAGGAGAGAAAACCTCGTCTGCAAAACGGGCTTTTACCCCATCTTCCGGTTCCCCGGGAAGCGGGACAAGTTTTGTAGTCAACTGGCCGGACTTTCCATTGGTTCCCAGATAGAAAGCAGGGAAATTGTCGATCCTGGCTTCCGTAAGGGCCACCCAGCAATTTTCACCGTAATCCATCAGAAACGGCATGCCTGCGATGGTTTTGTCTGTTACATAACTCAGCGGAAATTCTTTGAACTCTGATTCCTGGGACGTAGAATAGCCACCATACTCCACTACCCAGGCTTTCGGATCTCCCGGAATAGCAAAAGTGGTCAGCTCCCTGGTAATCTGCCGGTCAACGATTTTTGCCCCCCTCAGCAGGTGATACCGGAAAGCAATTCCATCGTTGTAAGCTCTGAAAGTAATCCCCATTTCCCGCATGGGCGATTCTTTTTCTTTCAGAAGCAAAAAAAGCTCATTGAAATGGTTCCTGATTTCAGAATGCTTGGATTTTACTACCGGGTTCCAGATTTCATTAATCTCGTTCAAACCGGTCGATATTACATTGAAATTCCCTGTCATTGCAGGTTCATTCTTAAACTCAAATCCCAATGCGGAAGACTCCGTGATCATCCTGTTCAGGAAAGTGCATGACCAGGTAAGCTGCTCACCATTGATGATCTTGATTTTGATGTTTTGATCCGGAGAAGTAACTGTAAAATCCTGAGCCATGACATTCTGAAAAGAAAGCAGGTTGACGAGGATTATTATAGCCGAAATGAACTTGAAGTTATTCATTGATTAATTTATTTATTTAAGTTCCGCAAGTAAAAAAGTCTATATATAAAGATAAAAAAGCACCGGGTTTTTTCAGAACACGTTTAAGGTGACATACTTTCAATGATGTACATATCATGTCGACCAGGTCGCAGTCAAGCTGCCGGGCCATCTTCACCCACTCTTTCCTCTGTTGAATCCTGCTTGTCCGGTTTTTTCCTCTCTTTGACTGTTTCCGCAACTTTGCCATAATTTCCGGTCAGGAAATCCCTGAACATGTTGGCGATTCTCAAAACCGGCAACTCTTCCCCTTCATCACTCAGATTTGTCATCCATGCGAGAACCAATTTTTCCTCCGGATAAATCAGCAAAAGGGCGGCACTTCCCCTGACATTTGCCCTGGCAGCGTAAAATGGTTTACCCTGCCTGTCAGCGAGGAACAGCAACCCGTTGCCCATGCTTCCCTGAGATTCATTATTGACTAGGGGAGGCGTAAACATCCTTTTTTTGATGCTGTCAGGCAGTACCGGCGAAGAGAGCAGTGCGTTTCCTAGTTTAACCAGATCTTCGGCTGTGGAAAGATATCCGTCGGAGGACATCCGGTAACGAAGGTCGTAGGTTACGGCGTTGATGGTTTGAGCGATCAGGTTGCGGTCATAAAAATCGCTCCGCCCTTTGATAGTGACGAGGGGATTGTCGGGTACCGTGTTTTCCAATTTCAGGGTATCGATAACCCACTGGCTGAGAACCTTTGAAAAAGGATGCCCGGTAACCTCTTCCATGACTGCCCCGAGGAGCGTGAAGTTATAAATCGTCGGATACTGGTACATCCCCGGAGGGAACAGCAGGGTGTCGGCTGAAAAATTCTCGATCCCCTTCCGCAGGGTCGTGTTCAATCCCCTCCAATTGACCTCCTGATCGGTAGGCTGCCTGATCCCGGATGTCTGATCAACAAGATGTTGGAGTTTCAGTTGATATTTCTTCTCCGGAAAATCGGGCAGGTATTTCCAGACCATCTCACCGGGATCCAGGACCTTTTCCCCGGCCATTCTGTAGTAAGCCAAAGAAGTTAGAACCTGGGTTACCTGTCCCATGCGGTATTTGGTGAACCTGGTCGCCGGAACTTCCAGGTCAGTGCTCGCTTGTCCCAGCCCTTCAGACCAAACCAGTTTCCCGTCGATTGACAACGCCACCGATCCTCCCGGAATGAAATTCCTGGCCTGGAAAATATACGCCTCCTGCCTGGCCGCATGGATAACCTTCATGAATTTACGGTCGAAAATCCTTTCCGGATCCTTCTTCTGCTGACAACCTGACGTAACCAGAAGCAGAAAAGCCAATCCCGCCAATACACGTTTCGTCCTCATAATTCTTTTAATAAATCAATATGATTAAAAATCAGGAAGGCAAATGTAAAGAATAATCATTGATTCCGATTTCAGGGATGTTCCCTATTGTTTAAATCCATCCTCTTAAACGGTAATACGCCAGAGCCATAAACTCACGTACGATCATGACTTCATATTTCAGGTGAGTCCATACCTGATACCTGATCTGGAAATTATTGCCCACATCGGGCACGAGGGGAGGGGCGCTTCCGAGGTCGTCGTCGCGGAAAGAAAAATCGGCTTCCGAAGGATTATCGAAGGCGGGAAGGGCATTTACCTCCGCAAATCCGGCTTTGCGAAAGCAGAGGATACTTCTCCGCATGTTTTCAGGAGAAGTCACCAGCATCACCGGCAGGTTCGTCCCTAGCAATGCAGCACAGGCGAGTGCCTGTGACCGGGTATTGGTCCCTGTGCTTTCGAAGAGAATCCTTTCCCCTGCTATCCCCCTGATCGCCAGTTCCCTTTCCATTTTCCGCGGTGTGCCTTCAAAATCCGATGTGTCTCCCGGCATGACAATGACGATCCTGCTGGCAGGTATGGCTTCTGCTGCACATGCGGCATACCAACCGCGTATCAGATTGGATTCACTCGGCATTCCGCTGCCCCCAAGCAAAATGATGTGGGCCGGGACCCTGTCCGGCTTCGAAAGGCTGGTTCCCAGCCAGTGCAATCCCCAAAAAGGAAGCGTGGTAAAGGCCAGAAAAAGCGCAAGAACAAAGAAAACTCCAGCAACCGTTAGAATTTTTCCTGTGAGTTTCAAAATTTGAATATTTTTGAATGAAATTCGTTTCATCATCACCACGAAATTATGGATAAATATAAAATTTAACTTTTAAAACTTCCCGATTTGGATCAGAAAGTATTGGAGATTTTGGGCGGACTGTTCAGGGAATATACCGGACACGAGGCAGAATTATCTGAGGTTCTTCCTCATTCCGGATCTTACAGGGAATATGTCCGCCTGCGGCGGGAGAACTTTTCCGCCATCGGCACGTACAACGCCGATATTAAGGAAAACCGGGCATTTATCTCCTTCTCCCGGCACTTCAGGGAATCGGGGATCCCGGTTCCTGAAATTCTTCTTCAGGATGAAGATCCCCGGTATTACCTTCAGGAAGATCTGGGATCGGTCACCCTTTTCGATTTTTTGAACAAAACCAGGATACATGAGGGGTTTTCGAGGACCATCATCGACGAATACAAAAAAGTATTGTCTATCCTGCCATCTATTCAGGTAACCGCAGGAAAAACAATCGATTATTCGGTTTGCTATCCGCGGGCGGCCTTCGACATGCAGTCTATGAAATGGGACCTTAGTTATTTCAAATATTATTTCCTGAAACTGGCAAAAATCCCCTTTGACGAACAACTTCTGGAAGATGACTTTTCCAGGTTTACCGATTACCTGCTGAGTGCTGACAACCACTTCTTTATGTATCGTGATTTCCAGTCCAGGAACATTATGCTCAGGGATGGAAAGGTATTCTTCATCGATTACCAGGGTGGAAGAAGGGGCGCATTACAGTATGACCTGGCTTCCCTGCTTTATGACGGGAAAGCTGACATACCGCAAAGGGTCAGGGATGAATTGTTTGAATTTTATCTGGACCAGCTCGAAAAAATCCTGCCAGTCGACCGCTATGAATTCATACGTTATTTCAAGGGATTTGTGCTTATCCGCATCATGCAGAGCATGGGAGCCTATGGATTCAGGGGTTTTTACGAAAAAAAGGAACACTTTCTGAAAAGCATCCCCTATGCACTCGACAACCTGGAAGCGATTCTCCAGAAACTGGATCTGCCCGTGGAACTCCCCGAACTGGTCAGTGTGTTGAACCAGGTGGCCCATTCTTCCTTTCTTCGTTCCATCGGTCAGAAAGAACATAACCTCACCGTGCGCATTACCAGCTTCAGTTACAAGAAAGGAATTCCACAAGATCCGTCAGGCAACGGGGGAGGCTTTGTGTTTGACTGCAGGGCGATCCATAATCCGGGCAAATACCCGGAATTCAAAACTCTGACAGGACAAGATGCTGAGGTTCAGCATTTTTTGGAGGACAAATCTGAAATGCCGGGATTTCTCCAGGCGATCAAAGTGCTGATAGATCAATCGGTGAAAAAGTATATTGCCAGGGGATTTTCCCATCTCTCCGTGAATTTCGGGTGCACGGGAGGACAACACCGGTCGGTATTCGCGGCTGAAATCCTTGCCCGGCACTTGAAAAACAATTTTCCCGTAAACGTGATTCTGGTCCACAGGGAACTGGAACAGGGATGATGCCGGTACGAAAAAAATTCGCAATTTTGGGGTTCGTTAGTAAACTGTTTTATGAACAGGAAACCATCCATTAATATAGTTTATCAGAAATATGGGAAGAGCATTTGAATACCGCAGGGCGGCCAAAGAGAAACGGTGGGGGATGATGTCGAGGGTTTTTCCCCGGCTAGGCAAGACCATTACCATTGCCGCAAAGGCCGGCGGTCCCGACCCCGACACCAACGCGGCACTGCGTACCGCCATCATGAACGCCAAGGCCCAGAACATGCCCAAGGCAAATATCGAAGCTGCCATCAAGAGGGCTTCGGGGAAGGATGCGGAATCGTACGATGAAGTCAATTACGAAGGCAAGGGCCCCCATGGGGTCCTGATATTCGTGGAATGTGCCACCGATAACAACACCCGTACTGTCGCCAATATCAAAAATTACTTCAGCAAATCGGGCGGACAGCTGTCACCCACGGGATCCCTGGAATTCATGTTTACCCGGCAGTCGGTTTTCCAGTTTGAGAAACCTTCCAAAATGGAGATCGACGATTTGGAACTTGAACTAATAGATGCCGGACTGGAGGAAATTGAAGAACACGAAGGGGAGTATTTCGCTTACGCCGATTTCACAAGCTTCGGCGACATGTCGGCCGCATTTGAAAAATTGGGCATTGCAGTCACTTCCGCCACCCTTAAACGGTATGCCAATAATCCGGTGGAGTTCACCGAGGAGCAGATGGTCGATATCGATAAACTGATCGACAAGCTGGAAGAAGACGACGACGTCCAGGCAGTCTATACCAATATTGCCTGAAAACGCCGGACACTTGTCCTGCCGCTGTCTCGCTGCCGGGCAGCATTCAGACAAAAGGCTACTGGCAGCTTGCCTTTCTTCCGGGTATAACCTGCTATTTGCCGTTTATTTCAGGCACTTTACCGGAAAAGCTCTGGAACTGGAGTAAGGTCCCGTAAATTTGTGAGAAACTATCAAATTTGGTTTGCATGGAGACCAGCCGCTTTATTGACCATTTTTCAGAAATCTGGAACAACTCCTCCGACAGGTTGCCCGCTTTCACCAACACTTATTCCGATGCGGAAAAACGGGAAAGGGAAGCTCTTTTTTCAACTTATACCGACCGATTCCGGGAACTGAGAAAGGAGGGCAATGCCGGAAGCATCGATACGGAGAAATTCTTCAGGGGTCTTCGGAGCGTCATGAAACAGATCTATGATTACACTGACGAATCCCTGGAACTGATCACCAATCGGGCGATGATTGACGCATCCCGTGATTTTTATCGCGAAGCCCGTGCCTTCGACTCCTCCCTTTCACGAGAGGAGATATACCAGGCCATGCGCAACGCCTGGATCATGAATGGTCTTCAACTCCTATTGGGTCTTCCTGTAAGGCTCACCCCATCTATCCTTGCTTACAGTCTCCTGTATCCATACTCCGATAACCTGCTCGATGGCCGTGCCGTCCCGGTCACCGAAAAGGTCGTCTTCAGCCGCAGATTTGAAAGTTGTCTCCGTGGCAAAGGAAAAATGGGCAACAATCCACGTGAACAGGCCATCGAAGCCCTCGTGGAGATGATCTGCCAGGAATATCCCCGCGACCGCTTCCTGGAAGTACACCAAAGTCTGCTGGCCATCCACCGTGCCCAAACGCACAGTCTCCGCCTTTGCGGTTGCGGCAATCCCCCTTCCACCGGGGAGATCCTCCGTATCGGCTTCGACAAGGGAGGCTCCTCCGTCCTGGCCGATGGCTACCTGGTGGCCGGACACCTCTCCCCGGAAATCAGCCGCTTCTTCTATGGCTACGGCATCTGGCTCCAACTTTCCGATGATATCCAGGATCTCGAAGAAGACCTGGCCGATGGCACCCTTACCCTCTTCTCAGCCCCTGAGAACAGAACCTCCCTGCCCGAACTCACGAACCGTACTTTTCACTTTGGAAGGGCGGTTATGGAAGATATAAAGTACTGTAAGGATGGTGTTTCAAAAGAGTTTGGTAAAGTAATACTTAAAAGCATCGAACTTATGCTTCTGCAGGCGGCCGGACTCAGCAGCCGTTTTTTTCCTCCCGATTACCGGCATCGACTTGAGGAGTTTTCCCCCCTGGGTTTTGATTACCTCCTCGAAGCCCGTAAAAAGGGAAACCCCAGCCGCATGAAACTCATTACCTCCCTGATCGATGAAGTTGTATAACGTTCAGGGTCAACAGACACGTAATTATTTCCTGTGATTTGGAATTCCACAGGTACTCTCAGGCATGCTTATTTACTATTTCTTAAGGCTGCCGGAAATACTGAATCCATAGTGACCCTCCGGTCTGCAAAACAGAAGAAAGTACCTTGTTCATTGCCGGTGCAGGAACCACTGTCATTTTGACGAATTTAACATAACTAAATCATTTCTGTTCATATGAAATGATTCTCTGTTACAGCGATTTTCATTCGATTTATCAGTCCGGAATCTATTCCTGAGCACTCTTCTTCGGGAAGAGCAAGGAGAGCCCGATGCTCAGAAAGATGACGGCACCAATGACCACCAGGGAATACCATGATTCAAATCCTACCTTTTCAAGCCAACTGTGGAAGAGTAGTTTTAGCCCTACGAATGCCAGCAATATGGAAACGCCTTGTTTGAGATACTGGAACTTTTCAACCAATCCGGCAAGGAGGAAAAAGAGCGACCTGAGGCCGATGATGGCGAAAATATTGGAGAAGAAGACCACATAAGGGTCGCGGGTTACAGCAAAGACCGCAGGGATGGAATCAACAGCGAACAACAAATCGGTGAATTCTATCATTACCAAAACAATGAACAGCGGGGTAAAAAAAAGTTTCTTCCCCTGGAAGATCCAAAAATTACTGTCCACATAATGGGGGACCACCCGGATATGCTTGCTGAGAAATTTCACCACAGGATGATGTTGCGGGTCCTTCATCCCATGATCCTTGGCAACCAGCAAATGAATGCTCTGGTAAACCAGGAATGCACCAAAAACCAGAAGGATCCATTCAAATTTCAAGATAAGGGCCGATCCAGCAAAAATGAAAATAAACCGCAGAACGATGGCCCCCAGGATGCCCCAAAACAACACCTTCTTATAGTTTTTGTGAGCCACGCCAAATCCTTCAAGCAGGATCAGCATAACAAACACATTGTCAATCGAAAGGGTTTGCTCAATGATATACCCTGTCAGGTAGTTAATCCCCATGTTCAGCCGGTATTCCCGCAACATAGCTTCAAATCCCGTCGACGTGAAATGAAGTTCGGGATTGTACATCCGGGCAATTTCCCTTAATTTTTCAGGGGTTTGAATATCGTGCAGCAGATGCCCGAAATTGGCTAAGAAAAAATAAAACAACAGGGCCATGGAGACCCAGACACTTGTCCAGATCATCGCTTCACGGGGTTTAACAATGTGCGACTTGCGCCCGACAACGAGCAGGTCAAATAACAGGATGGATAAGATCAAGACGACAAATCCACTAATCAGGAGTACCTCGTTAGTCATATCGGCCAATTTTCACTTTTAAAAGAGTGTGCAAAGATAATCCGGAAAACAAATGTTGGGAGTTCATCATCGGGCGAATTTCCCCGAAATGTAAAAAGTTGATCCAGGATTAACAATTTCCGGCAGGATGGGGAGCGCTGTGATCAAATTCTGCCGGTCATGTTATCGATAAAAATGTAATTTTGCAGAAAAATATGAAGGATAAGGTTGTTGTCATCACGGGGGCATCATCAGGTATCGGGGAAGCCCTGGCCAGAAGATATGCCGCAGCGGGATCCAGGGTGGTAGTGGCTGCCCGGAGGGTCGACAGGCTGGAAAAACTGGCAGATGAACTGGGAAATGATCTCATTTTCGCGGTCCGGACCGATGTGACAAACCCGGAAGATTGTCGTATGCTGGTGGAAAAAACCGTTTCCCGCTTCGGCCGCATCGACGTGTTGATTAACAACGCAGGTATTTCCATGCGCGCTATATTCGAAGAAGTCGACCTTTCCGTGTTGCACCGCCTTATGGATGTCAATTTCTGGGGAACGGTCTATTGTACCAAATATGCTCTCCCGTGGCTTCTGAAAAGCAAAGGTACCGTAGCAGGCATCATCTCCATCGCCGGCCATGTGGGACTACCCGGACGCACTGGTTATGCAGCCTCCAAATTTGCGGTCCGCGGCTTCCTTGACACGCTCCGGATCGAAAACCTGAAAAAGGGTCTTCATGTCCTGGTCGTTGCTCCCGGATTCACAGCCAGTGAGGTCCGCTTTTCCGCCCTGAATGCCCATGGGAATCAACAGGGAGAATCTCCCCGCGATGAAAACAAAATGATGAGTGCCGAAACATGCGCCGGTCATATTTTCAGGGCAATCAAAAAAAGGAAAAGAGAACTGGTACTGACTTTCACCGAAGGAAAACTCACCGTTTTCCTCGGGAAATGGTGGCCTTCACTCCTCGACAAACTGGCGTATAACCACATGGCCAAAGAGCCTGATTCACCCTTCAGGTAATCCGTAATCTTTGAAAACCAACCGGTGGCTTGTGACCTGCTACCCTTTTTCAGTTACGGGAGATCATTGAACGGTTAACAACAACTGGAAAATTGAAAACCAAAATAATATGTTGATACACGAAACAAAAATCAGGGTATGTTACGGCGATACCGACAAACTGGGAGTGGTATACTATGGCACTTATCCCCGCTATTATGAAATTGCCAGGACCGAGATGCTCAGGGAACATGGCATTACCTACAAGGAGATCGAAGATGCCGGGATCGTCTGGCCTGTGCGGACACTCCACATCACCTACCTGAAACCGGCATTCTACGATGACCTGCTAACCGTCAGATGCACCGTGGAGGAGCAACCTCTGGTCCGCTTTAAAATAAAAACAGAAATCTTTAATCCCGGCGGAGAACTGATCAACCATGGGGAAGTGGTGCTGATCTCTACCAACCCGGTCACCGGGAAAGCCATGAAAACCCCTGGATGGCTGCTTGACAAACTGGCACCGCTGATCGGAAAGTAAACGATCTGCTAATTGCCTTCCACCTTCATTTCCGTTGTATCGGGGACAAACACCAGGGAGACTGAATTCACACAGTGACGGGTGTTTTTAGCGGTAAACCTCTCCCCGGTAAATACATGCCCCAGGTGCCCCTTGCAATGGGCACAGACAATCTCTGTCCGGTGGCCGTCTGAATCCGGAACCCGCAGGACAGCGTCCTTGATTTCATCATCAAAACTGGGCCAGCCGCATCCTGCGTCAAATTTGTCGGATGACCGGTAAAGCGGAGCATCACACTGCTTGCAATGGTAAGTTCCCTTCTCCCTGGTCAGGTAAAACTCACCTGTAAAGGGACGCTCCGTCCCTTTGCGGAGAATCACCTGCTGTTCAAAAGCATTCAGCTTGCGGTATTCACGATCCTGGGCTTCGGCAGTCATCGTCAGCAAAAAATAAGTCAATGTTGTCAACACAAAAATCTTCATGTTCATGAAACATTCCAGATTGAAAATTGTTCCGATCATGCAAAGAATGTTTCCGATTCACTAATTTCGAAGTTCAAAAGAAGAACAGATTAAACCAGATTTTATGTTAGAATATATAATCGGCTTCAGCATCAGGAACAAGCTGATGGTAATGCTATTTACAGCTACCATTATCGGATTTGGATTGTTTGCCCTGACACAGATTCCTATCGGTGCAGTTCCTGACATCACCAACAACCAGGTGCAAGTGATCACTACCAGCCGTAACCTCTCCACCCAGGATGTGGAACAATTCATCACCTGGCCTGTGGAGCTTGAAATGGCAAATCTTCCGGGTGTTAAGGAGATCAGATCAATCTCGAAATTCGGTCTGTCGGTGGTGACCATTGTTTTTGAGGAGCGTCTGGGAACCTATCTTCCCCGTCAGTTGATCGCCGAGAAGATCAAATCGGCTGCTGAAAAGATCCCCGAAGGGTTCGGCGTACCCGAAATGGGACCCATTTCCACGGGATTGGGAGAGATTTACCAGTATATTTTAGATACCAAGCCAGGTTTTGATTCCCTTTATTCACCCATGGATTTGCGGACTATTCAGGACTGGCATGTAAAAAGGCTTCTTTCGGGGATTCCCGGTGTGGTGGAGGTAAATACCTGGGGTGGCTACCTCAAACAATATGAGGTCACCATCAATCCTGACCGTTTAAGGTCCAGCGGGCTGACCATCGGTGAAGTCTTTGAAGCATTGGAAAAGAACAACCATGTTGCCGGAGGCGGATACATCGAAAAGAATGACCAGAGTTATTTCATCAGGGGAGAAGGATTGGTGGCTTCTGTAGAAGATATTGAAAATACCGTAGTAACAAACCGAGATGGCATTCCGTTGCTGATCAAAGATATTGCCCGGGTAGGACTGGGATATGCCACCCGTTTCGGGGCCATCACCGGTAACGGGGAAGGGGAGAAGGTGCTGGGGCAGGTGATGATGCTGAAAAATGCCAATTCAAAGCTCGTCATCAACAATGTAAAAAAGCGGGTTGCCGAAATTCAGGAGACCCTTCCCGAGGGTGTTTACATCAATCCATTCCTCGAACGAAGCGCACTCATTGCCAAAACCACCAAAACGGTAGCTGAAAACCTGATTCTGGGATTCCTGATTGTCGCCTTTGTAGTAATTTTGCTGATCGGGGATTACCGCTCGGGATTGGTGGTAGCCTCTGTCATTCCGATATGTCTTCTCTTCGGAATCTCAATGATGTACATCTTCGGCATTGATGCCAACCTGATGAGTCTGGGCGCCATTGACTTCGGGATTATCATTGATGGTGCGGTCATCATCGTGGAATTCATCGCCTTCCAGATAGCCGCCAATAGTGCTGCCATCATCGGCCTTCACAAGGAGGAGCGACAGGATAAAATCGATAAGATCACTTACGACAGTGCCATAAAGATGCTCCGCTCCGCGGTTTTCGGCCAACTGATCATTATGATCGTCTTCATTCCCGTATTGTCGCTTACCGGCGTTGAAGGGAAAATGTTCCGGCCCATGGCGCTTGCCTTCTGTTTCGCCCTCCTGGGAGCCATGATCCTTTGTTTCACTTACGTACCCGTCATGTCGGCCTTATTCCTGAGACCGGGTCCGGAAAAGAAAAGTAAAAGGAACATCTCAGAAAGGATTATGAGCCTTCTTCATAAGAGTTATCACCCGGTGCTGGTTTTTTCCATGCACAATAAAAAACTGATCTTGTCAACAACAGCTGTGGTTTTTATCACTTCCCTGCTGATCTTCGGGCGCATGGGAGGCGAGTTTGTGCCAACCCTCGATGAAGGGGATTTTGTCATTCAGCCGGTATTGCCCACTGGTACGTCACTGGGAACAACCATCGGCATTACCACAAAAATCGAAAAAATACTGCTGGAATTTCCTGAAGTGGAGCAGGTGGTTTCCCGCATAGGCGCTGCGGAGGTACCTACTGATCCTATGTCAATGGAAGAATCGGACATTATCGTCACCCTGAAACCCATTAAAACGTGGACATCGGCAAAGAGCAAAGATGAGCTGGCAGAAAAATTTAAGGAAGCGCTGGCCGTGCTTCCCGGATTTGAAATCGAATTCACACAACCCATAGAAATGCGCTTCAATGAACTGATTACCGGCGTCAGAGCCGATGTGGCGATCAAAATCTACGGGGAAGATCTCACCATGCTGGCAAACAAGGCAGTTGAGTTAAAAGGATTGATATCTCACGTGGAAGGCGCTTCGGATATTACGGTCGAAAAAGTGGAGGGACTGCCCCAGATGACCGTGACCTATGACAGGGACAAACTGGCCCGGTACGGAATCCCGGTAGAGGAAGCCAACCAGGTGATCTCCATGGGTTTTGCCGGTTTGGCGGCGGGAACCATCTTTGAAGGACAAAAGCGCTTTGACCTCGCCATCCGACTTGAAAGGGATTCCCGGCAGGGTTTAGATGACTTGCGTGAACTGATGGTGCCGGCACCGGGAGGAGTGCAGATCCCCCTGAGCGAAATCGCTGAGATTAATTATACCACGGGACCTGCAAAAATTTCACGTGACATGACCAAAAGACATATCGTAGTAGGTATTAATGTCAGAAACCGGGATATGGAATCAGTAGTTACTGACATACAAACCATCGTAAAGGAGAAGTTTGACCTTCCCCCAGGCTACTCCATCTCCTATGGGGGGCAATACCAGAACTTACGCAGCGCCCGGCAGCGCTTGATGATTGCCATTCCCGTCGCATTGGTCCTGATCTTCATACTTCTTCATTTCGCCTTTAAATCCTTCCGTGATGCCCTGATGATCTTCAGCGCCATCCCGCTGTCTGCAGTAGGCGGAATCCTTTTACTCTGGATCCGGGGAATGCCTTTCAGCATTTCGGCAGGTGTGGGCTTCATCGCCCTTTTCGGAATCGCGGTGCTCAACGGCATCGTACTCATCGAACACCTGAAAGAGTTGAAAAACCATGGGATCCTCGATGTCAGCGAAAGAATCTACACAGGAACCCGGCAACGGCTCAGACCGGTGGTGATGACAGCCGCCGCCGCCGCTCTGGGATTCCTCCCCATGGCCATCTCCACATCGGCAGGAGCCGAAGTTCAGCGCCCCCTGGCAACTGTCGTCATCGGCGGACTCATCACCTCTACCTTACTGACCATGATCATCCTGCCCCTCTTCTATTCCCTCTTTGACCGCCCCGAACGAAGGATAAAACTGAAAATGAAGAAGAAAAAATCTCCCGATGTCATCATCCTCCTGTTGCTTTTCCTGATTCCTTTACCATCGCTTGCTCAGGAAAAAAGGCTTTCCCGCGAAGATGCCCTGAAAACAGCCCTCGAAAACAATCCGTCCGTCAGGGCAGCCCTTCTCAAGGCCCGACAGGCTGCCGCACTCGTCCCATCCGGATTTAATCCCGACAAGACCACGGTGTTCTATAATTACGATGAAAACAACATCGCCGAAAACGGTCTTCCCATCAAAGTATGGGGCGTCAGCCAGAACCTCCGTTTCCCGACAGTTTATGCGGCACAGAGGAATCTGCTCCGTACAAGTGCCCGGACCGAGCAGGTAAGAGTGGACCTGACCATCCGGGAAATGGAAAAACAGGTACATCAGAAATACGATGAGGTGATCTTTCTCAACCAGAAATTAGTCCGCCTGAAAGAAATCGACAGCCTGTATGCCCGGTATGCACGGCAGGCTGAAATGCGGTATGCAGCCGGAGAAAGCAATTACCTGGATAGGCTTCTGGCCGAATCCAAATATCGCCAGATAAACCGCCAACTTCTGGAAACCGGAAACAGCTTCTCAAATTCGGTCAACGAACTGCTTACGCTTATGAATGTCAGTGAGGAATATTCCTTTCAGGGAACAACCCTCTCACCTGCAATCGTCAGAAATTCAAACGGTGGGGAAACCGCAGGAAGCCTTCTCTATGACCGTTACGGGGAGCAGGCATCCGCAGCCCTCCGGTTGGAAAAACATAACCTACTCCCCGATATCGAACTGGAATATTTCCAAGGGACCAACAACGCTCCCGGTTCCCAATTATACCGGGGCTTCAGGGCCGGACTCTCCTTTCCCCTTTGGTATGGTGAACAGAAGTCAAAGATCAGGGCAGCCCGCTTGGAAAATGAGGTGAATTTATTGGAAAAACAGAACTTTACAACTTCGACCCAAACCAAAATTAAACAGCTGAAAACCGATCTCGCACTGCTCAGCACTGCGCTCGGAAGATTTGAAAACGGAGACAGGCAACTGGCTGAAGAACTGAAAAAAAACGCTGTCATCGGCTTACATAACGGCGAAATTGATTTTTACCAGTTCCTCCTTTCTCTCGAAAATTCCTTCGAACTTGAAAATCTTTATCTTGATAATCTGTTGAAACATAATCAAATTGTGTACGAATTGAATTATCTTTTACCATAACATATTGTTTTACAAATTATTAAAACCAATTACTTAAATGAAAACTTACCATAAGTCAAATAGGTGCAAACTGTTTTGGGTTGCCTTACTGGGATTGATGGTTGCCACCGGGTGCGGATCAGGGAAGAAAACGGGACCCTCGGCAGAAGGAGGTGAGCATGAAAGCAGTGTGATCCGGTTAACCCCCGAACAGGTGGAAGCAAACGGCCTGGTTCTTGGTAAACCGCAGGAATATCTTTTTTCACGGGATGTAACGGCATCAGGATATCTCGAAGCCTTGCCCCGGAATTATCATGCCATCAGTGTGGTGCTGGGTGGAACCATCAGCGAACTTAACCTTCTTCCCGGGGACCGGATAAGCCGGGGACAGTTCCTTTTCAGGATATCCAATCCGGAGTTGTTGCAAATTCAGGAGGATTATCTGACTTCCACGGCATTGCTTGCCCTTCACCAGGATGAGTACGAGCGGCAGAAATTGCTGGCCTCTGAAAATGTGACAGCGCAAAAAGTATTCGTCAAAGCAGAAAGCGAATTGAAAACCACCGCGGCCAGAGTTCAGGCTCTGGAAAACAGGCTCACCCTCCTGCATATCGACAAGGAACAACTCAAAAATGGCAGGATGGTTTCTTCGGTAGCTGTAACCGCCCCCATTTCCGGATTTGTCACCCGGGTAGATGCAGGAAACGGTCAATATGCAAGCCCGGACACCAAAATCCTTGAAATTGTGGAAACATCGCCCTTGCTCATCAGCCTGCAGGTTTTTGAGAAAGACATTCTCCATGTCAGGGAAGGTCAGGTAGTCAGGTTCAGGGTACCCGAGGCAACGCCCGGAATCCTGGAAGCCCGGATCACCAAAACAGGCAAAGTCCTCAATGAAAACCGCATGGTGAACGTCCATGCCGTTTTTAAACCCGGCAGCGAACTGCGGCTTTTGCCGGGAATGTTTGTGAAAGCCTCCATTATCACCCAAAGCTTTCAGGCCATGGCACTTCCCCAGGAAGCCATCATCCCGGGAGACGGTTTCTCCTATGTGCTGGTTAAAACAAACCCCGGTCAGGACTCCTGGGTGCTTGAAAAAGCCAAGGTAACCACCGGTTATCAGGATCAGAAAATGACAGAGATCCTTCCCGAAAGCAAATTGTCCCTTTCCGATAACGTGGTGGTCGGGGGTGCCTTCAGCATGGCTCACTTTTAAGACTCCTAAAATCCCTTTTCCTATGAACGTCCGCATAGAACCCACCTGGAAGGAAGTGCTTGAAGATGAATTTCAAAAGCCCTACTTCGAAGCGCTGACACGATTTGTTAAGGAAGAATATGCCTCCCACAGGGTTTTCCCTCCCGGAAGCCTGATTTTCAACGCATTTGATAAATGTCCCTTTGACCGGGTGAAAGTGGTCATCCTCGGACAGGATCCTTATCATGGTCCCGGACAGGCGCACGGTTTGTGTTTTTCGGTTCCCGACGGGGTGGAATTTCCCCCGTCGCTGCAGAATATTTTTACTGAAATAGAAAGTGACCTGGGCATCAAAGCCCCACGGAGCGGCAATCTGGAAAGATGGGCTGGCCAGGGAGTATTTCTCCTCAATGCCATCCTAACCGTCACAGCGCACGTCGCCGGTTCGCACCAGAACCAGGGATGGGAAATCTTTACCGACCGGGTGATCCACTTGCTGGCTGAAAACCATGAAAACCTGGTATTTATGCTATGGGGAAACTATGCCCAGCAAAAAGGAAAATTCATCGATCCTTCCCGCCACCTCGTCCTGAAATCGGTCCATCCGTCCCCTTTGTCAGTCTACAGGGGATTCTTCGGAAACCGCCATTTCAGCAAGGCTAACGAATATCTGCAGGCCCACGGAAAAACACCGGTGGCCTGGTAATGCATCACCACTGAAAACCAGACAGGATTTTCTGATAAAAGAAATACTTGCATATCTTGTAAAAAAGCATTAACTTTTTTTCAAAATCACAACGCCATGAAAAAGTTTTTCTTTTTACAAGTTGTTGTTTCAATTATTTTATTTTCAAACACTTGCAATTCACAGGAAGTTGTTTCCTCTGCAGGTGGCAGTTGGTCGGGAACCAATATTCAGCTTTCCTGGACCGTCGGGGAATCGGTGATCGAAACTTTTTCGGGCGGAACTAATATCCTTACGCAGGGTTTTCATCAGAGCAAACTCATCGTTACCGCTATCGAACCACTTCTGTATCCCGGTCTTACACTCACCGTTTTTCCCAATCCGGTTTCTTCGAAACTCATTCTGGAAGTGACCGGCCATGACCTTTCCGGCCTCTCTTTCAGTCTCTTCGACTTCCAGGGGAAACTTGTAAGAAGCCAGCCGCTGGATGCACTGCCCGGCCTTATTGACATGGAGAGCTACGTTTCCGGGACTTATTTGCTGAAACTCTTTCGAGAAGGCCATGAAACGCTGAAAACCTTTAAAATCGTAAAAAACTGAATTATCTGTGAAAAAGAGGATCCCTACTGAGAGGTTCCGGCCGCTTACTGTGGCCAGAAGGCTCATTATTTTGCTCTTCCTGGTTATTTCAGGATTTTCCTGCATGTACAAATCAGTCATGGAAGGAGAAGCCGATGATATTAAAAAAGCCCGGATTTATAATTACCAGGACAATAACTACCTGGTGACAATTGAATATGTTTATCAGGTAATGTCGAAAGAAAGCGGTAGGGGATATACCATGATTACGGGGCACAATGATCCGCGCATTTCAGTGTACGATCTGGACAGCGGCATCCTGATTGCCAGAAAAAAAACGGGACGGATCGACCGGTATCCCTTTGAATTCCTTGGATGCACCGAAGGGAACCTCTGGTTCTATTCATTCGAAAATGGTATTCATACCTTGAATCCTGCAAACCTGGAAATAAAACTAACACAGGATCAAATACTTAAAAACAATCCCGAACTTGGGGAAAGGCTTGCCACTTGTGAACCCTACCAGTTACCGCAGTATTTCCAGTTCAACGAAATTACCCGCCATGTGGTGCTCACCGATCAGCAGGGTTACCGCTATTTCCTAGATACAGAAATACTGGCTGCCAAAAAAATCGACGAGGAATACCGTTCCTTTGATCCACGGAGAAACCGTCAGTTAGAAACTTATATCTCATCGCCTCCACCTGTTCTGGCGATGAACGGAGACCTCCGGAAACAAATCATGGTGGACAACCGGGAAGTCAACAGCTCCCTTACTTTCCTGGAAGGCCAATTCATTGTGGACCGCAACCCGGTAAGGACCTACGAAGGGATCAACGATCACCTCTCTGCTGAAATGGAAAAAATAGAAGCGCTGAACAACCAGCTTCTGCGGTTGAATGACCTGAACGGGGGGAGGGGACCCGCTTACCGGACTCCTGAACGGGATACTCTGAACAGGCTCCATAGCCAACGACGGAATTCGGAAAACCTTATCAGGGAACTGGAAGAAGGGCATACCACAGTTGCCCGGGAAGGATATTCCCACCGGTTTTCTCATTTGCTATCGCCCGACACCTCTTCCTTTTTTGTGTTGCACTCCTCCGGTAGGACAAAAGACGCCAACATGATGATCTCCCGAATCAAAAGAAAGGGGAGTACCGCCCTGACGGAGTTGTGGACCACGGAAATACCCGGGATTTTCCACAATCCCGATGCAGCTAGGGAAACCAATAGCTTTAAGGTTGTCTTTTCGAAAGGAAGTCCTGATTTCAGCTATTCCCAGTTTGAAATGGAGGACAACAAACTGATCATTATCTGGATGCTCCATATAATATGCATCGATATGGAGACAGGAACCCTTTTGTGGAAATTCAGGGTCTGACACAACGACATCTTTGCTCTACGGTTCAGATGCCGGTTGCGTAGCCGTAAAACAGGAATAATAGAAAATCTAACCGACAGGTGCATTCCAAATCCTGGGTCACTTGCCGATACAGAAATTCTTAAAAATATAACCCAGCACATCATCTTCGGTAACCTCACCGACAATGCTGCCCAGGTACCACAAGCATTCCCGGATATCCTGCGACAGAAAATCGCCTGAGATCCTGTCGCTGAGACCTTTTTGTACCCTGAGGATGGCCGCATGTGCATGGGTCAGGGCTTCATAATGGCGCAGATTCGAGACAATGATGTCGTTCGGAGCCACTTTGTTGAGGGAGAGGGTCTCCTGCATCTTTTCAATCAGCAGGTCAATATTGGTTTTTGTTTTCGCGGAAATGAAGACCAGATCCTCACCGGGATTGAGAGCAAGGGAATTTAGAGCGTCGACGGTTTCAGCCACCGGTTTGTCCACCTTGTTCCCCACAATGATCAGATGTTGGTTGCGGATTTTCCGGCGGATATCTGCGATCAACCCTGGGAGGGTGGGAGATACCACGGAAAGATCCACCACCAGCAAAATGATCTCTGCCTGATGCATCTTGCTGAAAGAACGCGCTATTCCCATGATCTCGATTTCATCGGAGGTGTTCCGGATTCCCGCAGTATCGAAAAAACGGAATGCAGTGCCGTGAATGTTGACCACATCCTCGATCACATCGCGTGTGGTGCCATGGATATCGGAAACAATCGCCTTTTCTTCATTCAAAAGGGCGTTGAGCAGGGTGCTTTTGCCCACATTGGTTTCTCCCGCAATGGCCACCGGAATTCCGTTTTTGATGGCATTTCCCAGACGGAAGGATTCCAGAAGATGCCTGACCAGCGATTCGATCTCGCCGATAAGCTTTCCCAGGGCGTCCCGGTCTGCAAACTCCACATCTTCCTCACTGAAGTCAAGTTCCAGTTCTATCAGAGCGGTGAATTGCAGCAACTGCTCCCTGAGCTTCCTGATTTCCCCCGAAAAGCCGCCCCGCATCTGGTGCATCGCAATTTTATGCGCCGCAGCATTCGAAGACGCAATCAGGTCAGCCACCGCTTCCGCCTGGCTTAGGTCCATTTTCCCGTTCAGAAAAGCCCTTTGGGTAAATTCCCCGGGAGCTGCCATCCTGGCTCCCTTTTCTATCATCATCGATACGATCTTTTGCTGGATGTAAAGCGACCCGTGACAGGAAACCTCTACCACATCCTCGCCGGTATAACTGTGCGGCGCCCTGAAAAGCGACACCACCACCTCGTCTATCGCCTGATCCCCATCGCGGAGAAGTCCCACACGGAAAATGCCGCCCGGCAGTTCCGAAAGCGGCTGCCGCGTTGACCCGCCATCAAAAAGAGAATCCGCAATCATCACTGCCGACTCACCTGACAGCCTGATAACCGCAATACCCCCGATTCCCGGAGGCGTCGAAATGGCACATATCGTGGAGGTGTCGCTCATGTAAAATAATTTATTGCAAAGGTAAAATATTCGCGGGTGCCCTGATTTTCTTTGTCTGCATATTTGCAGGAGTTCTTATTTTCCTGCTATATTTGTTTGTTATACATGTATAAAATATGGATGAAAAAGTAAGACAGGCTGTTCGCAAAATTAAAAAATCAACTTTTATGATGGCCTTTACAGGGGCCGGCATCAGCGTCGAAAGCGGCATTCCCCCCTTTCGCGGAGCTACAGGACTTTGGTCAAAATACGATCCCAAGGTTTTGGATATCAGCTATTTCCTGGATCATGGCGAAGATTGCTGGAAATTTATCCGGGAAATCTTCTATGATTTCTTCGGAAAAGCCAAGCCCAATAGCGCTCATTTTGCGCTGGCCGAAATGGAGAAAGCCGGCCTTCTCCAGGCAATTGTCACCCAAAACATAGACAACTTGCACCAGATGGCAGGAAGTAAAAATGTCTATGAGTTTCACGGAAATTCGAGCAGACTGGTCTGTCTGAAATGCGGTACCACGTACTATACCGAAGACACCGATCTCCGTTCGGGTCCTCCCCGGTGTAAATATGACAACGAGATCCTCAAACCCGATTTCGTCTTTTTCGGGGAAGGCATTCCATCGGAAGCATGGGATAAATCATTTGAATGTGCCGAACAGTGCGATGTATGTTTGGTGATCGGCTCCACCGGCGAAGTGGTACCCGCCTCCTATGTGCCCCACAAAGCAAGCCAGAAAGGAGCGTTCATCATAGAAATCAACCCGGAAAGCTCGCAGTTTACCTATTCAGTCACGGACCTCTGGTTGCAAGGAAAGGCGGGAGACGTGCTCCCCTGGCTGATGGAAGAGATCAGAAAAGAATAGTTTTACATCAGGCTCTCTGAATACAGCCGACGGCTTATATCAGTCGTCTGAAAAATAAGCAATATATATAAAAAATTGAATATGAAGTTATTAGAAGGAAAAACAGCCGTCATCACGGGGGCATCCCGGGGCATCGGAAAAGCAATCGCCCTGAAATTTGCCGCTGAAGGATGTAACGTGGCATTCACCGATCTTTTTCGCGATGAAAGCATGCTCAATACAGAGAATGACTTAACGCTCCTGGGCGTCAGGGCAAAGGGATATGCATCGGATGCTGCTGACTTTGCGGATACCGACCGGGTGGTCAGCGAAATCATGGCTGACTTCGGAGAAATTGACATCCTGGTCAATAACGCGGGAATCACGAAAGACACCTTGCTGATGCGAATGACTGAAGAACAATGGGATGCGGTGATTAATGTCAACCTGAAGTCGGTTTTTAACTTTACCAAAGCCGTTCAGAAAAGCATGCTCAGGAAGCGCAGCGGATCGATCATCAACCTCAGTTCCGTGGTAGGGATGAGCGGGAATGCCGGACAAAGCAATTATTCGGCTTCCAAGGCCGGAATCATCGGATTTACAAAATCCATTGCCAGGGAGCTGGGCTCAAGAGGCATCCGTTCCAATGCCCTGGCTCCCGGATTCATCATTACCGAAATGACCGGACGAATTCCTGAAGAAGCCAGAAAAGCCTGGGAAGAATCCATCCCACTGAAAAGAGGAGGATCACCTGAAGAAGTCGCCAACGTGGCATTGTTCCTCGCATCGGATCTTTCTTCCTATGTCAGCGGACAGGTCATCAGTGTTTGTGGTGCGATGAAAACTTGAAAAGAAGCTTGTCATTTTCCTTGTCCAGCTCCACATAAATCGTATCTCCGACCGCCACTGACGATTTGATGATGATTTCCGCCATTTCATCTTCCAGGTATTTCTGGATGGCCCTTTTGAGGGGACGTGCCCCGAACTGCGGATCATATCCCTTGTCGGCGATGAAATCCATGGCTTCCTCCGACAGCACCAGTTTATAATTCAGCGCCTCAACACGCTTGAAGAGATCGGCAATTTCAAGCTCTATAATCTGGTGAATATGACCTTTATCCAGGGAATTGAACATCACGACATCGTCGATCCGGTTGAGAAATTCCGGGGCAAAAGCCTTTTTCAGCGCCTTCTGGATAATATATTTTGCATTTTCATTTTCATCGGCCGGATTTTTGGCCGTGTTGAATCCCACGCCCCGTCCGAAATCCTTCAATTCACGGCTTCCGATGTTGGAGGTCATAATAATGATGGTGTTCCTGAAATCGACAACTCTTCCCAGACTGTCGGTCAGCCGGCCTTCATCCAGCATCTGAAGCAACAAATGGAAAACATCGGGATGGGCCTTCTCAATTTCGTCGAGTAGCACTACCGAATAGGGTTTCCTTCTTACTTTCTCGGTAAGCTGACCACCTTCCTCATACCCCACATAACCGGGAGGCGCTCCTACCAGACGGGAAACACTGAATTTCTCAATATATTCACTCATGTCGATGCGGATCAGCGCATCGAGCGAGTCGAAGAGATAGGTTGTCAGAACCTTGGCCAGCTGGGTTTTGCCAACACCCGTGGGCCCCAGGAATATGAATGAACCTATCGGCCGGTTTGGGTCTTTCAATCCCGCCCGGTTTCGCTGAATTGCCTTTACCACCTTGGCGATGGCTTCATCCTGACCAATCACTCTCCCACGTAAATCTGCATCCATGGCAGCCAGACGCTTCCCTTCAGCCTGGGCAATCCGCTGAACAGGAATCCCCGACATCAGGGCCACAACTTCGGCAACTTTTTGCTCATCGACAATTTCACGGTGATTGAGTAATTCCTTTTCCCAGGCTTCCTTTTCCTGCTCCAACATAAGCAGCAGGTTCTTTTCCTTGTCACGGAAATTGGCGGCCAGTTCGAAATTCTGGCTTTTCACGGCAGCAATCTTCTCCTCCCGGGTAGCCTCTATCTTTTGCTCCAGTTTTACAATTTTCTCAGGAACATTGATGTTGGCGATATGAACCCGCGATCCTGCCTCGTCAAGGGCGTCAATGGCCTTATCGGGGAGATAGCGGTCGGTGATGTAGCGTGCGGTAAGCTTTACGCATGCATCAATGGCATCAGGGGTATAAGTCACATTGTGGTGATCCTCATATCGTGATTTGATATTGTTCAGGATTTCTATGGTTTCCTCTATGGAAGTCGGTTCCACCATGATCTTCTGGAATCGCCGCTCCAGGGCACCGTCCTTCTCGATATGCTGACGGTATTCGTCCAGGGTGGTTGCACCGATACATTGAATCTCACCGCGCGACAGCGCCGGCTTAAGCATGTTGGCCGCATCCAGCGATCCGCTCGCACCGCCTGCTCCCACAATCGTGTGAATCTCATCAATGAAAAGAATGACATTGGTCACTTTCGACAACTCATTCAGAATGGCCTTCATCCGCTCTTCAAACTGTCCCCGGTATTTTGTGCCGGCCACGATCGATGCGATATCCAGACTGATCACCCGCTTGTCAAAGAGAAGCCGCGAAACTTTCTTCTGAACGATCCGCAACGCCAAACCCTCCGCAATGGCTGACTTCCCGACGCCGGGTTCCCCGATCAGAATCGGATTGTTCTTTTTGCGCCGGCTCAAAATTTGCGCGAGCCGCTGAATCTCATTATCACGGCCTACAATGGGGTCCAGGCTGTTTTCTTCGGCCAGCCTGGTGATGTCAATCCCAAAATTGTCCAGTACGGGGGTTTCAGTCTTCGGATTTGAACTCTTTTTTCCGGCACCCGGATTCTGCTTTTTCGAAAAGGGATCATCCTGATCATCATCTTCATTCTCAGGATATTCAGACTTAGATTTGGGTTGTTTGTATTCCTGCATCTGGGTTTTTACCATAACATAATTCACACCGGCATCCCCCAAAAGCGTCGAAACCAGATTTTCACTGTCCTTGAGAAGGGCCAGCAGCAAATGACCGCTGTTCGCCAACTGGCTTTTAAAAGCCCTCGCTTCCAGATAAATCACCTTTAAAGCTTTTTCCGCCGATTTTGACATCGCAACCTGCGCATCCAGATCAATCCTTCGGTTTGACCGGATCTTTTTCTCAATCTGCTGCTTGATGCCTGCCAAATCAATCCCCAGGTTTTGTAAAATCTCCGTGGCCATCCCTTCTCCGTCACGCAAAATTCCCAGGAACAAATGTTCAGGCCCAATGAAATCATTCCCTAACCGGATGGCTTCCTCCCGGCTGTAAGCAATAATATCCTTTATTCTGGGCGAGAATTGTGAATCCATATTTGAAAATTAACTAACTGTTATCAGCAACAAAAATTGTTCCTAAAAGTTCTGTTCAAAATTATCAAAAAAAAACGGCCCCACAGGGATCATTAACTACCAAGTTATACGCAAATGAAGCGCTTATGTCACCCGAAACCAATTCTTTTTGTTAATATCTTCCTGCCGATGGAGTGCGAAAGGATGGATGCCATGCCTTTTTGACAGGGATTTTTTACTATTTTTGCAGGTCGGTTCTAACCGGATACAAATCTGTTAATAAATATTTAAATGTCTGATAACGAAAAAATTATACGGGTTAACATCGAAGAGCAGATGAAATCTGCCTATATCGATTATTCCATGTCGGTAATCGTTTCACGGGCACTTCCCGACGTACGTGACGGATTAAAACCTGTCCACCGGAGGGTATTATTCGGAATGAACGAATTGGGAACCCTTTCTAACAAACCTTATAAAAAGTCGGCCAGAATAGTAGGGGAGGTGATGGGGAAATTTCACCCTCACGGGGATTCTTCCATTTACTTCACCATGGTGAGAATGGCCCAGGAGTGGTCATTGCGGTATCCGCTGGTAGACGGACAAGGGAATTTCGGATCTGTCGATGGCGACAGCCCCGCCGCCATGCGGTATACCGAGGCGCGTTTATCACGGATCGGAGAAGAGACCTTGGCCGACCTTGACAAAAACACCATCGATTTTCAGCCCAATTTTGATGAATCGTTGCAGGAACCCACCGTACTGCCTACCCGTCTTCCCAACCTGCTGGTCAACGGAACCTCCGGTATCGCTGTGGGAATGGCTACCAATATGCCGCCCCATAACCTTTCAGATACCGTAGATGCCATTGTGGCATACATTGAAAATCCCAACATATCGGTCGACGAACTGATCAGAATCATCCAAGCCCCGGATTTTCCGACCGGAGGTATCATCTATGGCTACCAAGGTGTTAAGGACGCGTACGAAACCGGGAAAGGACGCATTGTCATCCGCGGGAAAGCCCATATCGAAAATGAAGGCGGCAGGGAAAAAATCATCGTTACCGAAATTCCTTATATGGTGAACCGTGCCGAAATGATCCAGAAAACCGCCGACCTGATCAATGAAAAAAAACTGGAGGGAATTTCCAACGTCAATGACGAATCCGACAGAGAAGGAATGCGGGTGGTCTTCGAGCTGAAAAAAGACGCGATGAGCAATGTGGTGCTCAACAACCTGTATAAACTCACTCCACTGCAGACCTCTTTCAATGTGAACAACATCGCATTGGTTCACGGACGCCCCAGGACACTGAACCTCAAAGAACTGATCGGCTATTTTGTGGAACACCGGCACGATGTCGTCACCCGCAGAACACAATATGAACTTGAACAAGCGGAAAAAAAAGCCCATATCCTTGAAGGACTGATCATCGCCAGCGATAACATTGACGAAGTCATCGCCATCATCCGCAGTTCAAAAACCCCTGATGAGGCCAGGGAACGCCTGATGGAACGTTTCGGCCTCACCGAGATCCAGTCGCGCGCCATCGTGGAGATGCGCCTGCGGCAACTTACCGGACTCGAACAGGAGAAACTTCACGCAGAATATGAAGCACTCCTGAAACAAATCGAACATTACAAGGCGGTGCTGGCCAGCGAAGCACTCCGCATGGGAATTATCCGGGATGAACTCTTCGAACTGAAAGCGAAGTTTGGAGACAACCGTCGGACGGAAATCGAGCAGAATGCCGAAGATTTTAATCCGCTGGATTTTTATGCCGATGAGGATATGATCATCACCATCTCTCACCTGGGATATATTAAAAGGACACCTTTGTCCGATTTTAAGACGCAGGGGAGGGGAGGAGTGGGTTCCAGGGGAGGGGCCACCCGTGATGAAGATTTTATAGAACATATGTTCGTGGCATCGATGCACATGACCCTTCTTCTCTTCACCCGGTTAGGCAAATGTTACTGGCTGAAGGTGTATCAGATTCCCGAAGGAAGCCGGACAAGCAAGGGAAGGGCGATTCAGAACATCCTGAATGTCAGCAGTGATGATAAAGTACTGGCCTATATCAGGGTAAAATCCCTCGATGATCCTGAATTTATCAACAACAACTACATTATTCTGGCCACCAAAAGAGGAATCATCAAAAAAACCACCCTGGAAGCTTATTCCCGTCCCAGGCTGAACGGGGTGAATGCCATTACCATCAAGGAGGATGACGAACTCCTGGAGGCCCGTCGCACCAGTGGAAACCATGAAATCATGCTGGCGGTCAGAAGCGGCAAAGCCATTCGTTTCAATGAATCGATAGTGCGTCCCATTGGCCGGACCGCCTCAGGGGTAAAAGGTATTACCCTTGGAAATGAGACGGATGAGGTGATTGGCATGATTTGTGTAAATGATCCTGACGATGACGTTCTGGTATTATCGGAGAAGGGCTACGGAAAGCGATCGAGCCTGGCCGACTATCCGATTACCAACAGAGGAGGGAAAGGCGTTAAAACCATTAACATTACCCAAAAAACGGGCAGACTGATTGCGATCAAGAATGCTGGTGACGATAACGACCTGATGATCATCACCCAGAATGGCCTGACCATCCGGGTTGCCGTTAAAACCATCCGCGTGATGGGAAGAGCTGCACAAGGGGTACGGATCATCAATTTGAAGGACAATGATCAGATTGCTTCTGTGGCCAAAGTCAGAAGTTACGAAAATGAGGAGTCAGGCAAGGAAGAGGAAAAGGAAAATGACGACCACGAAGCTGAAAATATATCCGGAGAACAATAAATTAGCTTATTGTTATTTGCTGAGAATTTATTTTCATATTTTTGTGTCAAACATAAATTTAAAACAACTGAAATGAAAAAATCTCTTATTCTGCTAACCTTCGTTTTCTTAACAAGTGTAGCCATGGGCCAAAAAGGTGTTTCCGGTGCACTTTCTGCGAAAGATCAGGGTAAACTTGATAAAGCTCTGGAAGCCATCGAAGCCGTAGTGAATTCCACAAATCCCAAAAGTGCCAAGACAATTAACAATCCCCGGACCTGGGAGGTGAGGGGTGAAATCTTTCAGGCCATTGCTCAGTCAAAAGACGAAGCCGTCAAAAGATTGTCGGCCGATCCGCTTTCCGAAGCTCTGAACTCTTACAAAAAAGCACTCCAGCTTGACACAAAAGGCCGGAATTCAAACAGTATCCTGATCAAACTGACCCTCATGGAAAATGACTTCATGAACCAGGCAGTGGATGCTTTTAACAATGAAGACTACAACAAAGCGCTGACTTCCTTCGAACAGATTCTTGACATGAAACAACTTCCTGTTTTCCAGAAGGATAATAAAAATGCAGTTGATACTGTCATCATTTTCAATGCCGGGCTGGCCGCTTTTAACGCCGAAAATTATAACAAGGCAATCCAGTATTACAAGGAAGCTGCAAAATATGGTTACAACGGGGGACGCACCTATAGTCTTCTTTCAAAATCATACCTTGAGAACAAGGATACAGTTACGGCCATTACAACCCTCACCGAAGCCTTCGAAAAATATCCTACCGATAACAGCGTTCTTGTGGAAATGATCAACATTTATATTTCCACCAAGAAAACCGAAGAAGCAATGAAATACCTGAACCTTGCCATTGAACAGGATCCTTCAAATCCTTCCTATTTCTTCGCCCGGGGATCATTGCTCGACGGTATGGGAAAACAGGACGAAGCCATCAAAAGCTATGAGAAATCAATCGAGTTGAATAAGGATTATTATGATGCTTACTACAACCTGGGCGCCCTGTATTACAACAACGGTGTGAAACAGATAGAAGTGGCCAATAAGGTTCCTGCTAATCAGAATGATCTCTATGATGAGGAACTGGCAAAATCTGATGTCTGGTTTTCAAAAGCTTTGCCCTATATGGAAAGATGCCAGGAAATCAAACCCGGCGATACCTATTCGCTCGAATCTCTCAAGAACCTCTATTACAGGTTGAAACAACTTGACAAATACGAAGAAGTGCTTAAAAAACTGGGGCAATAACAAATGAGGGGAGTCCCTGAAAACTCCCCTTTAATTTTACATATTTTATTTAACATAATATCAATTATAGGACAAATGGAATCTGAAATAAGAGGAGTCAATGATTCCTCAGAGGTGGTTAGAATTCCGGTGAGCGAATTGACTGCATCCGTCCTTTGTGGCAGGTAAGCATGAATGCCTGGTCTCTGCTTATGGCCTAGCCGGTGCTGAAACCTGTCGAACTCATCCCGCAATTCCGGGATTTGTTTCACCGTCCATCCTGCGTCAGAGAGTTTCAATTCAGGTTGATGATATAGCTATACCCGGGTTTGGGGACAGGATTGGTTGAAGGAGGATTACTTTGGACGGCTTCCGATTTTTTATAGTCGTACGAAACAGACAGCCCGGTTTGATTTTGCTGCTGTACTGCCGGTCCAGGTTTTTCCCGCAGCTTGAATTCTATCCTGAATTTTTTCCGCGTCTTCAGCCTGATCCCCCGGTTACGCACACCTCCGAATTGTATCCCGCCAACCAATCGGACCGCCTCTTCATCACATCCAAAACCAAGCCCTTTTTCCACTCTGATGTCAAACACTTTTCCATTGTCGTCAACTTCAGCCGACAAATAGACAATACCTTCCACCCGGTTCTTTAAAGCTTCTTCAGGATATCGCAGATTTTCAAGGATATACTTCCGGAATTCACTTTTCCCCCCAGGATATTCAGGATATTTCAGAAACCTTTTTTTGGGCATGATCCACCGTATGCTGATTCCCAAAGTTAACCAAAAATGGCAGAATCAACCAGATTCAGATCAAAAAGAGCCGCCTGTAAGGCTACCAGGGACTGGTTGATGATCGGGGTTCCGATTAAATCCCGGAAGGATCTTAAGTTCATTATGATAAATAATCTTTTGATCGCCTTATCTGCCGTTTGCCAAGAATGGACGGCAACTTTGTATATTTGTAACCCTTAAAAATGTTACATGTGTAACAAAACATAGATTACATTTGTAATCTCCCTGAGAGTTCACTGATGCCACTAAAGCCGTGTCTTTCGAGATAGTTTTGTAATCCGTCGATGATATGCAAAGGGGTAAAGGGATCTTTGAAGATAGCGGTTCCGACCTGGATGGCAGCGGCACCTGCCAGGAAAAATTCCACCGCATCGGTGCTGTTCATGATCCCCCCCAGTCCGATCACCGGAATTTTCACGGCTTGTGAGACCTGCCAGACCATTCTGAGGGCGATGGGTTTGATTGCCGGACCTGAAAGTCCGCCGGTGACGGTCGAAAGTTTTGGTATGCGTTTTTCGGCATCGATGGCCATTCCGAGGAAGGTGTTGACCAGGGATACGGCATCAGCACCTTCCGATTCCACCGCCCTGGCCACCTCGGAAATATCGGTGACATTGGGTGAAAGTTTGACGATCAGGGGTTTCTTGCAACTTTTCCGGACTTCCCGGGTCACAGCGGCGGCAGCCGGACAACTCACGCCGAAAGCCATGCCTCCCTCTTTCACATTGGGGCAAGAGATATTCAATTCAATGGCAGCAATCCTTTCCAGGGCATTGATCTTTTGGGTTACTTCAACATACTCTTCGATTGTCGAGCCGTTTACATTCACAATCAGCGCAGTGTCATAATTCCTGATGACAGGATAGATCTCCCTGACGAAGTAGTCTACCCCCCTGTTCTGCAAACCGACGGCATTGAGCATGCCTGAGGCGGTCTCCGCCATCCTGGGATAGTCATTTCCCATCCGTTCTTTCAGCGTAATCCCTTTGAGAAGGATCGCCCCCAGCCGGGAAACATCGTAAAAGGCAGCCAGCTCTTCCCCGAAACCGGAGCATCCCGAGGCGGTCATGACGGGATTTTTCAGATGAAGTCCACCGATATTTACGGCAAGATTTACCATGTCAGATCGTTAATATTGAATACAGGTCCTTCGGAGCATACACACAAATTTCCTTTAACCGTTGGTTCAACACAGCAAAGGCAAACGCCAAAACCACAAGCCATTAAATTTTCAAGTGAAACTTCACAGAAGATTCCTTTCTCCACAGCTCCGGCAGCCGCTGCCTTCATCATGGCAAGGGGACCGCATGCATAAATCTTATTGTATCGGGAAAGCTTCCCGAACAAGGGATGATCCGTCACCATCCCTTTCACCCCCTGCGAGCCGTCCTCCGTGGTAAAATAGAAAGTCGCACAGTCGGTGTATTTTTGTACATCGATGTGATCAGCCTCCGTTTTAGCGCCCAGGAGAAGGTGTATTGAATCTGGAGGCAATGCCGCACGACGGGCAAGGAAAAGCAAGGGAGCCACCCCACTGCCGCCTCCCACCGCCAGCACGCGGTCCCCCGGTGCGGGCATGGTGAACCCTTTCCCCAGGGGATAGACAAGGCTCAACTTTTCTCCTGCCGCAACCCTGGCCAGGGTCGCAGAACCCCTTCCCAGAATTTTTACCAGCAGGGTCAGGGAACAGGAAGCGTCATCCACCTCATACACTGAAAAAGGACGGCGTAGAAAAACCTCTTTGTTCCCGGGTATCTCCACGTTGACAAACTGTCCGGGCAATATGGGAAGCAATTCACCGGAAGACTGCAGAACAAGGGCGTGACATCCGCTGTTCAGCGCGATATTCGCGGTAACGGTAAAATCAGCAACTACCTTTTGCATGATCCAGGTTTTGGAGGTAAATATAAGCAAGATTTGGATTCAGGAACCCACCGCACCGAAGGTGAGATCCCTTTCAGCCCGGAAAATATTCCACAAAGCTCCGGTCCGTGTAAAAGATCACGATGCGCTCCACTTTTCCGGAGACGGCATTGCGTACTTTTACAACTTCTTCAGCAGGAGGTTCCTTTTCCGTCTCCCCAAGTGCAACAGGTTCCGCCTGGGGCTTCTCAGGTGCCGGAACAATCCGGCTGGTAAGCATCTGCCCCAGACCCGTAAGCAACCAACCGGCATCCAGTTCAGGATAAGCAAGCAGCAATTTCTCGATGAACTGGGCCCCCGGCTTGTTCCTCCCATTCAGAATGTGGGAAACATTCGACCGCTGCACCCCGATCCTGTCCGCCAACTCGGCAGCATTCACCTTTTTGAAATCCATATACGCTTTTAATCTCTCCTTCATGACCGACGCTTGTTGATGATTCCTCATTTTTGTAATCTGATAACAAATGTACCTATTTTTTAAACATCTTATACGATCAGGCTTTAAAAGAGCAAAAAAACACTTTAACTGTATATTATTGATTTATAATTACATAAATTGAAATCATTAATTAAATATATACATTATATAAACACAATAAATATCTGATATACAATTTGGTGTGATTATTATTTTAATGTTTTATATTTAATTTTAGCCGGCAAGATCATTTCAATTCATTTTTATATTTAAATAACATATTATTATATACTGATTATCTGTACTTTATAGATTTCAATTCAATTTTTAAAATCAGCCATACTGCAGCAGTTGATTTTTCTCTTCTTTGATTCATCTTTGTAAATAATAGTGAATTTAACAGAATGAAAACAACAGGTCATTAGTTTACTATTCTATATTCAATAGGTTACTTATGTAATCTCAAACAGGGCTCCCCTACCCTGACTGATTTGACACTTATCCGTGATTTTTTGGCATCTTTGCAATACGGAAATCCGGCATTGTTGCCCGGCTCTCCCGGTTTTGGATGATCATGAGAAGTGTGTCCGGAGATATTATCCTGATCTTGCTGCTGGCCTATTGGATGTTTACGTTGTCGGCCTGGCCAACCCTTCGCAATCTGATAAGCCGGCATCGGTCGTCGGGAGGCAGAATCCTCTCCCGGTTTTATTTCATCCTGGCGATTATCCAAAGCGGTATGCTGCTCCTTTTATATGGCTGGCAGGTTCTTCCTTTGCATGGCACCAGCTTTGTCCTTTATTTCTTGTTCAATGGGGTGCTGACTACTGATATGTTCATCAAGTTGCCTTTGATGATGGCTTCCCTTTTCCGTTTTTTCCTTTCCGGGGCTTACCCCCGACGGGTGGTTTCCTGCATGGGTGCCATCCTGGCAACCGGTTTCTTTCTGCTATTTTTGTGGGGATTTACGGGTGGAATCTATCTTATTAAAAAAAAGGAGATTACATTGAATTTCGACACGCTTCCCCCGGCTTTCGACGGATTCAGGATTGTTCATCTGTCTGACCTGCACCTGGGCAGTTACAGAGTCCGGCACCTCCCGAAGCGGATGTTGCGGGTCAGCCATGCATTCTCGCCCGATGTGATCGTCTTTACGGGAGATCTGGTCAACAATCACGCATGGGAAACTGAGGGTACCGACTCCCTGTTTGTGCCCTTCACCGCCGGAAGCGGCCGTTATGCCGTTTTGGGAAATCACGATTACGGTGATTATTTCCGGTGGCAGACCCAAGAAGCAAAAGCGGCCAATTTCAGGAGTATTGCCGAAGCTTTCAGCCGTGCCGGACTGAAGCTCCTATGCAACGAGTCGGTCTGCATCACACGGGAAACCGATTCCCTTTATCTTGTGGGTGTCGAAAACTGGGGCAATCCCCCCTTTCCCCGATATGCCGATTTGCAAAAAGCCGGAACGGGAATTCCCGGGGATGCCTTCCGGATTCTGCTGAGTCATGATCCGGCACCCTGGCAGGAAGTCATCGATTCGGAGGCCCCTTACCCGCTAACCTTATCAGGGCATACCCATGGCATGCAATGGGGAATCCGTTTCGCCGGACTCTGTTTCAGTTCAGCAGCGCTTTTTGCAAAATTCTGGGGCGGATTATACGGGAAATCGGGGAAATACCTGTATGTGAACCCGGGAACCGGGATCATCGGTATGCCATTCAGGATCGATATGCCACCTGAAATCACCCTGATCACCCTCAGAAGGAATTGAAATCCACAGAGAGCAGAAATTCATAGGCCATCCTCTTTCCCTCAGGCAGATAAACCGCCCGGATCCCCATGTCGACCGGGGCATAAAACCTCAGAAAATTGGAGTCCGCAGTCAGGTCAGCACCCAACGACTGTAAAGATTTCCTGAAAACTAAACCTTTCCCTTTTCCTGAAGTGTCCGAATCATCCTCCATACGGGCTGCATCATAGAAAAGCGCAGCTTTTATCCTCCTGAAATAGATGAATTTTCCCAGGTTCAGGTCGGGGTATAAAAGCGGGAATACGTACCGCACGGAGGCGCTTACGAGCCTGGTGCTCCTGAAGGAATGCCAGCCGCGGGGAATAGTCACCGCGTCGGAATAGCTGTAATCCCCTGGGGTACGATCCTGAAAAGCCAAATAGGTGTAAGTCCCGTGCGTCTTCGTGAAACCGGGGAGGTAGATGCCAGCCTGGGCACTTCTCATACTTCCCATGTTGTTATCGCCAAAGGGGGTATGACGGTATGCACCTTCCAGGATCCATCCCCATTTGGGCTGGATATCCCGGACAGCTTTCCTCTGTAGTTGGTGAAAGTAGAGACGCCACACCACTGACCAGACATCACCGCTGATGAAGCTGCCAGGAGTGGATTCACGGTGCCTGTAATCCGCCACAGCCAACTTCACCTCCGGCTGGAGAATCCGGTAAAACCGCCCCCGGGTGAAATCCAACGGTACCCGCATGTCCAGGCTGATCCCCGATTCATCCCAGCTATACCGCTTTAATACCGTGTCCCGTCTGGTGACCTGTCCCCATTGGTTCTGGTATTCCTTAACCAGGTTGTATTCCGACGCACGCCTGCCGGTATACCCCTCCAGACGGAAAATGGGATACCATCCCCTGTATTCAAAATTCAGGTAAGCCTGGCCTGTCCGCTCCTGAGTTTTCCATTTGTAACCCATCATTGCCTCCGCAGTCCCCAGCTTGTTCTGGGACACCACACTGAAGCCAGGATAGAAACCAAAGCTCTCCATATCCAATGAAACTGGCGCCCAACTGTGCAGATTGATCAAATGAGCCGCCTTCCGGTACGGTTTAGATATGTAACCTAATGTGTCTACATTTGTAAATTCAACAATGCCCGGTTCCTGCGCAGCCATCAATTCGGCAAGCGGATAGAAGTTACGGGAAACTTCCCGTAAAGGCACAGAAGTGATTTCAGAAAAAGTCGTCCTCACCAGTCGGAATCCATCCGCTGTGAAATCACTGATAATTAGCTGTTTCCCATCAGGAGTGACGGCAGGATATTCCAGACCAAATCTTCCCTCGGCTTCGCGGACGACTTCACCGGCGGTGAGATTTACTGACCACAACGCATTCTTTCCGGAACGACCGTCAATATAAAAGAGTTTTTCTTCCGTATAACACAGCTGCTTGATCTCCCCGGGTTCTACCCCGTCCATCAAAATCATCCTCCCCTCAAAAGGATTCAGCAAGGCAAGTTGCTTGCCCGCCTTGTTAAGAACCACGGCAAAGAGCTCCCGGTCATTCTTCCAGACCGGACTGAACAGATAGTTGTTGTCAGGAGTACGGTATCGTACAACCAAAGCTCCGGTGGATGAATTATAAACAGAGAGGTAATAGTGATTTTTAAAATCAGTCTCTACGACGGATACATTATGTTCATCGGGAGAAATCGACGGAGCAAAACATTTGTATTCAGGAATTAACGTTCTATACTCTTTGGAATCTACGTCAAAAATGCGAATGATAGATTTGCCGCTGTGATTCCAGCGTACATCGGGAACAAATTCTGACCAGACTATCAGGTTGTTTCGGTACCCTACCGACTCTTCAAAAATCTGTCCCGGCACAAAAACCGTTTCTTCTTCACCTGTAGGACTCACCCTGACAAAACGGGGCAAATGGTCATAACTGGTTTTAAGGGTGACAATTTCGCCGGAGGGCAGAATATGGTTATGGCGGTAGCTGGCATAAACCGGTGGAGGTTTTGTGACAACGACCCACGGTACACCCCTGAACGAGCGATCCTCAGCCGTCCATTCCCGGTGAAGGCTATCGAAAACCTGGAGGTATAGCTGTTCCTGGTTTTTGCCGGTAAGAAGTTTCAGCATTTTGTTTACCGGGGTAATGGAAAGGGGTTTCCGCGACAATTGGTCAATGGTATAATCCCACAGGAGGCTTCCGTATCTCGCACGGGTTTCCCCTACCAGGTGATATCCCAGTTTGTAATGGTCGGGTACAAAATCGCGGTAAGAGCCGTTGAACGCCTTGTCAAAGGAGAATACCCCTTTTTCAACCACCTGTGCCTTGTGTTCCATGAGGAAGGAAGGCAACCTTCCGCGGCCTGTGGTGCTCAGTGCCGTTTCGGCGATGACAGCATCTCCTTCGAGGAACCAGAACGGGAGATAGATCCCGGTGATCAGGGCTTCCGCATGTTCTCCCAGAAGCGCCCTGATGACCGGGGGAATCTGGCTTCTGATTTTGTCGACCTGTACCACATGGCGGAATTCGTGCAACACCAGTTGCTGCAGCCAGTCCTGGGCATAAATCTCCTGATGCGGTGGCGTAAAGAGTTCCATGCGCTTTGGGGCCCAGCCTACCAGTCCGTTCGATCGAACCGTGCGGGTATGAAAAATGACTGAGATTTTCCGCGGACGGTGATTCAATGTCACCGAACCGTAGTCATAGACTTTCTCAAAATAGGCGGCCATTACCCGGGCCTTCTCCTCAAAATCCTCCGGATAAATCAGTTGAAAATCACGGGTGACGATTTGCCGCCACTTCAGGAAGGCAGGATCTTCACCGGTACTAAAATACTGTGGTTTTCCCGCCAGGGAAATCAGGACAAACAGAATGGGAAGCAGCCCTTTTTTTTTCATTCGGCAAAGTATGGTTCTTCGTCTGTCATAGCTTAACAATGAGCACCTTATGCTCGCCATCCCGCAGGATATCGACCGAAATGGTTTGTCCTTCGGAAAAGGTTTTCAGCCTGTTCATATAATCGTAGATATTCCCCACCGGTTTACCATCGATGGCAGTGATAATATCACCCTTTTCGATTCCTGCACGGTGTGCCGCTTTATCTTTGGAAACGGCATCCACGCGCAGGCCGTTTTTCTCAAGTCCCGCGTAGTCGGGCATGACCCCCAGGGTTACCTTGAAACGTCCGCCGCGACTGCGTTGTATCTTCGATCCTGCTTCACGGAAGGTAAGCGGCTGATCACGCCCGGCAATTTCGGAAATGACCTGCCAGGCATAATCAGCAATCTTTTCGATTCCTTCATAATTGATCTTATCGCCGGTATCACTGAATGTATGATAGTCGGAGTGGGCCCCGGTAGAAAAGAAAAATACCGGGATATTTTCCATGTAAAATGCAGCATGGTCCGATGGTCCGTATCCTTCTCCCGAGAAGGCAAGGTTGAATCCGGGATTGTGGGAGGTAAGAATGGCTTCCGATTCTTCGGAAGTCAGGGTACCGCTGATGCTGAGGGCGTGGGAAAGGGTGTCAAGTCTTCCCACCATATCGAAATTGAACATGGCTTTTATCTTTTTCAGGTCGACGGGAGGATTTGCCGTAAAAGCCTTTGATCCGATGAGGCCCATCTCTTCGGCCCCGAATGCCGCAAAGATCAGGCTTCTCCGGTTCAGGGGTGTGTGAGCTGTCCGGTTTGCCAGACCGATAACCAGGGCGACTCCCGAAGCATTATCGTCGGCTCCCGGATGGATGGCAACCGTATCGGGAGCCCGGGTACCCGATCCCGGCCCCCCCCATCCCAGGTGATCATAATGGGCTCCCACAACGATGTATTCATCCTTTAAAAGCGGGTCATTGCCCGGAACCATTACCACCACGTTGTTGGTAACCACCTCCCTCAATACAACATCGGCACGGGCTGTGATTCTGCCGGGCAGTGGGAATCCCCCACACCTTTCCCGGGTATTGATCTTTTCCTCCATCCCGGCCACTGTGGTTCCCCGCGGGGCAAGTAGCTTATCACCAACTTCCCGGGTGACCTGAAATACCGGAACAGGGTAGGAACTGCTGTTCCTGTCATAGAAAATATCCTGCAACTGGTCGGTTTCGCTGTATTGGGGTCCTCCGACAAAAACCACTCCTCCGGCTCCGTGATCCAGCGCTGTCAATACCTTCGCCCTTTCTTCGGAATAAGGCGCAAAACGGCTCTCCGCCTTGTCAATCTCAGGATCCCCCTTGAGGAGAAGCACCCATTTGCCCCTGACATCCAGACTGTCATAGTCGTTCCACGTCAGCGAATCACTCCTGATATCAAATCCATACCCAGCAAATACCACTTCGCCACTCTTTCTTTCACGCGAAGAAAAGGAGTAAGGAAGAAAATCACGGCTTACCTGAAGTGGGTTGTCATCCAGGACGAACAAATTACCATCGCCCGGAACGGCGGAAGAGACCAGGGAAAAAGGCTGAAATCCATTTTCATAGAGAAGGACCGTTCCCATCCTGGCAAACCTGTCTCGGATGTACAAGGCGGCCAAGGAATCCCCCCTGGTACCCGATTTCCGGCCTTCCAGGGTGGCAGAGGCCAGATAAGTGACATCGTCACGGAAAGTGTGATCCGCTTCAAGAGGATAAAACCGCGGTGAACATAACGAAAGCAATACCGCCACCACTGCCAGCAGCGGGATTTTTATTTTTCTCAACAAAACCATCATCATTCAACTATTAAAGGCTTCCGGCGAAGATATCTCCGCCCCTGACAATAACGCACAAAGGGATGATCTGTTCACCACCCTCCCACTTATTCCTGCAATAATAATCCGAAATCTTTAATTTCAGGAGTTGTTTGCTAAATTTACAGGCTCTAAATTAATGGATTATTTTGGAAATAGCATTCAGCCATAACTTATGGGGATTGATCTTGCTGATCAGCCTTCTCCTGGCAGCAGGGATCACAGGATTGCTGTACCACAAGCTTGAAGAAAACAGGGAATTGTCGCGGCAACAACTGCTCGTGCTGAAGATTCTGCGTTTTATGTCGGTTTTTTTGGTGGCGATCCTCTTCACGGGCCCTTTGGTAAAAACCATCAAAAAGATTACCCAACAACCGGTGGTCCTCCTTGCCGTTGACAATTCCCGCTCCATGACCGGCTTAAAAGAGAGGGATGAAAAGATTGCCCGGCTGGGTGAGGTTGTGGAAAACCTCACCGAAGGTTTGAAAAACCGTTTTGAGGTGATCACCTATACTTTTGGCGAACATACCCTTACGAATGCGAATCCCCTTTATGACGAACGAAGCTCTGACTACAGCGACATGCTGGAAACGGTATACAACAATCACTTTAACCAGAATACCGGTGCGTTGGTGATCATCGGTGACGGAATAGTCAACCAGGGGGAAAATCCGCTGAACAATGTCAGGAAATATGGTTATCCCGTATACACGATAGGCACTGGTGACACCACAAGCTTCAAGGATGTGCGGATTGAGGATGTCAGGGTGAACAGAACGGCCTTTTCGGGCAACAAGTTTCCGGTAGAAGCCGACATCAGGATCAACGGATTCCAGGGCAGGAATTTCAGGTTTGATATATACCACCGCGGTGAGAAATGCTTTTCCCGGAACATACAGGCTACCCTGCCCGCCTTTTTTCTGACGGTTCCCCTGATGCTGGATGCCACCGGCAGCGGATTGCAACATTACTCGGCCGTTATCGATCCGGATCCCGGCGAACAGAACAGGAGCAACAATTCCTTTCCCTTTGTCATCAACGTTCTTGAAAACAAACAGCGGATCCTGATCCTGTCACAGGGAGTGCATCCCGATGCGGGCGCACTGAAGAATGCTCTGGAGCAACAAATCAATTATGAAGCCGAACTTTACACATCAGAACCTTACCCTTCCGACCTCAGTGAATATAATCTATTGATATTAAATCAGATACCATCCTCTTCCCAGTCAGGCCGTCTCCTGCTGGATGAATCCGGCAAACACCGGATTCCCATCCTGATGGTCATCGGCACCCAGACCTTCCTTCCCCAGTTCAACGCGTGGGGGCTGGGTGTTGAAATCGCACCCCGCGCCGGGGATTTTGAAGAAGCCCAGGTTTCCCTGAACGAAGGATTTGCCCTCTTCTCCCTGAGTGACGCCTTAAGGGAGAACCTTACCAGATACCCTCCCCTGAAAGTGCCCTTTGCCAGGTATTCCCTCGATCCCGAATATCAAACGGCATTTTTCCAGAAGATCAAAAATATAGCAACCCCCGGCCCCCTGATGGCTTTTGGCGTCTTTGACGGGCGAAAGTCAGGCATCATTTTTGGTGAAGGAATCTGGCGGTGGAGGCTTTACAATTATACCATCAGCGGAAGCCACACTGAATTCAATGAACTCATTGACAAGATGGTGCAATACCTGGCTTTGCGTGACAACGAAGACAATTTTATGGTCGGCTTCAAACCGGTTTACCAGGAAACCGAACCGGTAGTTCTGACTGCAGAGGTTTACAACGACGCCTATGAAATGGTCAATACCTCCGAAGTCTTTATTACGCTGCGTGATTCCTCCCTGCGGGAGTATCCTTACGTATTTGACAAAAGCAGCCGGTTTTACCGTTTGAACGCAGGCTTGTTTCCGCCCGGAAATTACACTTTTCTGGCAAAGACCACCCTCGGACCAACGGAATATACCGAAACCGGAAATTTTGCCGTAATGCCCGTCAACATGGAAATGACGGATCTTCAGGCAAATCACCGTATCCTTTTTCAAATCGCCCATGAGACAAACGGAGAATTCTTCCCTGAAGAGCAGGCGGCTCTGGTAATCGACGAAATCATGGACAATGACAAGATCAGGAATACCAATTATTTCCAGACCATGATGAATGAAATGATCAACCTCCGGTGGATATTTTTCGTTTTGCTGTTTTTGCTGGGTATTGAATGGTTTTTGAGGAAATTCTGGGGCATTTATTAATAACGACCTATGAAATTGAGACTCTTTTGTATAATTGCCGGGGTGACCATACTGCTGGGTTCCTGTAAACCCTTTCAATATCTTACCATCGATTTGGCAATGCCTGAGAAGGAACCCCTTTCTCCTGCCGTACAAAGCCTGACCCTCATTAACCGGGCTGTAGATCGGCGCTTTACCGATGATCCCGCCGACTCTGTCCAGCTGAGGTTTTTCACTGCCCAGTTTGACCTGGACTCCACGATTTATGACATCACTTCCGCTGATACCCTGATGCAAACTCTGGGTCTGCTGTTGTTTGAATCGGGAAGGTACGACATTGTCATCCCGGAAGAGCGGTTTCTCATGAAAGACTCCCTGAATCTCTATGCCGGTATGATGGACTGGAAGGAGGTGTATACCGTGACCCGGGAGTTCGATACCGATGCCCTCTTTTCGCTTGATTTTTACAAAACCGGGGTGGATGCCGATTTCAGCCGGGAATCTTTCATTAATCCGGAGGATGGGTCTGTCGCCCATTTGTACCATGCCGATATGAAAATCGGGTATATTGCCCAATTCAGACTCTATTATCCCGGGAATAAGGAGGATATCCGCAGTTATTTTCTTACCGACACCCTTTACTGGTACGATTCAGGGTGGAACATCACCGAGTTGTTCAGGCGTTTTCCATATGTAAAAAAGGGATTGACTGAAGCCGGCATTGATGCGGCTCTTTCGCTGGCTGAAAAGATAGCCCCGGTATGGAAGCCTTCGAAGAGGGCTTATTTTGCAGGAGGCAGCAGGGTTCTCCGTCGAACCGGCAGCATGGTCCACGACCACGATTGGGAGACAGCCAGAGGAATCTGGCTGGAAGCTGCCGGAAAGAAGAATTCGGCGTCGCTCCGCAGCAGATATGAATTTAACATAGCGCTTTCTTACGAAATGCAGGGTAATTTGGATGAAGCCATCAGGTGGGGCCTGAAATCCTATGAAACCATGTTCCGTCCTGTGACCTACCGTTACCTCGAAATCCTGAAAGCCAGAAAATCATTATTATATCCCCGCGATGAAAAAGACTGATACCCTGTTTAAACTCCTCATGATGGTCATGCTCATGTCGTCCTGTACCGTTTACCAGACGGTTCCAATTGAAGTCATGCAACTGGAGGAAATCAAACTTCCGGAGGGGGTTAAGCGGATCGGCTGGCTTTACCGGAATTTCAAATATACGGAAGACACGTTGCAGCACTACTTCCGGGCAGGTGACGTATTGCGCAAAGATCTGGCAAACCGGAAAACTGACATCGACAGCATTGCTGCATCCGCCTGTCTGGCGGCGGCAGCCAGGTCTTTTTCGACAAACGGGGTGAACGGCAATCCTGTTTTTTTTCCGGCGGATATGATGCCCCGGATTACCGGGGAGAAGCTCTCCCCCATACCGGACCGCCTCATCAGGAAAATAGCGCAGCCGGCACAGGCTGAACTGATCATTGCCCTGGAAACCCTGTCCTGGTTTTACTCGCATTTCCCCGAAGATATCTCCGGGGGTGAGGATTTCCGGCAGGTGGAGATCACAGGGGTTTGGGCGATTTATGATGCAGAAACAGGGGCGATCAAGGAAACCAGGTCGATGGTGGATACGGTGTACTGGCAGGGTTCGGAAGCAGGACAGGAAGAGTTGCCTCCCAGGGTTCCTGCCATTGAGATGGCTGCCGAATATTTCGGCGAGAGTTTTGCCAAAAAGTTCTCCTCAGGTTGGGTTCAAACCGACCGGATTATGATGGTTCCTCCCCTCGAAGAGTTCAGACTGGCAGCTGAATTGGCTTCCAAAGAAGAGTGGGATGGCGCCCGAGAGATCTGGGAGCGTTATGCTGCCGGGCGGTTCGGGAAACTGGCCATCACAGCACGCTATAATCTTGCCCTGGATGCGGAAATTCACGACCGGTATGAAGATGCCGTCGATATGATTGTCAGTGCATCCGAACTTGCCGCCGAATACAAAAACCGAAAAGAAATGGATATTGTGAACCGTTATCGCAAGATCCTCGTCGCACGGCTGGAGGAAATCCGGCGCAGCGAAAAGCCGGCAACACCTTAACCGGGTATCAGCCGTTTTTGAAAATCACCGTGGGCTTTTTCAACGCCCTCCACACCAGGCAAATCCCCGCCAGCACAAAGGGAATGCTCAGCCACTGGCCCATGTTGAGGGTCATTCCGGCTTCAAAGGCTTCCTGGTCTTCCTTGATGAATTCAATGAAAAAACGAGGCATAAAAACCAGGAGAAAAAAGAGCCCCAGCAACAATCCGGGTCTGTTCTTTGCCGTGGTCTTCCAGTAAATCACCATCAGCACGACAAAAGCCAGGAGGTAAAAAAGAGCTTCATAGAGCTGGGTAGGATGCTTGGCTACCATTTCCCCGTTCCTCTCGAAGATAAAACCCCACGGGAGGGAGGTCTCAATCCCGTAAATCTCGGAGTTCATCAGGTTTCCTATCCTGATGAAGGCCCCCACCAGGGCTGTCGGAACCACGATTCTGTCGAGGGACCACAGCATGGTACGTTTGGTGACCACCCTGGCATGGATGTACAGGGCGATGAGAATGCCAATGGCTCCCCCGTGACTTGCCAGTCCGCCATGCCAGACCTTGAATATCTCGGCAGGATGCTGGGAATAATATTCCCAACCGTAGAAAAAAACATGCCCGAGACGCGCCCCCACAATGGTGGCGATGATAATGTAAAAAAAGAGGCTGTCAATCCAGCTTTGGGAAACCCCTTCCGATTTCAGCATCTTCTCTCCGATATAATAACCGATCAGGAAACCGGAGGCAAAAAGAAGTCCGTACCACCGAACTGACAGAAAACCGATCCGGAAGATTTCGGGATCGGGATTCCAGTGGATGAAATTCAGGAAGGAAACCATATTGAATTATTTAAAAGGTTGACTGTTAGAATAAATTGCCCTTACATACCCATGCGGACAGGGTTATAATTGCAGCTGTCCGTGACAGTGTTTGAATTTCTTACCGCTTCCACAGGGACAGGGATCATTCCTGCCCACTTTTTTTTCCACCCTGACAGGCTCAGGGCGCGCTCTTTCCTGGGTTTGTGCCTGGGCACCTTCCATGGGGTTCGACGAAGAGGAAAGTTCGCTCTTCTGGGTACGGTAACGGCTCATATCGGTCCTTTTGGCGGCTGAGGCTTCCCTCACCTGGTCAGGACTCTGAATGGGGATATGACCTTTCATCAGCGTGGAAACGATATCCTTATTCACCTTGTTGACCATCACCTTAAAGAGGTTAAAAGATTCGAACTTATAAATCAGTAACGGATCCTTCTGCTCATAGCTGGCATTTTGCACCGACTGTTTCAGATCGTCCATTTCACGGAGCTGTTCCTTCCAGGCTTCATCAAAGGTATTCAGGATGATTTGCTTCTGGTAGGACTTCACCAGTTCCCTGCCTTTGTTCTGGTATGCTTTTTCCAGGTTGCAGATGATCTGGAACAACCTGCGGCCATCGGTGATCGGGACGACAATATTCTGGTAGATATGTGATTTCTTCTCATACACCTCCTTGATGACAGGGAAAGCTTGTTTGGCGATGTTTTGCACCTTCCGGTTATAGCTGTCGATCATCACCTGGTAAATCCGTTCGGTGACCTCATTGACTCCCAGCTGTTTAAATTCTTCCTCATTAACCGGTGATTCGATGGAGAGGAGGCGCATCAGTTCGAGGTTAAAATCCTCGAAATCGTCACTTCCGTAATAATCGTTCACCAGGTTTTCCACCGAGTCGTACATCATATTCAAGATATCGACATCGAGCCGTTCTCCGTAGAGCGCATGCCGTCGTTTTTTGTAAACCACTTCGCGCTGTGAATTCATGACATCGTCATATTCCAGCAGACGCTTGCGGATTCCGAAATTGTTCTCTTCCACTTTCTTTTGAGCGCGTTCGATCGATTTTGAAATCATGGAGTGCTGGATCACCTCGCCCTCTTTCAGTCCCAGTTTATCCATGATTCCTGAAATCCTGTCCGATCCGAAGAGGCGCATCAGGTCATCTTCCAGGGAGACGAAGAACTGGGATGATCCCGGGTCCCCCTGCCGGCCTGAACGTCCCCGCAACTGGCGGTCCACGCGCCGCGACTCGTGCCTTTCGGTGCCGATGATCGCCAGGCCACCTGCATTTTTCACTTCAGGGGTGAGCTTGATGTCAGTACCGCGGCCCGCCATGTTGGTAGCGATGGTGACCATCCCCGTGCGGCCGGCTTCTGCCACGATTTCCGCTTCCCGGGCATGCAGCTTCGCATTGAGGACATTGTGGTGGATCCCCTTGATTTTAAGCATCCTGCTCAGCAATTCGCTGATCTCCACCGATGTCGTCCCTACAAGCACCGGCCGTCCGGCTTTAAAAAGATTCATGATCTCTTGGATCACCGCATTGTATTTCTCGCGCTTGGTTTTATAGACCAGGTCCTCATCATCCTTGCGCACCACCGGTTTGTTGGTTGGGATCACTACCACCTCCAGCTTATAAATGTCCCACAACTCTCCTGCTTCGGTTTCAGCAGTTCCCGTCATCCCTGCCAGCTTGTGATACATCCTGAAGTAGTTCTGAAGCGTGATAGTGGCAAAGGTTTGCGTGGCCGCTTCCACCTTCACATGCTCCTTGGCTTCTATGGCCTGGTGCAAACCGTCAGAATACCTGCGCCCCTCCAGAATACGGCCCGTCTGCTCATCAACAATCTTTACCTTATTGTCCATCACCACATATTCCACATCCTTCTCAAACATAGTATAGGCTTTGACCAATTGGTTGATGGTATGAACCCGCTCCGATTTCACCGCATAATTCTGCAAAAGAGTATCTTTCTTCTCCACCAGTTCTTCAGGCGTCAGCTTGGCATTCTGAAGCTCCGCAATCTCGGCTCCCATATCGGGAAGTATGAAAAACGAGGGATCCTCAAAACCAGCCGAAATCAGGTCAATTCCCTTATCGGTCAGCTCCACCGAATTCTGCTTCTCATCGATGATGAAGAAGAGCGGATCGGTCACAATATGCATATTTTTGCTGTTGTCCTGCATATAGAAGTTTTCAGTTCTCAGCAGACTTTGCTTGACCCCTTCCTCACTCAGAAACTTGATGAGCGACTTGTTCTTGGGCAATCCCTTGTGGGACCTTAGAAGCAACAGATTCCCCTCCTTTCTCTCCTCGTCCGAGGCATCCTCTTTGGAGAGCAGCCGTTTGGCTTCCGCGAAAATGGAGTTAAAAAGATCGCGCTGCGCTTTAAACAATTTCTCCACATAGGGTTTCAGTTCCTCAAACTGCTGGTTTTCCCCTTTTGGAACCGGACCGGAGATAATCAGGGGCGTACGGGCATCGTCGATCAAAACGGAATCGACCTCGTCAACAATGGCGTAATGGTGTTTCCGCTGGACCAGGTCCTGAGGATTGATGGCCATGTTATCGCGCAGGTAGTCGAATCCGAATTCGTTGTTGGTACCGTAGGTGATGTCGGCATTGTATGCCTTTCGCCTGGCTTCGGAATTGGGCTGATGCTTGTCAATACAGTCCACCGAAAGACCGTGAAACTCAAATATCGGCCCCATCCATTCCGAGTCGCGTTTCGACAGATAATCGTTGACGGTCACAATGTGAACCCCCCTTCCTGCAAGGGCATTCAGAAACACGGGAAGCGTCGCTACCAGGGTTTTCCCTTCTCCCGTGGCCATTTCCGCGATTTTCCCCTGGTGGAGGACCACCCCTCCGATCAGCTGAACATCGTAATGAACCATGTCCCAAATGATCTCATTTCCTCCCGCCATCCACTTATTGTACCAAATGGCTTTATCACCGTCGATAACAATGCTGTTTCGCGTAGCAGCCAGATCACGGTCATAATCCAGCGCAGTGACCACCACCTCCGAAGAATTGAAAAACCGGCTGGCAGTCTCCTTGACAATCGCAAATGCGACGGGAAGTATCTCATTCAAGGTATCTTCAATCTTCTGGGTGATCACCTCCTCCAGTTTGTCAATCCTTTCGTAGAGCTTCTCACTGTCCTGAATCTCCACTTCGTCAGCCTTCTCCTTCAGTGCCGCAATCTCCTCCTCCTCTTCCCGGATTCTTTCCCTCACCAAAGCCTTTAACCTGAAAGTCTCCTCCCTGAGCTGATCATTGGTGAGCGTTACAATCCGCTCATATTCCTTTTTGACCTGCTCAACGACAGGTCCGATTTCAGTAATATCCCTTTCTGATTTATTCCCGAGAATCTTCCCAAGGATCTTTGTTATGAATGCCATAGATTCTTTTCCCCTTTTCTGAAATGATTATAGTGCAAATGTAGTCAATGTGAAGTGGCTATGAAAATTTTAAATAAAAAAAGCCTGCTGCATTCGGCAACAGGCTACATTTTTATGATCTCCGCTATCAATCAGCTGGTGCAATAGCTTCAACCGGGCATACTGCAGCACAGGAACCACAATCGGTACAAAGGTCGGGATCAATCAAATAGATATCACCTTCGGTAATTGCGTCTACCGGACATTCATCAATGCAGGTTCCACATGCAATGCATTCATCTGAAATTTTGTAAGCCATAGCTCAAGTTTTTGTTAAAAAAAATGTACATTGACGGCAAATGTACAAAGTTTGTTCCAATTTTGCGACGACAAAGACCCAATTTTGTATATTTGGAAACAAACTTTAAATAATAAACTCTGTTTCACCGATTTAGCTTGATTTTTCAACACAAATACCCTTGGAAAAAATACTACTTTTAATTTTACGGCCGGGTACCAAATCTTTTAAACGAACACATGGAAGCTGAAAATCTGTGGTGTGCCTTCGTACTGACCCTGATCGCGGGATTAAGCACCGGAATCGGGAGCGCCATCGCTTGTATGGCCAAAAGGACTAATACGAAATTATTGTCTCTGGCATTGGGTTTCTCTGCCGGTGTTATGATTTACATCTCATTCATCGAAATTTTTCCTGATGCCAGAAGCAGCTTTATTGACCGCTACGGGACTTTCAACGGCACCCTCTATACCCTTTTTGCCTTTTTCGGGGGCATGTTGCTGATCGGACTGATCGACAAGTTCATTCCGACGGCCGAGAATCCTCACGAAATGCGATCGGTGGAATCGATGGAAAATGAAAACCAGGCCAAGAATTTCAGAAAGTTGTATAAGATGGGGATGATGACTGCGCTGGCGGTAGGGATTCATAATTTTCCGGAAGGCATTGCTACCTTTATGTCTGCCTTGAAGGATCCCACCCTGGGGATTGCCATTGCCATCGCCATTTCCATTCATAACATTCCCGAAGGGATTGCCGTTTCGGTGCCGATTTTTTATGCCACTGGAAACCGGAGAAAGGCCTTTCTCCTCTCCTTTCTGTCAGGATTTTCTGAATTTGTGGGTGCTTTGCTGGCCTATCTGGTGTTGCTGCCGTTTCTTACGGCCGACAGTTTTGAGATTATTTTCGCCGCTCTGATGGCAGGAGTCTCGGGCATCATGGTGTACATCTCCCTGGACGAACTTTTACCCTCGGCAGAAGAATTCGGTGAACATCACCTTGCCATTTACGGACTTACGGGAGGCATGGGGGTGATGGCCTTAAGCCTGCTGATTCTGGGTTGACTTCCTGTACCAGGCGCACACCCCGGTGAGGCCACATTGCTCACAGGCAGGTTTCCGGGCTTTGCAAATATAGCGGCCATGCAGGATCAGCCAGTGGTGAGCCGTCGGAATCAACTCCTCGGGCAGGTATTCCACCAGTTGCCTTTCCGTTTCCAGAGGGGTTTTGGAATTCACCGTCAATCCGATACGAGCCGCTACCCGGAACACGTGCGTATCAACTGCCATAGCCGGTTTCCGGAAAACCACAGAAGCAATCACATTGGCGGTTTTTCTTCCTACACCCGGTAATTTTTGCAAATCCTCAACGCCGGAAGGAACCTCCCCGTCAAACAACTCCAGCAGTTTCTGTGACATGCCGACCAGATGGCGCGCTTTGTTGTTCGGATAAGAACAACTGCCGATATAGGGCAGCAGATCCTCCGGAGTGGCCCCGGCCATCTTCTGCGGATCGGGATACCTTTCCAGTAACCCCGGTGTGATCTGATTCACCCGTTTGTCGGTACACTGCGCCGACAAAATGACTGCAACCAGCAGATGAAAAGGATTTGTATAATGAAGTTCGGTTTCGGCCACCGGCATGTTTTCCTTAAAAAAGGCAATCACTTTTTCAAACAACGCTTTTCTATTCATCTTCACCCTGTTAGTTGAACATATGCTGAAGTTCTGGCAAGGCTGCGCCAGCATGTGGTTCAGATTTCGGCGGTCAGTTCCCCGAGGAATGCGGCAAGATATGGGGGCAGCAAAGGAGTCAGTTTTTCCCTGACACTCGCATGATAGCTGTTCAGCCATGATCTTTCGCCGGGGGTAAGCATGTCAGGAATTACCAGGTCAAGGTCGACCGGGCAGAGGGTCAGTGTCTCGAAACCCAGGAAACGTCCGAATTCTGTGGTCTCTTTTTCCAGGCAGACCATCATATTTTCGGTGCGGATCCCATATTTTCCGGTTCTGTAAATGCCGGGCTCATTGGACAAGACCATGCAGGGTTCGAGGATATGGGGATTCCATTCCTGCCTTATGGCTGCGGGGCCTTCGTGAACATTCAGGAAGTGTCCGACTCCGTGGCCCGTGCCATGACCGTAATTGAGCCCATGTTGCCAGAGGGCCTGCCGGGCAAGGATGTCCAGGTGGATCCCCCGGGTGCCGTAAGGAAAGTGGACCGTCGAAAGTGCAATGACGCCCTTAAGTACCAGGGTAAAATCCCGTTTTTGGCTTTCCGTAACCGGTCCAAGGGCGATGGTGCGCGTGATGTCAGTGGTGCCCGTAAGGTACTGTCCCCCGGAATCCACCAGGAGAACCCCCTCCCGTTCCAGGGGCAAGGCCTGATTTGCTTCTGCCATCAGGTGCACAATGGCCCCATGTGCTTTGTATCCTACTATGGAAGGGAAACTCTCCCCCCTGAAACCGGCTTGCATTGCCCGGAGTTGTTTCAGCTGCCGTGAAACTGTAAATTCCGTGAGTTCAGATTTCCAGGCTTCATGTTTCATCCACCACAGGAACCGAACCATGGCGACTCCGTCACTGCGCATGGCTTGTCTGATACCTTCCAATTCGGTGTCGTTCTTCCTCGATTTAAAAAGAGCAGGAATGGAAGTCCCTTCCAAAACAGTGCATTTCCTGCTGATTTCCAAGCTTATCGCACTGTTGACCACGGAAGGATCCAGGTAAGCCGTTTGTCCTTCAAAGGTACCCAGAAAGTCATAAAACCGGGAATATTCTGAGATAGTGATCCCTTCCCGCTCCATTTTGGTTGTTAATGACCTGGGCAGTGTCCCAGGTTGGACAAAAAGATAGCTGCAAGCCTTTCCGATGACGGCATATCCCAGGAAAACAGGATTGTAAGGCACATCGCTGCCACGCAGGTTGAAGCTCCATGCCAGGTCATCCAACACAGAGATCACCGTAAAGTCAGCTTTTAGTCCGTCGAGGAACTCCCTTATCCGGGATGCTTTCTCCAACCGGCTTGCTCCCGCCACCTTCCTGCTGACCTCAAAGATGGGATTTGCGGGCAAGGGAGGCCTCTCTTTCCACACTTCGGGGATGATCCGGGAGGAAGGGACGAGGGAGGCTTTTAAATTTTTCAGCGATTCAGAGAGGGTGCGGTAAGTATCGAGGGGCAGGGAAAACAAATCCACCCCTACCCTTGCTTGTTGGGGCAAATTCCGTGAAAGCCACCGGTCAGGAGTTACGGCATCAGGAACCCTGAGTTTCATAAGCCGGAATCCCGACCCTTTCAGTTCTTCTTCAGCCTGAAGGAAATAGCGTGTGTCGGTCCACAAGAGGGCATCGTCGCGGGTAATGACCACCTCGCCGTAGGAACCGCTGAAGCGGGAGACAAAGCGGCGTACCTGCCAGTGCGGGCAGAGGTATTCGCTCCGGTGGGGATCGGTGCCCGAAATGTAAAGTGCGTCGAGCCGATCTTCATCAAGCAGGGCCCTGACAGACGACAAGATGCTGTTTTCACTCTCTTTCATGCACAGCAATCTCTTTGATGAAATGGCGTATCGATGGGGCCGGGATCTCTTCGGGGTCCACTTCGGCAGGATTCACCCATTCGTAGCTGCTGATGTCATCTGATGGCGACATTCCCTCCAGGGATATGGGTACCACCCTGAAAGCCAGGTCAGTGGTAAAGACTGACAATCCTGAAAACAGGTAATTATTTGCCGCAGAGGCAAGGTAATGCATCTCTTTGACGTCCACCCCCAATTCCTCTTTCAATTCACGACAGAGTGCCTCTTCGGCAGTCTCCCCGGGATCGATGAATCCGCCGGGCAGGTCGGTTTTTCCCTTGTCGGGTTCGATCCCCCTCCGGGTCACCAGGAGTCTTCCATTTTCGTCAAAGATAAGCGCTGCGACAGCCGCAGCGGCATTGATAAAAAAGTGGAATCCGCATCCCCCGCATTTGAAGGAGCGTTCGCTGACGGCGGGGAAATCAGGTGATCCGCACCGCGGGCAATAGCTGAAGACCCTGGTGGGATGGGTTTTCTCAGTACTTTTCATAATTTTTCCAAAAATCCCGTTGTACGGAGCCAATCGATAAACAGTAGCGGCCAGTTGTCGGCGGGAATGTCATTCTTCCGCATCCCAAAGCCATGACCACCTTTGGCAAAGATGTGGATTTCAGCGGGCACCCTGTTTTCTTTCAGGGCGGTATAGAATTCGATGGAATTTCGCGGCAGGACGGTTTTGTCGTCATCAGCGAGCACCAGGAAGGCAGGCGGGGTTTCAGCGGTCACATGCAGTTCATTGGAATAGTGGCTTACCAGGGACCAGTCGTTTCCCGTTCCGAGGAGATTCATCCTGGATCCCATATGGCCGTATTCCTCCTTCATGGTGATTACCGGATAGAGCAGCAGCATGAAATCAGGGCGGCAACTCATCCTTTCCACGGGGTCTCCGGCGTCGGGATTTCCCGCATCGAAGCGGGTTCCCGCCGTAGATGCCAGATGTCCTCCTGCCGAGGATCCGGCAATCCCGATCTTGTCGGGGTCGATACCCCATTCCGCGGCATGGTGTCTGACGGTCCGGAGTGCCCGGCGGGCATCATCTGACGGGATCCGGTGGTGACCATAAGGAAGTCGGTATTTCAGGACGATGCCGGCAACACCCCGCTCCGCAAGCCAGCGGGCCATCATGAAACCTTCGTGATCCATCGCTTCTCTGATGTACCCACCTCCCGGACAAATCACCACGGCTGCCCCTGTGTTGATTTCCCGGGAAGGAAGAAAAAGAGTGATCTCCGCTTCCGAGACATTCATTACCCGAAAACCCTCTTCCTGAACTTCGGGAAGCGTCATCCCGTTATCTTCAGGAGCCCCCGACGGCCATACCTTGAGGGAAAGCTCCTGCGCCTTTCCACACAAAATGGGAACCATCGCCAGCAAGGCCAGCATCAGCTTCGCTTTCATATCCGTTTTCTTTTCTTAAACCTAACAGGCAACGCATGCCAAATCCTTCACTGGTCAGACCTGACTCCCGTGAAATAATGGGATTTTTCCGCAAACAAGATGTTAAAGGTGGTCAACGAACCATATATCCTGGTGATATATTGCTGAAGATTCACTTTTTCCTCATCCGAGAGGAGGGTATGGACATTTATATTCTGTTCCAGAACCCTCAGGCGGTCACGCAGCATCACGATCTTGTGAAAAAAAGTCCTCACAGGAATCAGGTAAAAGAGTCATTCAGGAATTCGACATCCTGGGATTTGCATTCCGGACAATGAATGTCGGCTTTCCCCGGATCGCTAAAACGGGCTTTGCAATTGTTGCAACTGTACCAGTTTTCTTCGAATTTCACTTTTCCTCCACGGAAGACGATGTCGCGTCCTTCGACAAAGGCGGTTGCCACCTTCCGGCGGGCTTCCTCATAGATCCTGGTGAGGGTCGGACGGGAGATTTCCATCAATACGGCAGCCTGTTCCTGGTTAAGCATGCAGTAGTCAAGCAATCGTATGGCTTCATACTCTTCCAGTAACAGGAACATCTGGTTTGATTTTCTTCCGCGGACACCGGTGACAGACAATCCCTTAATAGTGGGGGGCATCAACATCTTTCTGGCTCTCTTTTTTCTCGGCATTTTTGTTATATATAAAGGTTTTGTAACAGATAATGATCGGCCAGAACCAGGGCGGCCATGGCTTCAACGACAGGCACGGCCCTGGGAAGGACGCAGGGATCATGTCTTCCCCCGGGGAGGATCTTCACCGGGTTATGATCCCTGTCGATGGTTTCCTGTTCCCGGAGAAGGGTGGCGATGGGTTTGAAAGCCACCCTGAAATAGATCTCTTCGCCGTTGGATATTCCCCCCTGGATGCCGCCCGAATGGTTTGTCAGGGTATGGACACCCCCCTTTCCCGTCACAAAGATGTCATTGTGCTGAGAACCAGTCATCAGGGTACCGCCGAATCCCGATCCATAATCAAATCCCTTGACGGCATTGATTCCCAGCATGGCAAAACCAAGGTCGGCATGCAATTTGTTGAACACCGGTTCTCCCCAGCCAGGAGGCACTCCCTTCACCACGCAGGTGATGACACCTCCTACGGTGTCACGGAGGGCCGCGGCCTCCCCGATTTTCCGGATCATCCTTTCTGCACTTTCCGGGTCGGGACACCTGATCATGTTCGATTCCGTAAGAGAGAGGTCCAGTTCGCGGTAATCCCTGCCGATTACCACATCGGCAACCTGCGAAACGAAAGCGCGGATATCCACACCGACGTCTTTGAGAACGATTTTGGCAATGGCACCTGCAACTACCCTGGCCACAGTTTCCCTTGCCGAAGAACGTCCCCCTCCCCTGTGATCCCTGATACCATACTTCTGCTGGTACGTATAATCGGCATGTGAAGGCCGGAAAACATCTTTCAGATCATCATAATCACGGGATTGCTGGTCCTTGTTCCAAACGACAAAAGCAATGGGAGATCCCAGGGTCTTCCCTTCAAAAATCCCGGAAAGGAACTCCACCCTGTCCGATTCCTTCCGCTGGGTAGTGATTTCCGATTGTCCTGGTCTTCTCCTGTCGAGTTCCGACTGGACAAAGGCCATGTCAATGGAAATTCCGGCAGGACAGCCATCTACGATTCCTCCAATAGCTTTCCCATGGGATTCTCCAAATGAGGTCAACCTGAAAATCCTTCCGAATGTATTCATTGGTTCTTCAAAAAACTCCTCAGTCAGGTCTCAGTCAGGAAGAGCTAAAGATACGATTTTTTTCATACAATCGAAACTGCGTCAGCACCCACATCCTGATCCGCAACCATCGCCGGAGTCACCGCAGCATCCCGAACTGCATCCTCCACCGCATTCTGCGGTTAAGGCCTTAACAATCTCCTCTTCAGTAGCTTCACGGACATCTATAACCGCTCCCCTGAAGAAGAGATCCTCTCCTGCCAGCGGGTGGTTGAAATCCATGCGGACCGATTCTTCCGTCACCTCAAGGACCAAGCCGTTCAACCGCTCTCCCCTGCCGCTCATCATGGGGATCGTATTGCCCTCCCTGATGAATTCAGGATCGAATTTACCGTCTACCAGGAAAATATGTCTGGGAAGCTCCACAACGGCATCAGCATTGACTTCGCCATATGCATCCTTGTGGTTCAGCGTGATTTCAAAGGTCTGTCCCGTGGTCAGTCCCGCCAAGCCCTCTTCAAATTTGGGGAGCATCATACCGGCTCCAAAGAGAAACTGCAGGGGGCGCTCTGCCGTAGCCTGTTCAATCATTTCACCCCGATCATCATCGGTCATCAGGTCATAGGTTACGGTGACCATTTTGTTTTTTCCTATTTCCATTCTGCTCAATTTTATTTTGTGCAAATAAACAATTTAAAAACGTAGCTCCGACAGCGGTATTTTCTTTCGTAAAGAAATAAAATTAGTTTCTGAATAAATAATCACCGGGACAGATGCCGACCCTGAAACTGTCGACAGGGGTTCCTCCGGAGGAATAACGGAATATGGTTCCGTTTTGGGTATAATCGGCAGGATCCCCCAGGTAAATTTCACCGGTATGCGGATCGACGCCCAGGCTGTAATAATATTTTCCTTGTAAAGGCAGGAAACTCACCGATGGCAGGGATTCTTCCGAAACCGCCATCTTATAGAGGTCCCCCGCCAGATAATAGAGCGAATCCCGGTCAGGATTCAGTCTGATATCACTGAACCAGCCTCCCGGGATTTCGAAAGGAAAGACCTTCTCCACCTTCCGGGTATGGGGATCAATCCTTACCAGGGACGGCTTATCGGGATCAGGGTGCGTTCCCGGGTAATGGCCGTCGGTTTGAACCCATATTTTCCCGTTGCCGTCCACCACCATCTTGTTCGGTTGATAAGGGACTTTTATAGAATCCACCACTTGGTCTGTTTTGCTGTCGATGACCAGGAGCAAGTCGCCCGAAACCCAGCAAGAGACAAATACAAAGTCACCTACCTGCACAAAGCTCTCGGTGGTGTGCCCCACCCCCGTCGCTTTCGTCCCCGCTACCCCTATGGTTCCTTTGATTGCCAGGGTAAAGGGATCGAAGATGGTCATCCTGTCGGTAATCATATCGCTGACATAGGCCTTCCTTTCATTTACGAAATGAATGGCCCGGGGAGAAGGAAGATCGTTGATCACTCCCTTGTGCAGGAGAGAATACTGGTCGACAACGACAATCTTCCCCGAATTGTTGACCACCACAAAAAGCTGGTCTCCGCAAAGCGCCATCGATTGGGCCACGTCACCCAGGGGAACCTTGTTGCGAGCATAGTACAGCTGATTGTACACTCTCTTTTTTTCAGTTTCATAGAATGCCAGGGATGAATTTCCATAAGTGTAATTCCCCTCACAAACGATGAACACTCCTTTTGACTTTCCCGGTCCTGAAAGTTCTGGATCAGGATCTTCCCTTTTGCATGCTGCAAGAAGCACAGCCAGGGCAATCCAAGCAAAAATTACTCTTTTCATTTCAGATATATTACAGTTAAGGTGATTGAATAATTGCGCCCCGGCATGGGTCTCCAGAGCATTTGCTGGTACCGGGCATTAAAAAGGTTGTCAACTTGTGCCCTGATCCCCCATTCAAGGTTCCCTGCCACCAATTTTTTCTGCAATGACAGGTTTGTCAGGAAGAATGGATCAAGGCTGTTGTCAAAATGAATCCGGTGATCCGGAACCTGGGTCATTCTTCGTCCGGTAAAACCGATGTGCAACAAACCCGTCCACCCTTTCCGGGCAACCCCCATCCGCACGTTTGCAGAATGCAGAGGAATGTAAATCAGCTGCTTACGATAGGCAGGAATCTCCATTACGCGGTCCGATTTACGAAAACTGCGGGTCAGCGCATAATTACCGCTGCCTGAAAATTCATAATCGCGGTACCTGACAACAGCCGAAAAATCATACTCCAGACCCCGAGACATGACCCTGTCGATGTTGACGGCTTCCCAGTACCAGGCTCCGTTCTCAGCAGGTTGCCACATGATCCAGTTTTGAATTTCAGAGAGGTAAGCCGATAACGTCTGACTGAAATTATAATTGGTCCCTGCGAGCCCGAAAGAAACAACCCCTTCGCCGGTAAGGCCTTCCTCAGGCTGGAGGTCCGGATTTCCGCCGGGAATCCAAAAGAGGTCGTTTAATCCGGGTTTGTGATAATTACGGGTCATGTTGAATTTCAGCACCAGCGGATGGATCACGGAAACCTGCCATTCTCCCCCCACGGAAGGGATCAAAGGAATTACCCGTTTATCGTATAATTCCGAACGGGATACAAAAAAGAGCCCGGTACGGTCCGATGGCTTGTAACGCAGATCTGCCAATACCCCGCATTCAAAACGGTCGCGGAGGTAGCCTTCCGGCCTGACGGCATCAAAAGCTTTCACGGTCTGGTATTCAGCTTCCACAGCCGCTGAAACCGAAAGTCCGTCGATTTTCCGGTAGTCAATCCTGAATTGACTGAACATCATCTTTTCGGTGCTCTTCGAGTCACTGATCAGGTAATTGTTCTGTAAAAGCAAGAGGTGGTACTTCATTCCGGAATAGGAATAACCTGCACTGTACCTGAAATTGATTCCGGGTTTATATTTTTTAATTTCCAGGGTGATCCTCCCCTGGTCATCGCGTTGGGTTTCGTCCCTGGGAGTTCCTTCATAGGACATCAGCTGGGGAAGACTCCTTTTGTTCCATTGGAGCCACCCGCGGAGGGCTATCGTAAGATCATCAGGGGTCCGGAAATAGAATTCCTGGAGGGCACCCTTTTTCCCGTATTCGCCGTTGAACAGGGTATCGGCTTTGTTCGGCAAAACACCGGTGTTGAAAAAAGGAAAATCGTTATCCGAATTCTCAAAATATAACCTTGTTATTGACAGGAACTTATTGCCACCTGATTGAACCTTTGCAGCATATCTTCGCGTATTGAAAGAAGCTCTTTCTGCCAGGCCTGAAATTACATGCCGATGTTTCCAGTCGGGCTGGTTTTCCAGATGGATGCTGCCTCCCAGGGCACCGGAGCCCTCCGCCAGGGAACTTCCTCCGTGCAGAAGATAGATGCCGTCAATGAAATAGAGGGGAAGCAGTGAAAGGTCGGCAGTCCCCCGCATCGGGGAATTAAGGTTCAGTCCGTTCCAGACAATCCGGGAATGGGAAGCGGCAGTTCCCCGGAAATGGGCGGTGGCCATGCCTCCCGGACCGTAACTCTTCACAAAAACAGGAGAACCCGCAGCCAGCAATTCCGAAAGGTTGACCGAAAGTCCCGACCGCAGGGCCAGGGAATCAGGCCGGGTAATCCGCATTCCCGTTTCCGCGATTCTTTTGCGCGCACGTATCTCTATTTCTGAAACAAAAACCGTATCGGCAACAGGATCGTCAGGGTATGTCTCCCCCGCAGCCCGAAGATAAGAACCAGGAACTTCCGTGTAAAGAACTTCCTGGGCAAATGCCCCGGCATGAAGCATCATAGCAATACTAAAAAAGAGAATCCTCTTCATTTCCCGTTTGTTAAACCTTAAAACGGGGACACAAAACGGAGGCAGGAAACCTTCGCTTTTATTCCCGAAAGCATGAACGTGAACGGCAGGTCTTCTGGCTTTCTCCGGCTTTCCTACGCCTTCCCGTCCTGGTGGGACCCAGACAGTGGCATCAGATAGGAGCCTTCAGGAGATTACAGCTGCGGGCACAGCTCCGGCATTTCACCGGATTCCCTTTTAATCAAAAACAGTGTGAACCGTCAATGGTGCAAAGGTAACAAGAAGTTCTCCAAAACCTATTTCAGGGTGCTGTCTTTTAAAATAGTTATCAACAGTCACGCGCTTTCCCCCCGGAAACCGGATCGTATGCCGGCAGAAGGACACAGCCTCACACCCCGCCTGCGGACCTTAGCACTGATGTCAAAATTTTATTTTGTTATCACCCCTTTTCCGATTATTTTCGTACTGAGGTTACGACGAAAAGAGAACGTAGGGAAACAGAGCATCTTATTAACAGCATAACCGGATCCATGACCAGAGAAGAAGCCCGTGAAAAGATCAGACAACTCTCGGAACAACTCGAAGAGCACAACTACAGGTATTACGTACTTTCAGAACCGGTCATTTCCGATTTTGAATTTGACCGGCTGATGAAGGAACTGGAACTCCTCGAAAAGGAATATCCCGAATTTGTCAGTCCGGCCTCGCCTACCCAACGTGTGGGAAGTGACCTCAACAATGCATTTGAGCAGGTCAAGCACCGCTATCCCGTGCTTTCGCTTTCGAATGGCTATACCCTTGAAGAATTGACAGATTTTGACCAGCGGGTAAGAAAGGAATTGGGGGATGATTTTGAATATGTATGTGAGCTAAAATTCGATGGCACTTCCATTTCCCTGACATATGAGGAGGGGGTATTGGTGCAGGCTGTCACACGCGGGGATGGAGAGACAGGGGATGATGTGACGGCTAATGTAAAGACGATTGCGTCGGTACCCCTCCGGTTAAGGGGTGATGATATACCTTCGCCCTTAACGGTCAGGGGGGAGATTGTAATGCCTTATGCCATTTTTGAGGAGTTGAACCGGCAAAGGGAGGAGAACGGGGAGCCCCTGTTTGCGAATCCCCGGAATGCCGCTTCGGGGACCCTGAAATTGCTGAATTCCTCAGTGGTAGCCCGCCGGAAGCTGGATGCATGGTTTTACATGATACCAGGGGATTTTCCCGGAAGCGCCACCCACTGGGAAAACCTGCAGGCAGCCCGCCGCCTGGGCTTTAAAATATCGGAACATACCGCCCTGTGTAAGAACCTGCAGGAAGTCATAACTTTTCTGGAGAAATGGGAGAGAGAAAGGTTCACTCTTCCCATGGCCACCGACGGGGTGGTCATCAAGGTCAACAGTCTACGCCAGGAGGAGATGCTCGGTTATACAGCCAAATCGCCGCGCTGGGCCATGGCCTATAAGTACAAAGCCGAACAGGCAGCAACCCGGCTGCTTTCGGTGGACTATCAGGTGGGGAGGACAGGTGCCGTCACCCCGGTGGCTAACCTGGAGCCCGTTCAACTGGCAGGCACCCGGGTAAAAAGGGCCTCCCTCCACAATGCTGACATCATCGCCGGACTCGGCCTCCACGAAGGAGATACTGTCCTGGTAGAGAAAGGAGGAGAAATCATCCCTAAAATCGTTGGCGTCGACACCTCTCTCAGACACCCCATGGCGCAGCCCATTCAATTTATCTCATCATGTCCTGAATGCGGCACCCAATTGGTGCGAAGCGAAGGAGAAGCCGCCTTTTACTGCTCCAACGACACGGGTTGCTCGCCTCAGATAAAAGGAAAAATTGAACATTTCATTAGCCGGAAAGCCATGAACATTGAAGGCATCGGAAGTGAAACCGTGGAACTCCTCTATCAAAGCGGCCTGATCCGACTGGCACCCGACCTCTATGACCTGCGCCCTGAACAACTGATCCCCCTGGAAAGAATGGGTGAAAAATCGGCCAGGAGGATATTTACAAGTCTCGAAAAATCGCGTTCCGTCCCCTTCGGGAGAGTCCTCTTCGCCCTGGGAATCCGCTTCGTAGGAGAAACGGTGGCCAAAAACCTGGCCTCGTATGCGGGAAATATCGACCGGCTGCAAAATATGACCGTGGAAGAACTTACCGCAATCCCTGAAATCGGGGAAAGGATCGCATCAAGTGTTACCGGATATTTTAAAAACCCTGCCCACCTTGAAATCATCAGCAGGCTCAGGGAGAAAGGCCTTCAGTTTGAAGCCGCACCTTCAGAAGCCCGGACCGCAGACGGCCCCCTCAACGGATTGTCTATCGTCATCTCGGGAACGTTCAGAAACCATTCCCGTGAAGAGCTGAAGGAGATGATCGGGAGATACGGAGGAAAAAATACCTCTTCGGTTTCTAAAAGTACCGATTATCTGCTCGCCGGCGAAAATATGGGTCCCGGCAAACTGGAAAAAGCCAGGAATTTCAACATCCCGGTCATTTCAGAAGAGGATTTTCTGAAAATGACAGGACAGGCACCCCAACCGTGAAAGGGAAACCTAACCCTTGCGGTGTTCATGAGGTTAGTGCCCGGCTATGGTTAAACCGAACAATCTTTTATTATTTTTGCCAGCCAAATGAAGATTGTCGAAAAATACAGCAGAAAGAGACTTTTACGGCGGACGGCGGCTGTAAGACGGCAGGTACTCCTCCGTTCGCCCGAACAGGTAAGAAAAGTACTCCTTCTCTGGCATGCTGACGACCTCAAAGCTTTTAAATACTTGCACAATTTCTTCAAGAACAGATCGGCCATTGTGAGGAATTTGTGCTGGACAGAAATCAAGGAGGCTTCCGGGAGCAACGTGCTGACAATAAAAGACATCAACTGGCTGGGATGGCCCAGGGAAGGAATTTTGGGAACTTTTATTTCCCCGGAATTTGACTTACTCATCAACATCACCACCAGGGCTTGTTTCCCCCTGGAAGTGATCACGGCGTTGTCGGCCGCATCTTTCAAGGCAGGATGGGATTACAACGAGTCGGGATGCTATGATTTATCGGTCGATGTTTCTTCCCGGCCCGATTCCTTGTATCTTGCCGAACAAATAATTTCTTTCTTACAAAGCATAAATTATAAACCATGAGTTTTGATTTTACCGGAGCAGGGGTAGCCCTGGTCACGCCATTTAAAAATGACGGATCAGTTGATTTCGACGCCCTGGGGCAAATTGTGGAAAACCAGATTGAAGGAGGTATGGATTACATGGTCATAATGGGGACCACCTCGGAGACCCCTACCCTCAACTATCTAGAGAAGAGGGAGATCTCCGCTTTCGTCAGGGAGAAGAATCACGGTAGGCTTCCTTTGATAACGGGACTTGGGGGTTATGACACCCTCGACACCGTAAAAAAACTTGAATCCGCTGACTTGAACGGTATTGATGGCATTTTGGCGATCACGCCCTACTATAACCGTCCCAACCAGGAAGGGTTGTTCAGGCATTTCAGGGAGATGTCACGCCACAGCCGGGTACCGCTGATCCTTTACAATGTTCCCTCGCGTACGGGCACCAACATGGAGGCTGACACCGTGATCAGGCTGGCGGAATGCTGCGAAAACATCGTCGCCGTGAAGGAGGCCTCGGGCAACATCACTCAGATTTCGAGGATTATCAGGCATGCCCCGCCCCATTTCAATGTGCTTTCAGGAGATGACATTTACGCGCTCCCCATTATTTCAGTGGGAGGAAAGGGGGTCATCTCGGTAATCGCCAATGCTTTTCCGAAGAAACTCAGCACCCTGGTCCATGCAGCCCTGAAGGGCAGGCTGGCTGATGCCACCCGGCAACACCTGGAATTGACAGAATTGATGAAATTGCAGTTCGAAGACGGCAATCCCGCCGGGATAAAATTTATTCTCAGTCATACGGGAACCATACAAAACGTGCTGCGGTTGCCGTTGGTTCCCGCCAATGCCGCTGTGGCGGAAAAAATTGCTGCCGAACTCCAAAACCTGCAATGAATGCAAAATCCGTTCAGCCAACTTCCCTCACCCTGTTTCGTCATCGAAGAGGAGAAGCTCAGGAATAACCTGAAGCTGATCGAAAGGGTAAAGAAAGAAGCCGGCGTGGAAATCATCCCCGCTTTCAAGGGTTTTTCAATGTGGAGTGTTTTCCCCATCCTGCGGGAATATGTCAGCGGGGCTTCGGCCAGTTCCCTTCATGAGGCGCGCCTTTGCTTCGAGGAGATGAAAGTCAGGGCACATACCTACTGCCCGGCATTTCTTCCCTCCGATTTCAGGGAAATCCTCGGTTACAGCAGCCACATCGTCTTCAACTCGATCGCCCAGTTTGAAACTCACATCGAAGAAATCAGGAGACACCCGGAAAAAATCTCGGTAGGGCTTCGTGTAAACCCTGAATTTTCGGAGGTAGAACCCCTGATTTACAATGCCTGCTCCCCGGGATCGCGGCTGGGAATCCTGGCCGAAGCACTTCCCGAACGGCTGCCTGCTGAGGTGGAAGGTCTCCATTTCCATACCCTCTGTGAATCGGGAGCCGATGACCTGCAGAAAACACTGGAAGCTTTCGAAAGCCGTTTCGGAAAATACATCCCGCAGGTCAAATGGGTTAACATGGGAGGAGGTCACCTGATAACCCGCAAAGGCTACGACGTAGAACTGCTGATCAGACTGCTCAGGGATTTCAGAAAACGATGGCCTGTCCATGTGATCCTGGAACCGGGATCGGCCTTCGCCTGGGAAACCGGTGTCCTGATTTCAGAAGTACTGGATGTGGTCGAAAACAGGGGTATTAAAACAGCCATGCTCAATGTCTCCTTTGCCGCCCATATGCCCGACTGCCTTGAAATGCCCTACAAACCCCGGATCACTGGCTCCTGGTACGACCCGGTCCCCGGAAAACCAACCTACCGGATGGGGGGAAACAGCTGCCTGAGCGGTGACTTTGTGGGGGAATGGTCATTCGATGAGGAACTTCACCCCGGTGACCGGATCATCTTCGAGGATATGATTCATTATACAATGGTCAAAACCAACTTCTTCAACGGGGTAAAACATCCTTCCATCGGGATTTTGCACTGTAACGGAAGGTTTGAAATGGTCAGGGAATTCAGCTACGAAGAGTATAAAAACAAACTGTCCTGAACCGATAGGAACTCAATGGCAGAAAGATCTGCCGCTCAGAAGATCTTTATTCCCACCGATACCATCAGGACCTTGTTGCGGGTAGTGATATCACTTGATTTGTAAATGCTGTTCCGGGAGTTTTCCACCCGGGCATCGAGGGTGAGGAACCAGATATCCACGCCGGCTCCGAACTGCCACCCGTAAAAATGGTCCCTGAAATAACCGGAATTGAGCCGCGGATGGGATTCAACATCTCCAGCTGTCACAATTCCGAAAACAGGTCCGCCCAACACCCTGAAATTGAAGAAATCCCCTTTTACCAGTTTTAATCCCGCCAAAACCGGAATATCCAGGGAAGAAAAATCGAAATTGGCGGCAGTTTTCAAGGGATTATCGTCAAAGATCTCTTCCACGCTTCCGCCCCGTGAATTAAAATAAGCCTCGGGCTGCACAAAAAGCCTGCCCCAGCCAATCCGGGAAAAGGCCCCGGCATGAACACTCAGGTTATTTGCAGCATGCTCCCAATTACGGTCAGGCCGCAATTCCGAAGAGGTGAGTCCCCCCTTCACTCCCAGGTCTAAACAGGGTTGTGAGGCCAGAGGAAATGCCAGTAAGATAACCGTTAAAACAAGAATCAACTTTTTCATGGCTTCGGCATTTTAATCAGTAAAACGAAAGAAATAACGTTTTTATTTCTCAGCTATTGATTTTTAGAATGGTCGGGAAGAACACCTTCCCCATAACCGCGGAAATCAATAACTACTGATTCAGAATCAAGATCTGTGCCATCTTTGTTTAAACGGTTGTTACATTTTCTTAATCACGTAAGTTACAATACCCCATACCATGAATTCATTCGCGGCAGTGATCCTGATGGGTTTGAAACCTTCGTTTTCAGGAACGAGGAAAAGGGGATATTCTGATCATCCTGCATTGACATGTTCTTCAGCATGGTAAGAAGAGCGGACCAGCGGACTGCTTTCGACAAAGCGGAACCCTTTCCGAATACCTTCCTCCCTGAGGAGGTCAAAATAGTCAGGCGGGAAATATTCAGCAACAGGCATATGCGATTTTGTGGGGGCAAGATACTGGCCGATGGTCATCACCCTGCATCCGGCTTCCAGCAAATCGTCCATGGTCTGCAGCACCTCATCACGGGTCTCTCCCAATCCCAGCATGATGCCCGATTTGGCAATACTTCCCGAAGCAGCAACATACCGGATCACCTCCAGGCTACGCCTGTATTTGGCGACCGACCTGACAGCGGGAGTAAGGCGTTCCACGGTTTCCAGGTTATGGGAGACCACATCGGGACCCGCATCCAGCACCTGCTGAATCAACCCCTTGTCACCACAGAAATCAGGGATCAGCACCTCAATACGGGTCTCCGGATTCATTTTTTTCACTTCCCTGATGGTGGATGCCCAAATCCCGGCACCCTGATCGGGAAGGTCATCCCGGTCGACCGATGTAATCACGCAATGTCTGATCCCCATCAGCCTTACCGACCGGGCAAGTTTCGCCGGCTCCTCTTCGTCAGCAGGGAATGGCTTTCCGGTTCTGACAGCACAAAACCGGCAGCTGCGGGTACATATCTCACCTAGGATCATGAAGGTGGCCGTCCCGCGATTCCAGCACTCCCCGATATTGGGGCAATTCCCGCTGGTGCAGATGGTGTGAAGACCGTGCCTCTCCACCAGATTCTTTACCCGGGAATAGGATTCTCCTTTGGGCATCTTCATCTTCATCCAGCGTGGAAGGCGCTGCTGCCGGATTGCTTCTTCCGCCATATCCAACTTTTTTTTTACAAAAATAAGCTTTCCGCACCATATTTCCCCGGTACCGGTATGTAATTCCGCAGCACCACCGCCCTCAGTCACCGGCTTTGTTAACTTATTCCAACAGAAATTTCCCGTTCTTTTAACGATAGTGTTATTTTTGCATCATCGCCTTTATTCAGGAACATGAAAAAAGTTACCATATTCCTCCTGCTCTTTTTCGCCGGCCTGATGGTTTCGGGTCAGGTCAGAATTGACCAGACCACCTCCCAACTCGCTTCGAAATATTATTCCGAAAGGGATTTTGGCAAGGCTGCCCCCCTGTACAAGGAATTATATACCACGTCGGGCATCACTTCCTATTTCAGGATGTACCTGTACTGCCTGGCAGAATTGAAACAGTTTGAACAAGCCGAAAACGAAATCAAAAAGGAAATCCGAAATACAAAAAACCCTCCTCCCGAACTTTACATCCATTACGGCTATATCCTGAAAACCCAAAAAAAAGAGAAGGAGGCTGATGAGCAATACCGCGAAGCCATCCGGAAAATCCCGGCAAACAAAAGCGCGTATATCAATGCCGCAAATAACTTCGTCCAGTGGAGGGAATTTGAACTGGCAGAGGAAGTTTATCTGAAAGGGAGGAAAGAACTCCCTAATGAAAAATTTCATAGTGAACTATCACAAGTATATATTTATTTGAGAAATTACAGTCAGTTAATTGAAGAATTACTTGAACTGTTGAAAGAGGATGAAAAGAATCTGCCAGTCGTTCAGAGCAATCTCAACTCAGCCCTTTATATGGATATCGAGAATGATGTCAGGGAAGAGTTTAAGGCGGTTCTTCTGAAAAGGATGCAGGCAGAACCCGGGGTGACGGGATTTAACAGGCTTCTTATCTGGTTTTTTCTTCAGGAGAAGCAGTTTCCGGCGGCACTGCGACAGTCCATTGCCTTAGATCGGCGTACCCATCAGGAGGATCAGCAGATCCTCTCCCTGGCCCAGATGGCCATCAACAGCCGGAATTACAAGGATGCCGTCACTGCATACGACTACATCCTTGGTAAGGGGAAAGAGAACCCCGTATGGCATTCAGCCTTTTATTATAAAATCCATGCCGGGTATCTCGATTACCTTTCCCATGATCATGGGAACAGAACACGGGCCGAAGAACTTGCCCTTCAGTTTGAAGAAGGGTTGGAATTCATGGGTTTCAACGGGCAGAGCCTTTCCTTGATCAGGGAATATGCGCATTTACTGGCTTTTCACCTTGACAATTCCGGAAAAGCGGTGGAGTTACTCGAGAAAGGGCTTGGCATTCCGGCCCTCAAACCTGTACAAACGGGTGAACTTAAGACCGAACTTGCCGATGTGTATGTGTATGCCGGGGATCCCTGGGAGGCTACCCTGCTTTACTCCCAGGTCATCGATGCCAACCGGAACAATGCTTTGGGGGATGAGGCGAAGCTTAAAAAAGCCCGGCTGGGCTATTACCTGGGGAATTTCAGCTGGGCACGGGCCCAACTGGATGTGCTGAAAGCCAGTACCTCAAAACTCACAGCCAACGACGCCATGGAGCTTTCACTTTTTATCAGCAACAATTCCGACATGGATACCACCGAGGTGCCGCTCCACTATTTTGCCAGGGCCGACTATCTCTTTTTCAGGAACCAGGACGGGAAGGCCGTTTCATTGCTCGATTCCATAGCGGAGTTGTTCCCCTATCATTCCCTTGTCGACGATCTCCTCTTCCGGAAAGCGCGCATTGCCTACCGGCAGGGGAACTATGAAGAGGCTGCAGGTCTGCTGGAAAGGATTCCTGAAGAATTCCCTGAGGACCTGCTCGCCGATGACGCCCTTTTTCTGCTTGGTGAAATCTGGCAGTTCAACCTGCAGGAGAAAGAAAGGGCAGCGGTCGCTTACAGAAAGATCCTTTTTGATTACCCGGGGAGCATTTATGTTTCTGATGCCCGCAGTCGATACAGGGAGTTGAACGGAGAATCCCCGGATCCGGAAAAACCAGGGGAAACAGATCGCCAAATGCTGTTTTTCTAATGGTGAAAAACCAAGATAAAAGCCTGGGCTATGCGGCATTGTCGGTACTGATCTGGTCGACAGTTGCCACGGCTTTCAAACTGGCCTTGCGGGAACTCGATCCCGTGCAGTTGATCTTTATTGCTTCGGGTGTCTCAGCGCTGTTTCTTTTATTCTGGCTGCTGGTCACAGGCCAGTTTCGGCAGCTTTCACAAACCACCGGCAGGGAATTGCTGCGATCGATGGCTGTGGGTTTGCTGAATCCCTTCGGCTATTACCTGATCCTTTTCAAAGCCTATTCTCTTTTACCGGCACAACTGGCTCAACCCCTGAACATGATCTGGCCTGTCACCCTGGCCTTCTTGTCTATACCGCTCCTGAAGCAAAAGATCACCTGGCGGCAGTTCCTCGCCCTGGGGGTCTGTTTGCTGGGAATAGTGCTCCTTTCTTCGCAGGGAAGCATCTCGGGATTCAGGAATACCAGTCTGACCGGCGTCATTCTGGCACTCGGCAGCTCTCTCTTATGGGCACTCTTCTGGATTTTCAACATAAAGGACCAACGGCCTGAAGCCGTCAAACTGTTCCTGAATTTTTTCTTCGGTTTCCTGTATCTGCTGATGATCATGCCTCTGTTCTCCGAATTCCGTTTTCCCGCTGGAATATCCTTGTGGGCCGCCCTGTATACCGGACTCTTCGAAGTAGGAATCACCTACCTCCTCTGGATGAAGGCCATGCAACTGAGCGACAACAACGCCGTTACCGGCAGCCTCATCTATGCAGCCCCTTTTCTCTCCCTTCTCCTGATCTCGTCGGTACTCGGGGAAAAAATCCATCCGACGACCATTGCCGGACTGGTGTTGATTGTGTCGGGCATCGTGTACCAGCAAATAAAACGACGATGAAAGAAACAACATACAGAATTCTGGGCATTGACCCGGGCACATCGGTAACCGGTTACGGACTGGTACAGATAAACGGGAAAAAACCAGTAATTTTAACCATGGGAATCCTGCGTCCCGGGAAATTTGACGATCACTACCAGCGGTTAAAATATCTCCATGAAAGGGCTTTAAACCTCATCGATGAATTCAGGCCTGACCTCATGGCCTTGGAAGCCCCCTTTTATGGGAAGAATGTGCAGTCCATGCTGAAACTAGGAAGGGCCCAGGGGGTTATCATGGCTGCCGGGCTTTACAGGAAACTTCCGATTTTTGAATATGCGCCGCTACTGGTGAAACAATCGATTACCGGAATGGGACGCGCCAGCAAAGAACAAGTGGCCTATTTCCTACAAAATACGTTTAACCTCACCGACCTACCCAAAGAACTTGACGCCACCGATGCCGTTGCAGTGGCCATCTGCCATTTCCTACAGCAGTCAAAACCTTCCTATACCAAAGAGTATAAAAACTGGGAGGAATTTATCAGAAAAAATCCCGGCAGGATCAAATAAACAGAGAGACTAAATCCCCCACACAAACTTTTTCCTTGCCCGTGAAACACTTTGCAAGAATCCCTGTGAAGAGTTTTTCTCCTTCAGGTAGGCCGACACTTCGATGACAACACTGTCTCCTGAAGCCGGGTAATCAGTGGTTTGCCACCTTGGGGTGTTCCGGGTAAAGGAAAAATCATTTCCCCGCCCGGAAAGTTCATCGGAAACAAAAAGGATTTTTTCTTCTTTGCCAATCAGTTTTACATTGTAGGAAGAGGCCTTGGCGACTTCCTTCCATACGACATCAACCCGCTGTCCTGAAACATCGTACACGCATAATGTAATCTCCGGCGGAAGGATGTAATCTGTCGTGAGATCGTTGGAAAACAAGAGGCTTTGTCCGTCGGTGAATTGTGCGTTAAAAACATAGGTGCCCGCCAACGGAAGCGTTTTGGAAAATTCGGCAAGAGGTTGTTCAAGAAAGAATTCCTGTTTGTATCCCAGGTATGGCGCCAGGGTATAGGTCGTATCGGAACCGGCGGGAGGGGTGACGATCACCCGGGCAAACTCCGAGAAGCTGAAAGCGTGAAGTCCCAATCCCTTCAGGGTATCCTGGCCGGCAATCTCCACCACGACATACGCATCGCCATAGCCTGTGAGGACCTCTTCATCACTGAGACACGAAAGCAGAACTGCCGGCATGGTCAACACCAGGCCAAATCTAATTAAAACGCTCATTTTTATAGCTTTGAAAGTATTTTTTTCCATCATTTCAATCATTTGACTTGTTTATAGATTTAAATAACGCACAAAGGTTGCGTTTTGATGTGAATTGACCGCCCGAAAAATAAAAAAAAGGTAAAATGATCAGGATAAGATAGAAAACGGGGCCTCCGGCTTTTTGAATTGAATAAAAGGTTTAACTTTGCGCCACATTTTTCAAAAAAATAGACAAGAGAAATTATGGCAGTTAAAATTAGGTTAACGCGGCATGGCCGCAAAAAATTTGCTTTCTACCACATTGTGGTAGCAAATAGCAGGGCGCCACGGGATGGCAGGTATATTGAGCGGATTGGCACGTACAATCCCAACACGAATCCTGCTACCATAGATCTCGAGTTTGACAAGGCACTTGACTGGCTTGAAAAAGGCGCGCAACCCACCGACACCGTTCGGGCGATTTTATCTTACAAAGGTGTGCTTTACAAGAAACACCTGCTGGGAGGCATTAAAAAGGGTTCTTTTGATGAGGACGAGGCCGAGCGCAGGTTCAATGCCTGGTGTGCTGAAAAGGAAGCCAAAGTACAGGCTAAGAAAGACCGGTTGGCCAAGGATGCTGACAAAGACCGCACGAAAAAGCTGGAGGCGGAAAGCAAGGTCAGAGAGGAACGTGCAGCCGCCCAGGCAGCCCGCAATGCTGCTCTGGCCAAAGAAGTCGCCGCCAAAGCTGAAGCTGAGGCCGTTAAGGAAGAAGTTCCGGCTGAGGAATCATCCGTGGCCGATGCAACTGCCGGGGAGAAACCCGCAGGGGAAACAACCGCTGAAGGTACAGAATCTTAATTCCGGAGCGCTTCACTGTGCAATAATGGATTGCCATTCCGGAAACGGGGTGGCAATCTCATTAATACAGGGTTCAGAAAACTTCCTGAACACCTCATTTCCTTTCCGACCATTTATTTTCACATCATATGGCCTCATTGAGACTGGAAAATTGTGTCAGAATCGGCTATTTTCAGAGAACCCACGGTATTGAAGGAACCCTGGTGCTGGATTTCAGTCCCGAATGGGGACTATCACTTGCCAGTACAACCATCCTGATCCTTGAAATCAACGGACTGCCGGTACCCTGGTTTATTGCAGAATACGGAATCAGGATAACTTCGGCCAATACCGCCCTGGTCGACCTGGAGTGGATTGAAGATGATGCCAGCGCCCAAAAGCTGTGCGGTTTGAAGGTATTCCTGGAGAAAAAAGAGGTCATACCGGCCGGAAAAGATCAGAATTACGGCACCTATGAAGGTTTCACGATTGTTGATGAACAAGATGAGCCTGTGGGCTTGATCATTGCAGAAAATGACTACTCGGGGAATTTTGTCTTTTCGGTTAAAACGAAAAAAGGGACCATCCTGGTTCCATACCATCCCGATTTGCTGATCAAAGCCGATGCCCGGCAGAAGAAACTGACCATGCAACTCCCTCCGGGACTGGTGGGAATTTAGCCATCTCACTTCCCCGGCCTTTCACGTGCAGTTAGTTAAGAGCGGGATCTGCCCGCATTCACTGAGGTAAGCCTGAGGATTTCTGCAACACTCTTCGTAGAGCAGGGCGATGTTCAGCAGGTCACCCTCCTGGAGGCCGAACGGATCAAAACCCTTGAAAAATGAACATTTAATCTTTTCCTTTGATTCTTTTCATTTCCGGAAAAAATGATAGTTTTGAAAAAAGATAGTATTTCTTTAAAAACCGTTTCAAACAAAAATGCAAGCTTTATGGGAATAGTAAAAGAATTCAAGGAATTTGCCATGAAGGGTAACGTGGTTGACCTGGCTGTGGCAGTGGTTATTGGGGGTGCTTTCGGGAAGATCGTCACCTCATTTGTGAATGACATTATCATGCCCCCCATCGGGGTATTGCTTGGCGGAGTGGATTTCTCCGATCTGAAGATTCAGCTGAAAGCAGCGGTGGGGGAAGTGCCGGCAGTTACCATTAACTACGGGGCATGGATTAATACCCTTATAGATTTCCTGATAGTTGCGCTGGCCATTTTTCTTGTCATCAAGGCCCTGAATTCCCTCAAAAAGAAGGATGCAGAGGCACCTGCCCCTCCCCCGGAGCCTACCAGGGAAGAGACGCTGCTGTCAGAAATCCGTGACCTGCTGGCAAAGAAATAGTGTTATAATTGTTCATTTTTTGGAAGAGGCTGTCTCAAAAGGGCAGCCTCATTTTCATGGCCTGATGATCTCTACTTTTCCCCCGGAACCCAGCTTGATGATGGACGAAGGAGTTGCGGGTGCGTCATCCTGCTGCCGGTAGCGAACAACATAATCGGCCGAGTTGACAATTTCTTCCGCAATATCTCCGAACCGGAGGGGTGCTGGCTGACCACTGATGTTGGCCGAAGTGGAAACTACCGGCTTTTGGAACCGCCCGATGAGTTCGCGGGTGAAGGGTTCTTTGGTGAACCTGACACCAACACTCCCGTCTTCGGGCAACAGGTTGGGCGCCAGGTTTTTTCCCTTCTCATAAACAATGGTCAACGGAGTTGAGGTGATTTCTATCAAGTCCCAGGCGATATCAGGAACCTCCTCTACATACCTTTCCAGCAATGCCGGATTTTCCATCAGGATAAGCATGCTTTTTCGGTCAGGTCTTTTCTTGATGGCATAAATCCTTTCTACAGCCTTTTCGTTGGTAGCGTCACATCCGAGCCCCCAGACGGTATCGGTCGGGTAAAGGATTACCCCTCCCGCCCGCAGGGTTTCCAAAGCCTTGTTCAGATCATCATTCATCATGGTCTGCCACTTTTCTGTAAAAATCCATCAGGGCTTCTACATGATTTTCGGGATGAAAATCCCACGCCCGTTTTTTTCCTTTCCGGGACATATCCTTTGCCAGGGCAGGATTCTCAATGACCCGGCTGACCAGATTGGCAAGAGCCTCCTCATCATCGGGATTGCAGTAAAGGACAGCTTCTCCCCCTATTTCCGGAAGAGAAGAGACCGATGAGGTGATCACCGGGCATCCGCAGGCCATGGCCTCCACGATGGGAAGACCAAATCCTTCGTAATGCGACAGGTATACCATGCATTCCGCTTTCTGATACAACGCCGGAAGTTCGAAATCGGGCACATTGGTGAGAATAAAGACCCGGTTGTGGAGCCCGTGCTTCTCTATGTACTCCATGATCAGTTCGGTATACATCGTCGATTTTCCGACAATAACATAGGGGATATCCAGATTCCCCCGGTGAATGGCCCTGAGAACCCCCAGTTGGTTCTTTCTGGGCTCAATGGTCCCTACCGTCAGGATAAACCGGGAAGGAAGCCTGTATCGCTTCAGAACTTGATCAGTATCTTCCATGTAGTGGTTAAGGAAAAACCGTTCTGAAATGCCTTGGTAGATCACCTCCACCTTCAGGGGATCAACATTGAGATGGTATATCAGATCATTCCGCGTCTGCCGGCTGGTAGCGATAATCCGCCCGGAGGCATGGCAGGCATACCTCACCTTTTCAAAATAGATCTTCCGGTCCACAGCTTTGTACAATCCCGGAAAATTCATGAAGATCAGGTCGTGGATGGTTACAACCGAGGGCACTTTGGTGCGGTGTATCCCCGCCGGAAGCTCATTGCTTAATCCGTGAAAAAGATCCAATCCCTCTTTCCTGATTTTCCCCGACAAAAGAAAGGTCCTCCAAAAACTCTTGTAAAAGGGGAAAGCACTGCCGGCCGGATGAATAGTTTCAAAAAAGGGATACTCCTTGAAGAGATCGGTCCTGAATTCAGGAGTATACAGAAGATACTGATGTTGAGGATGGTATTTCATCAACCCCATCAAAGTATTCCTGCTGTAATTGCCCAGTCCGGCCTTGTTCAGAAAAGCTCTTTTTGCATCAAAACCTATTTTCATTGCAGGAATCTCTCTTCATTGTACGGATAAAACCCGTTTCCCGAACTGCAGGTTCCGGATACGTGTCATACGTAAAAAGTTTCCAAACCCTCAAAATCGATGGTGGAAAAATAGTCGTCAAGGGTTTCCGCCCTGCGTATCATTACAACCTCGCCATTCTCACGCAACAGCAATTCGGCTGACTTCAGCTTTCCGTTGTAATTGAATCCCATGGCGTGTCCATGTGCCCCAGCATCATGGATCACCAGAAGATCGCCGGGGGTGATCACCGGAAGTAAGCGGTCAATGGCGAATTTATCGTTGTTCTCGCACAGAGAACCCGTGATATCATACCTGCACAACATTTTCTCCTCTTCTTTTCCCATCACGGTAATATGGTGGTATGCCCCATAGATGGCCGGTCGCATCAGGTTCGCCATACTGGCATCCAATCCTGCAAATTTCTTATAGGTATCCTTCACATGAATCACCCGGGATATCAGATAGCCAAAAGGTCCGGTGACCGCCCTTCCCGATTCAAAATTGAGCCGGAGGGGCTCCAGGTGATTGGCAACGATAATTTCGTCGTAGGCTTTTCTGATTCCCCGGCTCATCCGGCCCAGGTCCACGGGTTGTTGAGCGGGATGGTACGGGATTCCGATTCCCCCTCCCAAATTGGCAAACTCGATACGGATGCCCAGTTTCTGAGAAATTTCATGGATCATCCGGAAAAGGATTTCTGCCGTTTCGACAAAATAATCGGGATCCAGTTCGTTGGAAGCCACCATCGTATGAATCCCGAAACGGACCGCACCTTTCTCCCTGGCGATCCGGTAAGCTTCAAACATCTGATCGCGGGTGAGCCCGAACTTGGCCTCTTCGGGATGGCCGATGATCAGGTTGCCTTCCTTGAGGCTGCCCGGATTATACCTGAAGCAGAGGGTTTCAGGGATTCCGGCATGCTTTTCAAGATATCCGATATGGGAAATATCATCCAGGTTGATGATGGCCCCCAGTTCCCTGGCTTTGACAAATTCGTTAGCCGGCGTATCGTTGCTGGTGAACATGATTTCATCGCCCCGCATGCCGAGGCGGCCGGCCAGTTCCAGCTCAGCCAGCGAACTGCAGTCAATGCCGAAACCCTCCTGTCGCAAAATCTTCATCAGATACGGATTCGGAGCAGCCTTGATGGCATAGTATTCCACAAAACCTTCATTCCAGGAAAAGGCCTCCTTGAAAGCACGGGCAAAACTCCTGATCCCCTTTTCATCGTAAAGATGAAAGGGAGTGTTATAAGAAGCTGCGATTTTTTCCAGTTCTTCCCTGGTAAACGGTAGTTCCTTGCTCGCCATCTTAAACATGAAATTAGAATGCAAATGTAAGTAAATGAACTCATTTACGGATCATTTCCGGGGTTAAGCCCCCAAATGGTCAAATTTGTTAAATAACTGTAAAGAAACAATGGTTGCCTTCCTGCCTTGATTTATTTTATATTTGCGCCAAACCCGTAAAAATTTGCATGTATGGCACTGGTCAATGAGCATTATCTGAAACTGGCGGCAGGATACCTCTTCCCTGAAATCGGACGCCGCGTCAACGACTTTGTCAAGTTACACCCTGGCAAAAAGGTGATCAGGATGGGGATCGGTGATGTTACCCAACCCCTGGCCCCCGCTGTGATAAAAGCCTTCCATGAAGGGGTGGATGAAATGGCGCGAAAAGAGACTTTCAAAGGATACGGTCCCGAACAGGGTTACGAATTTCTCAGGGAAGCCATCGCTGAACATGCTTTCAGGAGCCGGGGAGCCTCCGTTTCTGCCGAGGATATCTTTGTCTCCGACGGGTCGAAATGCGATACGGGAAATATTCAGGAAATCTTCGGAAACGAAAATAGAATTGCCATCTGCGATCCGGTCTATCCGGTGTATGCCGACACGACGGTGATGTCGGGGAAAACCGGGAAAATCGGGAAAAACGGCTATTACGAAGGGATAATCTACTTACCCCTTACCGCCGGGAACCACTTTGTGCCGGAGTTTCCCTCCCAGGTTCCCGACCTGATCTTTTTGTGTTATCCCAATAATCCGACCGGTGCGGTGGCTTCCCTCGAAGAGCTGAAGAAATGGGTTGATTATGCGCTGGAACACAAAAGCATCCTCTTCTTCGACGCAGCCTATGAGGCTTTTATCAGGGATGAAACCATTCCCCACTCCATTTATGAAATTGAGAATGCCGAAAAGGTCGCCATTGAATTTCGCAGTTTTTCGAAAACCGCCGGTTTCACAGGCACCCGCCTCGCTTATACCGTCATACCTTCGGAACTGATGGCTTATGACAAAGCGGGCAATGCCGTCCAGGTGAAGAAATTATGGAACCGGCGTCATACCACAAAATTCAACGGGGTATCCTACCCTGTCCAGAAAGCCGCTGCCGCCGTTTACACCGACCAGGGAAAGAAAGAGGTGCAGGCCACCATCAACTACTACATGGAAAACGCAACCCTTATCAGGGAACGCCTGAGCCATTGCGGTTACACGGTCTACGGGGGGGAAAACGCTCCCTATATCTGGGTTAAAACCAAAGACAACATGCCCTCCTGGGAATTTTTCAACCTATTGCTGCACAAAGCCCATGTGGTGGGTACGCCGGGATCGGGATTCGGCCCCTCAGGAGAAGGGTATTTCCGTTTTTCGGCATTCGCCGACCGGGACAATGTCCTGGAAGCCATGGAGCGTATCGAAAACTTGTAAAGAAACAGCCGGACCTGGCGGGCCCGGCTGTTTCTTTAAACACTCTTCAGGACATCCCAGACGAATGCCCGTATTCCTACCTCCTTGTTGATTTCGTCAATTCTTCGGATCACCTCAAGGATTTCATCCACCTGGTCGTCGTTAACGACAGCCAGGGCCGCGGAATTCATTTCTGGCCAGGTATGGGTGCCCATCCGGGGTTCCCCGTCCACGCTCCCCCGCCCGTTTACATCACTCCACCAGGTATAACCTCTTACATTAAGTTTATCGAACATATACTCGATACGTTCTGTATTGGCCTGATTGAATACTATAAATACTGCCTTCATCACGCTTCATTTTTGTCTTTATTCTCAATGAAATGGAACTGTTTTCTCAGTTTCTTTGTTTTGTTGCGTTCCCCGCTTCGGGTAAGCAAAGCATACATCACGGGAACGATGATCATGGTGACGATTGTGGAAAAGACGAGTCCGCCGATGACCGTAATCCCCATCGGCTTCCACAATTCGGAACCTTCCCCTGAGCTGAGGGCCAGGGGGAGCATTCCCAGGATGGTAGTGCCGGCGGTCATCAGCACGGGGCGCAGACGCGATTTCCCGGCCGTCGTGATGGCTTCATTCAGTTTGTAACCGCGGTCTCTCACCAAGTTAGTGTAATCGATCAGCACAATCCCGTTCTTAACCACAATCCCGATCAGCAGCACTGCTCCCAGTCCGGATACCAGCGTCAGGGTGGTCCCGGTCAGGAATAGCGCCAGGACTACCCCGGTAAAGGCAAACGGGATGGAAAACATAAATACAAAGGGCATCGTGAATGATTCGAACTGGGAAGCCATAACAATGAATACCAGGATCAGGCTGACCACCATCAGCAAGGCAAGGTCCATAAATGATTCCTGCTGGTCCTCGTAAGTTCCCCCGACGTTAATCATCACATCCTGGGGAACCGGGACCTCCTTCAGGGCAGTTTTGATATTGGCGGCCAGGGTACCCAGGGCGATTTTGTCGGGTGACGCAGAAACCGTTACCAGCCTCTCCTTCCGCTTATGCTGGATACTTGGCGGTCCCCAGTATTCGGTTACTTCCCCCAGTTCCTTCAGTTTAATCATGTTCCCCGCCGGTGTCAGAACAGTCAGGTTTTCAAGGTCAGATATGGAATTGCGGAATTCTTCGGCCAACCTCACCCTGATGTCGTATTCATCGCCTTCTTCCTTGAACCGGGATGCGATTATCCCTGTCACCCGGTTGCGGATGTTGGCAGACACCATGGCCGTATTCAGCCCGTGAAGGGCCATTTTTTCCCTGTCAAGGACGATCTGAAGTTCCGGTTTGTCCTTTTTCCGGCTTACCACCACATCCTTTGCCCCTTTCATTTTCATCAACTTGTCCTTGATCTGTTCCGAAAGAAGGTTGGTGGTGTTAAAGTCATATCCGTAAATTTCCACATCCACCGTGGCGGCCCCTCCCATCATCTGAGTGGAGGTGGAGAAAATGGCGGTGACAATTTCGGGAATTTGGCTGAAATCGGCCCGCATGGCATCCGTAATCTCCCAGACGCTTCTTTCGCGCTCCTCCAGATCAGTCAGCCGTATCATCAGGTTGATGATGTTGGAACCCCGGGCCTGGAAAAGGGAGAACATTCCTCCTTCATCATCTGAACCTGAAGCGGTTGACATAAGCTCTACTTCGGGATACTTTTCACTGATGATCCGCTCCAGTTTCCGGGCGGTTTCCATGGTCTCTTCGACGCGGGTTCCCGTCTCAAGTTCTATGGAAACGCTGATGCTGCCTTCATCCGATTCGGGCATGAAGTCGGCACCGATAAACCGCAACAAAAGAAAGGATGATAAAAAGACGGCCAATGTCGTGATGACCGTAAAACGCTTATGCAGAAGCACCCAATCAAGGGTCTTTACATAAAAACCATCCAGCCAGTCCAGGAATGGCTTAAAAGTGCGGTCCCAACTTAACCGTCCGGGATTTTCGTTAACCGGCCTTAATCTCAACAATTTAGCAGCCAGCATCGGGGTCAGGGAAATTGCTGCCAACGTGGAGGTGACGATGGTAATCGTCACAATCCAGCCCAACTGGTTGAACATTACGCCGGTCATTCCACCTACCAGGGTAAGGGGAAGAAAGACCGCCACAATCACCAGGGTGGTAATGATCACGGCCAGCCACACCTCATTGGTGGCATAAATGGCCGCTTCTCTGGGAGAGCTGCCCCGTTCGATATGCCGGGTGATGTTTTCCAGTACCACGATGGCATCGTCGACCACCATCCCAATGGCTATCGACAGGGAGGTCAGCGATATGACGTTGATTGAATTCCCGGTAAAAAAGAGGTATATGAAGGCCATGATCAACGATATGGGAATCGTCAGCACAATGATAAAGGTAGCCCTCCACCGCCCCAGGAAAATGATGATGACCAGGACGACAAAGAAAAATGCCCACATCAGGGTTTCAGAAAGATTACTTATGGATCCCTTGATGAATTTGGAGGTATCCATGATCATGTCGATCCCGATATCAGGCGGAAGCCCTGCCTTCAGCGCCTCTATCGTTTTGTTGATTTCCCGGGTCACCTTCACCGTGTTGGCACCTGACTGCTTCATGGCAAAAATGCGCAATCCCTGTTCGCCGTTCACGCGTTCTTCGAGCGAGATATCCCGGATGGAATCCCTGACCACGGCAACGTCGTTCAGGTAAACGCTTTTTCCATTATAACTGCCGATGACCAGGTCACGCAGGCTTTCACTGCCGCTGAACTCACCCTGAATGCGTAGCTGATAATCTGTTGAGCCCATTTTCACATTGCCCGAGGGCATGTTCAGATTTTCCGTCGCAATGACATTCCCGATTTGTTCGATGGTCAGCCGGTAGGCGTCCAGTTTTCGGGGATCAGCATCCACATAAATGACACGGCGGGGTGCTCCCATCATCCTTACCGTTCCCAACCCCTCAATCCTTTTGAGGGGATTGATGACCTTCTCCTCAATCAGTTTTTCAATACCCGGATAACTCTCCTTGGCCGTTACGGCGTAAACAAGGATGGGCATCATGTTGGTGTTGAACTTGAAGATCACCGGCCGGTCACTCCCTTCGGGGAGGTAATCGAAAATGCGGTCGGTCACATCCCTGACATCGTTGTTGGCTTCGTCGAGGTTGGTCCCCCATTCGAATTCCAGGTTAATAATGGAGAGATTGTCATACGAGGTGGAGGTGATCTCTTTCAGCCCATCCACGGAATTGAGGGACTCCTCGAGTTGTTTGGTGATGTTGGTCTCTATGTCAGCTGCGTTCGCGCCCGCATAGGTTGTCATAACCGACATATACGGCGGCTCAATTTCAGGGTAGAGATCAACGGGAATGTTCAATAGCGAATAGATACCGGCCACGACAATGGCGGTAAAAACCATCAGGGTCGTGATCGGCTTATTAACTGCGGATTTGTATATGCTCATCTTTCAGGATTGTTTCTGAAACAAAAAATGTAAAAAGGGGGTTACGGCACGACCTGGACTGGTACGCCGTGAAGGAGGCGTGACTGGCCGCTGACAATTACCCTGTCGCCCGGCTTCAGCAAATCGGAGATGACTTCGATGCGATCATCAAAACGGGCTCCGATCGATACAGGGATGCGTTCCGCTTTGCCGTCTTTCTCCACAAAGAGATACCTTTCGTTGGAACCCTGCATCTTCAAAACAGCCAGGGCAGGCAGCACCACGGCATCGACTTCCCCGAGGTCAAAGGAGACCCTGGCGAACATACCCGGCCGCAGAACAGCGCTGCTGTTGGGCGTGACCACCTCGACACTGAAAGTGTGGCTTGCCGGATCAATGGTCGGAAATATCCTCACCACCTTGCCGCTAAACTCCTGCCCGGGATAAATATCAACGCTGATTTTTGCATTCATGCCGGTTTGTATCTGGGGATAATATTTCTCCGAAACCGGCACAATTACCTTAAGCCTGTCGATCTGTACCAGGGAGAGAATTGCTGCCTTGCCCACCGGAGCCACCGGGGCCCCTGAATACATCTCCCCCGCTTCGAAATATTTCCCGGAAATAATGCCGCTGAAGGGTGCCTTTAACCGGGTATTCCCGGTCAGAAACTCCACATTGGAACGGGCGATTTCATATTGCGCCTTCAGCTGGTCATACTGCTGCTGCGGGATGCTTCCCACCTTCTGCAAGGTGTCAAGCCTGGCAAAGTCCGTGGCAAGGGTTCTCATCTGAATTTCAGCCTGATGGAGCTGGGTGCGGTCCATCTGGACCAAAACCTGGCCTCGCAAAACCCGGCTGCCCTCCTCCACATAAATAGCCTCTATCCTTCCCGGCGCGGCAGGGGCGAGATGAACTTCCTCGTATCCCTGCAGGGTTGCCGTATATTCCACAGCATGGGAGATTTTCTGCATCTCAAGCTGCATGACTTTCACGATTTCAGTTTTGGAAGGCCCGGAAGCAGCCTTTTCCATACCGGTAGTTTTCTCTTTTCCGCCTGAACAAGCCGACAGGATGATCAGCACCATGGCCGACAATAAAACACTTTTCCGTATCATTTGGGTTTTTATTTTAATTATTTCAGATTTCCGTTGATTTTATCCAGGTCCAGTTTGGCCTGCAATACCTGGAAAAGCGCGGTAAGATATTCCGTCTCCGCCCTCAGATAATTGTTGTCGGCCGTAACCAGGTCAAGAGCAGATATCATCCCCTGCTCAAATTTCAGTTTCAGGTTGCTGTAAACCCTGCGGGCCACGTCAAGGTTGGTCACCTGGTTCAGGTAGGTCTCATTGGCATTTTTCAGATTGAAACGAAGCTGTTTTTCCTGCACTTCCAACTGTTCGGCAAGCAGTTCCCGGGTATTTTGCATTGTCTCAAGTTCTATTTTTGCCTGCTTCAGCTTTGCCGTCTGCTGACCCCCCGAAAAAATCGGAATAGAAAGGTTCAATCCGACCATGTTTTTGGGTGACATGTCAAAGTCAGGTTTCAGGATTTTCTCGGTACGGTTGTAAAATCCCGTCAGGGTGGGCAGAAAAGCAGCATATTGCAGCCTAACCTGTTTTTGGGTAAGGTTCTCTTGTAAGCCCAACAGCTGGAAATCAGGATTCCGGTTCACGTCGAATGGCCCGGATGCCTCCGATATGCCGTTCATGGCCAGCAGAGCCTGGTCCAGGGTGCCAAGCACCTCAAAATCCTGGTCGATGGTCAGCCCCAGCTGAAGCCGCAGCATGTTTTTCGCCAGTTCAAGCTGCCGTTCCGACGATCTTACCGAATTCCCGAGCGATGCAATCTGAACGCCCAACTGGTCCAGGTCGGTCTGTTCAAGGATGCCCGCACTTACCAGGGCACTGGTTTTGTTGTAAACCTCCCGGAAGTTCGTTACATTCCTGTTCAGTAAGTCAAGCAGTTCGCGCGACATCAGCACAAGGTTGTAACCGCCAGTTACCTGCGCCAGAATATCCTGCTCACTCTTCTCATAGCTCTTCTCCATCAGACTTTTACCCAGCTTTGCCAGTTCAATGCCCACGAAATAGGGACCGTTAAACAACAACTGCCCTACCTGCAGGTTGAAATTGCTGGTGGGCCTGATGGGAATCTCTGTGGGAGGGGCATCCTCCACAAACCGGATGGAAAGTTTGGCCCCCAAGGCATTGGTATAGTCCAGGGTCGAAGAAACCTGAGGCAATCCGGCTGATATGGCCTCTTTCAGTTGATACACCGACTTATCAACGGCCATGCCTGCATTCTTCAACGTCTTGTTGTAAAGAATCGCCTGTTTCCTGGCCCCTTCAAGGTCAAGCCGCATCACTTCCCTGGCAGGAAGGGTCATCGTCAGAAAACCCAGCATGACCATCAAGGAGATTTGTTTCACTTTCATCTTCTGTTTATCTTTCTTGTTTATAAATTTCGTTAATCTTCAAAACATACATGTCAATGAGTCCGACACCCGTCGGAGTGCTTATCCCCCTGAAATAGGGCATGAAAATGTTTTCAAGGGCTTCCTTTCTGGTCATTTTCATCATCTTCAAAGCATGACTGCTGTGAAACATGATGATCATCTCCAAAATGAAGGTATCAACCAGGTCAATATTCAATTCTTCCCTGAAAATCCCTTCCCTTATTCCCCTCTCCGACAAGGTGTAACTGACCGAAAACTCCCTGCATTTCTCCCTGTTGTCGTAATAAGAAGATTTCAGCCGCATAATATAACGCTGAAAATCTTCTATGATGACCGGGCTTGACTCCATCATCTGTCGTTGCTGTTCCACAATTATTACAAAAATCGCCTCAATAACATTTTCCGTCCCCTTCATCAGATCAAGTAACCGCTTGTTGCTCTCCATAATCATATAGTCTATGGTGTGCAGCATCAACGAGTCTTTGTCAGAAAACAACTCATAAAGGGTCCTCTTTGAAATGCCAAGATCAGCGGCAATGAAGTCCATGGTCAGGCTTTTCATTCCCATCATCCGGAACAGTTCACCGGTTCGCTGCAATATCTTTTCTTTGGTATCCATCATAGAAAAATGGCACGCAAAACTAAAAAACTAATTTGGTTTTTTAGTTTTCTTCTCTGAATTGTTTAGAATAATTTAACAAACAAAGGAAGAGTTGATTCAAAGCAAAAATGCCGCTGAAGGATTTCAGCGGCATTTTAGAACAGATGCTTTTCAGGACCGGGAGATATCTTATTTCCCGAATTCCATGGCAGCCATCCGTTTGTAGAAGTTATGCCTCCATTTTGCATTTTCCTCAGCTGCGGTGAAGAGTTCCTCGGCCACTTCTGGGAATGATTTTTTAAGGGAGGTATAACGGACTTCGCCATTGAGGAAATCCCTGAATTTGGACCAGTCGGGTTCTTTGGAATCGAGTTGGAAGGGATTTTTACCTTCTGCCTCCAGCAGGGGGTTGTAGCGGTAGAGGGTCCAGTATCCGGCTTCCACCGCTCTTTTCATCTCTTCGTTTGATTTTCCCATGCCGTTACGCAATCCGTGGTTGATACAGGGAGAATAGGCGATGATCAGGGAAGGTCCCGGGTATGCTTCTGCTTCTTTGACTGCATTCAGGAACTGGGACTGGTTCGCACCGATGGCCACCTGCGCTACATAAACATATCCATAAGAGAACATCATTGCCCCCAGGTCTTTTTTCCTTACCCTTTTCCCTGCGGCGGCGAACTTGGCCACGGCGCCCACCGGGGTAGCTTTGGACGATTGTCCGCCGGTATTGGAATAGACTTCCGTATCGAGAACCAGAACGTTGATATCCTGTCCGGATGCCATGACGTGGTCAAGTCCGCCGTAACCAATATCATAGGCCCATCCGTCTCCTCCGAAGACCCAGATGGATTTCTTGACGAGGTATTGTTTCAGATCCAGGATCTCCCGGGCGTATTTCTCCACTTTGCCCTCCAGAAGTTTCACCACACGGGCGGAGGCCTTCACAGATTCTTCTGCATTTAGCCTTTGATCGATCCATGTCCTGAAAACCTCTTTTTCTTCTTCCGGAATGCCGTTCTCCATGGCTTCGGTCATGATCATGGCGATACGGTCCCTTTGGGCACAAACTCCTTCAGCCATCCCGAAACCATATTCTGCATTATCTTCAAAGAGGGAATTTGCCCAGGCAGGTCCGTGGCCTGAATTCTTGTGTTTTGTATAGGGTGTGGCTGGGGCTGAGCCTCCGTAGATCGAGGAGCAGCCTGTAGCATTTCCGACCATCATCCGCTCTCCGAAAAGTTGGGTGATCAGCTTGATATGGGGGGTTTCCCCACAGCCTGCGCAAGCGCCGGAGAATTCAAAGAGGGGTTGTGCAAACTGGGTATTTTTGACCAGTTTTGATTTCTCCACCACGTTTTCTTTCACGGAAACCTTTTTATCCATGTATTCCCAGTGGGCAATCTCCTGTTGCTGGGTTTCCAGGGGTTGCATGACCAGTGCCTTTTCCTTGGAAGGACAGATATCGGCGCAATTGCCGCAACCGGTACAGTCAAGGACGCTCACCTGGACGCGGAAGTTCAGTCCGCCGAAAGTTCTGGCAGGAGTGGCCTGCCGCAGTACCATTCCCTCAGGGGCATTGGCCGATTCCGTCTCATCGAGCAGGAAAGGCCGGATGGCAGCGTGCGGACATACGTAGGCACACTGGTTACACTGGATACAATTGTCGGGGATCCATTCAGGGACCGTAACGGCAACACCACGTTTTTCATAGGCTGCCGTTCCGGGGAGGAAAGTTCCGTCTTCATATCCCACAAACGTGGAAACCGGAAGGTCATCGCCCTGCTGGGCGTTCATCACGTCAACCAGGCCGCTGATGTATTTCGGCCGGAGGGTGAGATCAGGCTCGGAAACAACCGGTTTGATATTTTTCCATTCCGCAGGAATGGGCACTTTCACCACATTCATCCCTCCCGCATCAATGGCAGCATAGTTCATGTTCACAATCTGCTCGCCCTTCCTGCCGTAAGTATTCAGGACGGCGCGCTTCATCTCTTCCACGGCCAGTTCGAAAGGGATCACGTTGGTGATTCTGAAGAAAGCCGACTGCATGATGGTGTTGGTGCGGTTGCCCAGCCCCAGGTCAACCCCCAGCTGTGTCCCGTTGATGATATAGAAGTTGATCTCGTTGTCAGCGAGATACTTCTTCATTTTATCGGGAAGCCTCTGTTTGGTCTCTTCAGCATCCCACAGTGAATTGAGCAGGAAAGAACCTCCCTTTTTGAGTCCTTTCAGCACATCGTAAAGGTGAATATATGCCGGCACGTGGCAGGCGACAAAATCAGGCGTGGTCACCAGATAGGTCGACCTGATCGGCTTGTCACCGAAACGGAGGTGAGAACAGGTAAAACCTCCCGATTTCTTAGAGTCGTACTGGAAATAACCCTGGCAATACTTATCGGTAGCCTCCCCGATGATCTTGATGGAATTCTTGTTGGCGCCCACGGTTCCGTCGGACCCCAGTCCGTAAAATTTGGCCTGGTAGGTTCCCTTGGGCGACAGGTCGACTTCAGGTTTCAGCGGCAGCGATTTGAAAGTCACATCGTCCACAATCCCGATCGTAAAATCGTTTTTCGGCTCCGCCATGTCCAGGTTTTCATATACCGACAGGATCTGCGCCGCCGTGGTATCCTTGGAACCCAGTCCATAACGGCCTCCCACAATGACGGGGGTACGTCCGGTACCGTAGAAAAGTGATTTGATGTCGTGGTAAAGGGGTTCCCCTTCGGCACCCGGTTCCTTGGCCCTGTCGAGAACAGCAATCCTTTTCACCGTGCCGGGCAGCACGTTGAAGAAGTATTTCGGCGAGAAAGGCCGGAACAGGTGAACGGTGACAAGTCCTACTTTTTGACCCAGGGCAATCAGGTGGTCGATGGTTTCACGAATGGTTTCCGTCACCGATCCCATGGCTACGATGATATTTTCAGCATCGGGAGCCCCGTAATAAACAAAGGGGTGGTATTCCCTTCCGGTGAGTTTGTAAATCTCATTCATATATCCTTCCACGATATCGGGAACGGCATCAAAGAAGCGATTTGCAGACTCCTTGGCCTGGAAGAAAATGTCAGGATTCTGGGCAGTACCGCGGGTTACCGGGTTTTCGGGATTCAGGGCACGGCTACGGAAGGCTTTGATGGCCTCCATATCCACCAGGGGGAGCATCTCTTCGGTGGAAATCATGTCGATTTTCTGGATTTCGTGTGAGGTGCGGAATCCGTCAAAGAAAGAGACAAAGGGCACCCGTGCTTTCAGTGTGGAGAGGTGGGAAACCCCGGCAAGGTCCATCTCCTCCTGAACCGACCCGGCGGCCAGCATGGCAAAACCCGTCTGGCGGGCCGCATAAATGTCACTGTGGTCCCCGAAAATGGAAAGGGCATGACTGGCAATGGCCCTCGCACTCACGTGGAAGACGCAAGGCAGCAATTCGCCTGCAATCTTGTACATATTGGGGATCATCAGCAACAATCCCTGGGAAGCAGTATAAGTGGTCGTCAACGCTCCCGACTGCAAGGCTCCGTGAACCGCTCCGGCAGCTCCGCCCTCACTCTGCATTTCGGCCAGGCGGACCGGCCTTCCAAACATATTCTTTTTGCCATTGGCCGTCCATTCGTCCACATATTCCGCCATGGTCGACGACGGAGTGATCGGATAAATACAGGCTACCTCACTGAACATGTAACTGATGTGCGCAGCTGCGTAATTGCCGTCACACGTAATGAATCTCTTTTGCTTTGCCATAATAAATGCTGTTTGTTTTGATATTACTAATTTTTTAAATCCGTCAATACAAAAATCCGAATAACCATAGCGGGATTTTGTTTTCTTTCCCCGTCTCAATCATATCGGCCGCACAATACCCTCCTGTGGCAGGCTCTGTCTTGCGCCCCCCGATCGTGAAATGCCACCGTTCATCTACCAGAAAGCCGCCATCACTCACCGCCTTCAACCCGTGTAAAATCCCCACCTGGTTGACAAAAAAGGTCTGCCTGAAAGTCTGGTTATCACTACGGTCGGGCATCACCGTATGCAGAATGTTGGTATCGTACATGAAAATCTTGGCGGGTTTTCTCAGGTGATCCTCCTCCCCGTTGTAATACAGCAAATTGATCAGACGGGCATTTCTGAGGTGCTGAAGATAATTCATCACCGTAGCCCTTGAGGTGTCTATGGCGGATGCCAGTTTGCTTACATTGGGTGACAAGGGTGTTTCGGACGCTATGATGTACAGCAGCTTCCGCAGTTTCGGCAGGTACTTCAGTTCGACCTGATTTACATAAGGAATGTCAATCTCCAGGGAAAGGTTGATATTCTTCAGCAACAGGTCCGAATAAAAATCCCCCGTTTCTGCAAAATAGGGGTAATAACCGGCAACCAGGTAATCGTGGAAATAAGCAAGCGGTTTTACCAGGGAGGTGATCTTACAGGCAATGGAGAGATGATCATTCAGAATTGTCTCCAGGCTCAGGGGCTGGAAGCTTTCACCCGTCTTAATATTGAGATACTCTCTGAAAGAGAGGCCATTGAGGTGGTAAAGCTTCACGATATCGCCGAGTTCAGGATTTGCATCGGTAATCCGCAAAACCGGGTATGCCGTGAAGACAATCCTCAGATCGGGAATTTTCTCGTAACAATGACACAATTCCCCCGACCAGCCCGGGTATTTGCTAATCTGGTCCAGAAACAGGATTTTTCCGCCCAATTTCGAGAATTCATCGGCAAACGAAAACAGCCTTCTGCGGGTGAAATAAAAATTGTTGAGATTGACGTATAACGCCGATTTTTCATTCCCCGGCAGGGAACGGATATGGTCAAGCAAAAACGAGGTCTTTCCCACCCCTCTGAATCCCTTGATGCAGATAAGCCGGTTTTCCCAGTCAATCTGTCCCGACAGTTGCCGGGAGAAAACCCGGCCCGGCGATTGCAGCAAGGAATGATAATGTTTGACCAGTGTATCCACGGTGAAATAAATCAGGGAACAAAAATAGCTGTTGGGTTTAATTTTTGCAATGTAAAGATTACAATTATCAGCCGCAACTGCTATTTAAATTTAATAAAAATAAGCCGTCAGAAAGGAGGGTTTTACAAAATCAGGCATCCGCATTCATAGAGATGAGGAACTCTTCAATGGAGTTGGTTTTCATCAGGCGGTCTTTCATGAAATCCATGGCTTCGAGTGAGTTCATGTCGCCGAGGTAATTGCGTAAAATCCAGATTTTGTCAAGGATATATCGTGAAAGGAGCAGGTCTTCGCGGCGAGTGCTGGAAGCCGGGATATCCACGGAGGGATAGATCCTTTTATTGGACAGTTTCCGGTCGAGCTGGAGTTCCATATTTCCGGTCCCCTTGAATTCCTCGAAGATCACTTCGTCCATTTTAGAACCGGTTTCGGTAAGGGCGGTGGCGAGGATGGTCAGGGAGCCACCCTCTTCAATATTACGGGCTGCGCCGAAGAATCTTTTGGGTTTGTGGAGGGCGTTGGCATCAACGCCTCCTGAAAGGACTTTTCCCGAAGCAGGCTGGACTGTATTGTAAGCCCGTGCCAGCCGGGTGATGGAATCGAGAAGGATAACAACATCGTGTCCGCATTCCACCAGCCGTTTTGCCTTTTCGAGCACCATACCGGCAACCCGCACATGGCGGTCGGCAGGTTCGTCAAAGGTGGAGGATATCACTTCCGCATTCACGCTCCGGGCCATATCGGTGACTTCCTCAGGCCGTTCATCGATCAGAAGGACGATCATGTACACCTCGGGGTGGTTGGCAGCAATGGCGTTGGCAATCTCTTTCAGAAGAACAGTTTTACCGGTTTTTGGCTGCGCCACGATCAGCCCGCGCTGTCCTTTTCCGATGGGTGCGAACATGTCCACAATACGGGTGGAGATGTTGTCATGCCCGTTGCCGATGAGTTCAAATTTTTCGTTGGGGAAGAGCGGGGTCAAATGCTCAAAGGGAACCCTGTCACGGATATATTCAGGAGTTCTTCCATTGATTTCCAGCACTTTGATCAGCGGAAAATACTTCTCCCCTTCCTTGGGGGGCCGAATGGTTCCCCTGATCGTGTCCCCGGTTTTCAATCCGAAAAGTTTGATCTGGCTTTGTGAGACATAGATATCATCGGGTGAATTCAGGTAGTTAAAATCTGCGGACCGCAGAAAACCGTATCCTTCAGGCATGATTTCCAGCACTCCCGTATTGGCGACGATGCCGTCAAATTCAAAATTCTTATCAATCAGGTTTTTATCCTTGCTCTGCTCCTGGGGCCTGAAATTTCGCTGCCCCTCCTTTTTCGCCTGCCATTCGGGTTGCTTGAATTTACGCTGGAAACCCGTCTGCTGTTCATCCGGTGAAGCAGCATCGGGCAATTTTCCGGAATCTTCACCTGCAGGAAGTTCTGTCACCTCCCGGCCTGGAATTTTTTCCACGGCGACGTCGGCTATTTCAACGGGCAACAGGTCAGTGCCATTTTCCGTCTCGCTCAGCAAAAGTTCATGATCCCGTTCACTGTGCTTATGTTCATAAGGAGGGACATGACGGTCTCCCTTCCCCTTCGAAAATTCTTTCATAATCGCGCGCAGCTGCTCATGCCGTGAAGGTTGTTTCGGCACGGCTGCGCCACCATCCTGGTCAACGGCGGGACCCGCACCGGGCTCCTGAACAAATCCGACATCCGTGGCCGGGATTGGCTGAGCAGGACTCTCCTTGCCAATTACCTGCCTAATCAGTTCCTTGTATCTCTTTTTCCCTTTTGAACGGTTCTTCTCCTCTGCTTTTTCCTGTTCGGGAGGATTACCCCCCAATTGCTTTTCCTGGACCTCCCGGGATCCCCTGATCTTGATCACCCGGCCTTTCAGTTCAGGCTGCTGTACTTTCTTCTCAGCATTCTGAATGGCCTGGGTATCGAGAATTTTATAAATAAGATCCTGCTTCTTGAAAGATTCCACCCTTTTAATCTTCAGTCCCTTCCCTATTTCCCGCAACTCGGGCAGGAGCTTCTTCTCAAGTTCACTGATATCATACATGACAAAAACGATTTAATGAAAAACTGATTTTTTGAAATCCCAAGGATAAAACTGTGGAGAGAGGTAATTTGCATGGAAATTACGCTGCAAAAATATTTAATATTCCTCAAAAACCAAAATACAGGCCTTCTTTTTTTATTGCTATGTGAACGAAAAATGAAAAATTGTCTCCTATAATTCTTTGGGTGACACATACAATGCACAATATCCGGGATCGGATCACCGGACCTGGTGATTAATTTCAGGTCAAAATCGGTACCGGTTTGGTAAAATGGTTTTGGTTTTCAATGTTTAACTTTATGTGAATTTTGTTTGTCCGGACCTGTTTTATTTTGTATTATTGCTATCTTCAAATCACAAGGAGGAAAGAAATCCTGTTGATTGGTATGAATCTGGTTCCTTTTCATCCGGTTTATGAGACAGCTAAAAATATCAAAACAGGTAACCAACCGGGACACCTTGTCGCTGGATAAATACCTTCATGAAATCGGGAAGATCGAATTGCTGAATCCGGAGCTCGAGGTCGAACTGGCCAAGCGGATTAAACTGGGGGACAGGCTGGCTTTTGAAAAGCTTATCAAGGCAAATCTTAGGTTTGTGGTTTCCGTGTCGAAGCAATATCAAAATCAGGGATTGAGTTTATCGGATCTCATCAATGAAGGGAACCTCGGGCTGATCAAGGCGGCTGAACGATTTGATGAAACGCGCGGTTTCAAATTCATTTCCTATGCGGTATGGTGGATCAGGCAATCCATCCTTCAGTCACTGGCCGAACATGCCCGGATCGTCAGGCTTCCTTTGAATAAAATAGGTTCCATCAGCAAAATAAACCGCACTTTCAGCCAGCTGGAACAGGAATACCAGCGGGAACCCACCCTGGAGGAGCTTTCCTCCATCCTGGATCTTAAACCTGAAATCGTTGAAGACTCGCTGAACATATCTGGACAGTATATTTCGATGGATGCTCCACTGCGTGAGGATGAAGACAATAATATGTACGATGTTATTCTCAACAATGACTCACCCTGTGCCGACAATGAACTTATCAAGACATCGCTCAGGAAAGAGATCGAAAGGTCCCTTTCCACGCTGAGTGAAAGAGAGGCTGACATTCTCAGGTTTTTTTTCGGGCTGAATGAATTCCCGGTTTTGACACTCGAGGAGATCGGAGAGCGGATGGACCTGACCCGGGAACGGGTACGCCAGATCAAGGAAAAAGCCATAAAAAAGCTGAAAAACAAATACCGGAACCAGTTACTCAAAACTTACCTTGGACAGTAAACAGACGCAATAATCATGAAATGATCATGCACGATTATGCACCAACCAACATTATTTACCACATGGTCATTACATCTGTTTCACCAATTTAACCATAGTAATCAAATATTTCAAACAGATGAAACGACTGATCGCCCCTTCCCTTTTGGCTGCCAATTTCAACAATCTTGCCGCTGACATTGAAATGATCAATCACAGCGATGCCGACTGGATTCATTGTGATATTATGGATGGTGTTTTTGTGCCCAACATTTCATTCGGGATTCCTGTCGTCGAGCACATCTCCCGGATTGCCGCCAAACCTCTTGATGTACACCTGATGATCTCCGATCCCGACCGGTTCATTGTTCCCTTTGCCAGGGCAGGGGCATCGAATCTCACCGTCCACTGGGAAACCTGTCCCCACCTCCACCGGACCATCGGGCTTATCAAAGATCAGGGAATCACCGCCAGCATCTGTCTGAATCCCCATACACCGGTGCACCTCCTTGAACATATGCTCCCCGACCTCCACATGGTGTTGCTGATGTCCGTCAATCCGGGTTTCGGAGGACAGAAATTTATTGAAGAGACACTTGTCAAAGTAGAAATTCTGCATGAGATGATTCTCCGGAAAAATCCGGCATGCCTGATAGAAGTCGACGGCGGGGTCAATTTTGAAACCGGCAGGCGTTTGTTTGACGCAGGAGCTCACGTGCTGGTCGTCGGAAGTTTTGTCTTCACCTCTGAAAACCCGGCAGAGACCATAAGCCTTCTGAAAAAAATCTGATCAGGTACCCGGCATCATCATCTTCTGCGCCACCAGGTCCGCCACTTCTTTGCCCCGCAGCTTTTCAGCCAGGCTTAATCCGAACTCTATCGCCACCCCGGGCCCGTGAGCCGTTATGATATGCCCGTCTTCCACAACAGCGTCATTCCTTATCCGGGCATTCCTCAAATGCTTTTCAAATCCGGGATAACAGGTGGCCTGCCTCTCTTCCAGAATCCCCAGATTTCCCAATACCATCGGCGCCGCACAGATGGCTCCCAGAAACCTGCCTTCCCAGTGAAACTCAAGGATCTTCCGCTTCAATCCCTCATGACTGTCGAGATTCCTCGTCCCAGGCATTCCTCCCGGGAGAACGATCATGTCAAAGCCCGAAAAATCGGCACGCTCAAACTGTGCATCCGCTAAAATGCGGATATTATGAGACCCCGTGACCACGTCAGACCCTGATACCGATACAAGAACTGCCTGAACTTCCGACCTCCTGAGAACATCAACCACAGCCACCACTTCCATCTCTTCAAATCCTTCCGCAACCATTACCGCAACCTTCTTCATAAACAAATACTTTTAAATGATTAAAAGTAAATAATTTGTACAAACTCCGCAAACCGGAAAAACAAAAAGGCTGCCCCGGTCATGACGAACCCAAACAGCTCTTCCCATTTCAGAGGCAGGAAAATGCTCAGTTCAGAGAATATTCACCCAGAACCTTCTCCAGTTTCTTCCGGGTGAAGAAAATCCGGCTCTTCACAGTCCCCAGCGGAAGATCCAGTTCATCAGCAATTTCCTTGTACTTGAAGCCTTCAAGGAACATGGTAAAGGGAATCCTGTAATCATCCTCAAGGGAACGGATGGTCCGGTTGATTTCAGCAGTCCTGTAAGATGAATCAGGAGACGGATAAGAGTACCCTGCCGTTAAAGATGCCGGCAGCACACCGGCTGATGTGTCATAGGTGCTCCGCGCTTTGATGTTCCTCCGGTAATCGTTGATAAACGTATTCTTCATAATGGTATATACCCAGGCATTGAAATTGGTGTTGATGGCAAACTTATCCCGGTTTGTCAGCGCCTTAAGAAAAGTCTCCTGAACCAGATCATCCGCCTTCTCACTGTCGGTAGTCAGGCTTAAGGCATAATAACGAAGCTTGCTTTGCATCCCCATAAGGGCACTATCGAATTGTATCTGAGTCATCGCAGTATTTATTAAGGTTTCTTCTGCAAAAATAAGCAATTCAAATATAGGATATAAAGATTTACATATATTTTTATTTCTTTTTTTCTATGGGTAATAGACAAAATCAATCAAGGGATAAAATGATATTTTTACTGTGTTATGCTGTGCCGGATAGAAGAGAAGTTATACTTTTGTGACAGGAAACGTTAAATGATCAAAGGATGTTAAAAGGAATACTGTCGATTTCAGGGCAGCCTGGGTTGTACAAACAGATTGCCGAGGCGAAGAACAGGATCATCGTTGAATCCCTTACCACGGGAAAGAGGATGCCTGCCAGCGGGAGTGCGAAGATCAGTTCTTTGGAAGAGATTGCGGTTTTCACCCGGGAAGGGGATATTCCGCTCAGGGAGGTTTTCAAAAGGATATCGGAACATGAGAACGGGGGTTTCATCGGAGATCCCAAGAATGCCGGAGCTGATGTGAAGAACTATTTTATGCAGATAGTTCCCGAATATGACCAGGAAAGGGTGTATGTTTCCGACATCCGGAAAATTTTAATTTGGTACAATCTGTTACAGCAAAAAGGGTTGCTTGATTTCACGAAAGAAGAATCGGAAGCGGAACCTTCGGATGAACCGTCACCCGGCTCTACATCTCCTGATGCTGGAGTTCCTTCAGAATAGATGTGCTGTCTTTCCGAGGAAGGGGGTCATGCCCAGGATTCTATTTTTTTCGAGCAGCAGTTCAAAAAGCCTGACCGTGGCCAGCGCATCCCCTGCAGCCCGGTGCCGGCCGTTGATTTCTATACCCAACGCACTGCACAGTGAACCGAGGGAATAAGATTGGTACCCGGGCATCAGTTTTCTCGAAAGTTGCATGGTACATAATTTTTTCTTTTGAAAATCATATCCCAGCCGACTGAATTCCTCCTGTATAAAATGGTAGTCAAAATTGACATTGTGAGCGACAAAAACCCTTCCCGCGGTCAGCTCAATGATCGTCCGCGCAATTTCAAAGAAGCGGGGGGCACCCGCCACCATGGCGTTGGTAATTCCGGTCAGCCGTGTGATATGCAGCGGAATGTCCATTTCGGGATTTATAAGGGACACAAAACTGCCGGTGATGGTTTGCCCATTGTGAACATAAAGTGCTATTTCGGTGATTTTACCGTACTTATAAACAGTTCCGGTGGTTTCTATGTCGATTATCGTGTACAATGTTGAAAAAATATTCTTAATTCTTCATAAAAGTGATCAAAATAAATGAGACATTTAGAAATAAAGATTTAGTTTTGCATTATAAGCAGTACTTTCAAAGCAAAAATTTATATCTTGCATAAAATTACATCAACTTTAAAATTATGATACTATGAAAAAAGCTACACTTTTACTCTTTGTTGCCCTTTTCGCCTTCAGTGCGTATGCACAGAATGACGAAAAAAGATGGGCATTTGGAATCGGTGCCGGGATATATGATGGCCAGAGAAACTGGCTGAAGGAGGACCAGAAGGAATGGATCGGGATTTATTTCAATCCTGAAGCTTACATCAGCAGGTTCATCAGTCCTTCTTTCGACACTTATCTGAAAGGCAATTTCGGATTTAAACCTTACCGGGATGACAAAATGAGTTCCGATTTTGTCAATGCAGCGCTGAATTTCAGGTATAAGTTGTTCAATGACATCATCTTCCCTTCCACCAGCAAGGTACAGCCATACCTTTTTGCCGGTCCGACCTACCTGTGGGATAACCAAGGTACCGACCTGGGTTTCAATGCCGGACTGGGTTTCAAATTCCCGTTGACGCCCAGCACATCCCTCTACCTGGAAGGCGCTTACCTGGACGGAGTGCAGGAAGCAATGGACGGACTGGTGACGGACAACATTTTCAAGGCTACCGCCGGTCTTGAGTTTGCCTTTGGTGACAATGACTGGGATAACGACGGCGTCAAAAACAAAGACGATGAATGCCCCAAGAATACGCCGGAAGAAATTTCGAAGGGCGTGGATGCCAAAGGTTGCCCGGTCGATACTGACGGTGACGGCGTTCCCGATTACAGGGATGATTGTCCGAATACTCCCAAAGGATGCGAAGTGGATTTAAGAGGATGCCCGCTCGACAAAGACAAGGATGGTGTTATCGACTGTATGGATGATTGTCCTGATGTTCCCGGGCTGAAAGAACTCAAGGGTTGCCCCGATAGCGACGGTGACGGCATTCCCGATCACAAGGATGAATGTCCAGATACCCCCAAGGGATGTAAGGTGGATGCCAAAGGCTGCCCGATCGATACCGACGGTGACGGAATCATTGATTGCCAGGACGACTGCCCGAATGAACCCGGTCCAAAGGAAAACAATGGCTGCCCGCTGCCTACCTGTATTGACTTTGAGGTGAACCCGGTCTATTTCGACTTCGACAAATCCACCCTGCGGCCCGAAGGTATGGCCCTCCTCGATGAATTCGTTTCTAAACTTGGAGATTGCAAAAACTACGAAGTCGTGGTCAATGGCCACACCTGTAGCATAGGATCCAAAAACTACAACCAGGGCCTCTCTGAAAGACGTGCCCAGTCAGTTGTCAAATATTTGTTATCCAAAGGACTGAACAACGCATTCGTCGGTTCGAAGGGGTATGGCGAAGAACAACCTGCAGTACCCAACACAACCAAAGCAAACCGCGAGAAAAACCGCAGGGCAGAAGTTGACCTGATAGTAAAATAACTTCTCCCTTCCGAATGATAAAAGAGGTTGTCCCGAACGGATAACCTCTTTTTATTTTAATACCGGGACGGCAAATCCCTCTCATTCAAAAAAGACGGGCGAAGAAAACAGAGAAAGAACCGGAGAAAATCATAAAATTCACAAATTATTTGTTACTTTACATGTGAATCCAGAAGTTGCGGCTTCTGGGTTCAAAACTCATTTTTATTTTTTTAGCTCTTTTTATGAATTTATTTGTTGCACGACTGAGTCCGGGCACCACCGGCCAGGACCTGGAAGAACTCTTCGGAGAGTTTGGTGAAGTGGTTTCCGCAAAAGTTATTTTTGACAAGGAAACAGGAAACTCCAAAGGCTACGGATTTGTTGAGATGAAGGATGATGACCAAGCCAAGACTGCCATTATTGCTTTGAACGACACCGAAGTGGACGGAAAGCAGATTGTTGTTAAGGAAGCCCGGCCGCGTGAAGAGCAGTCCGGCCCGAGGAAAAGTATTCAGCGAAGGAATGATTCAGCGCCCCACAGGGGGAATTTCGGCAATAGAAGATATTGACCGCCGATTTTCAGCCCAGCAGCGAACGGGCCGTCAGCAGGCGGTTATAAGAAGGGGTACGGACGGCATAATCAAACCCGGGTTGCAAGCTGTACGCGCCGTAAAGACCGTTATTTTTCAGTGCCAGGTATCCGATCTGATGATCGCGATAGCCGGGATTGGTGGAGACGATTCGCATGACAGCCTCCCTGCAGGCCTCTTCGGGGGAGAGGCCCTTGTGCATCAGTTCCACCACCAGGAAAGAACCGAGGGTTTTCATGACCAGTTCTCCCGATCCTGTGGCTACTGCTCCCCCGATGCGGCCATCTACAAAAAGACCTGCTCCCGCAATCGGGGAGTCCCCCACCCTGCCGTGCATTTTAAAAGCCATGCCGCTGGTGGTGGTAGCTCCGCATAGCCGGCCCTGGCGGTCCAGGGCCAGGATGCCGATGGTATCGTGGTTTTGCAGGATCTCATTCTCGATATTGATGACGGGTTTGAAGTGAGCGCCGGCCTTTTTCCACCGTTTCCAGGCAGCTTTGGCGGCCGGGGTCAGCAGGTTTTCCCTTTTAAAACCCCGGGAAAGGGCAAAATCGCGGGCTCCCCGGCCGGTCAGCATCACATGGGGTGTTTTTTCCATCACCATACGGGCAACCGACACCGCATGCCTGATCTCCTCCAGGCAGGCTACCGCCCCGGCATTTCCCTTCTCATCCATGATACAGGCGTCGAGGGTAACCTTTCCACGGTCGTCGGGAAGACCCCCGTATCCTACGGAAATCACCGCAGGATCATCCTCCGGGATGCGGGCGCCAGCTTCCACGCCGTCCAGGGCATAACCCCCAGAGCCCAGAATTTTCCAGGCTGCCTCATTGGCAGCCATGCCGAAATTCCAGGTGGAAACGACTGCCGGGAGTTCGCCCCCCTCCTGAAATCCCCGGGCCCACCCGCTGTTCCCCGGAAGAACGGCACCGCCCAGTCCGGCAGTGGCCATGGTAATGAATGTTCGCCGTGAAGTCATACGCTTAGCTTATGTTGTCAGAAAATGCACCTTTTAATCTATTGCAGCTTTAACCGGTAGAAGAAAGAACAGATCCGTAAGGAGGGGAAATGGTAAAGCCATGTGGCTATTGATGATAAGCACCGTAGGAAGGAGGGCCGAGGTAACTCTTCCGCAATCCCCCGGTATCCACGATGATCTTCTGAATGACCACCCCCGGATCCACCCTGAAAATCTTCAGGGTATGCCTGCCGGTCTGGTTAACGGTATGTTTTGACTCAGAACCGATGATGTTGTTACGTACCCACTCCTCCCACACTAAATTCCCGTAATCTCCGTGAATGTCAATAATGCGTGGTTCTTCATCGTCCATGGCGACGGCATACCGTAATCCGGTACCGTAGTAGTCGAGTGTCGGGGAAAGATCGAGCCTTACCGTCACCTCACCGGGGGTAAACAGCCACAGGTCATATTCCAGCGAAGGGTTGTTTCTCCAGAGGGTGTCTGCCTTTGCTGTTACCGGAAAGGTACTCATCCCCGACAGGGTCCTTCCCAATCCGGGGATCTCCTCCCAGGAGATCCCGTTTTTTGCCGTTTTCGCCGAATATCGGGCTGCATCAATGGCGATGGCGCCGTTGCTTTCAGCAAATCCCGAAAAGGAGGATGGCACTCCCGAAGGCCTGAATACCTGAAGCTTCAGCTCCACCCGTTTTCCCGTGGAAGCGATGATCTCTGCCGACAGGGTCTGTTTTCCCGGCGGAACCGCCGCTTCGTCGAGGGTGAAGAAGATGCGTTCTTCTTTGAGGATCGTGCCGTGCGACGTGCCGGTTTTCAGCCAGGGCTTCCCGGTCACTATGGTGAAATCAAAAGGTTCGGTACCTGCGTTGAAAATATCGGCATAGAAGAAACGTGTGTGGTACGTGTCCAGAACGGGCCATTCCACTTCCAGGATTCCTTCTTCCTGGAATTCTGCGGATCCTTCGGGGGCTACCCGCATGACGGCACCCCCTGAGGGTGTTATCCTTTGGGTACGGGGCATCCTGTTGCGGGGAGGTTCCTGCCACCAGGTATATCCGATATGGGTCTGATCCATCATGTGGTTCCATTTTCCGCCCGCCAGTTCACGGTTATACCGCAGGGTCAGCAGGGAATCGCGGAGGAAGAGCTGTTCCACCCGGTCGGCCAGGTCATTGGTGGCCGCGCGCTCCTGGGAAGCGTACAGCCGGTTCCTGCCGGCGGTAACGTACAGATCGTTCAGATTGGCACATGCCTGTATGGGGAAAAGCACCAGCTGAAAAAAAGCGTCACGGAATTCTGCCGGCAACTTATCACTCATCGCCGCGGCATCGTCCGCGAGCCGGTTCCAGGCGTCGGTAATAAGTTCCGCCTCCCTGTAATGATGAAGGCTGAAAGTGGAAGCGTCGATCAGTTCCGGCTTCCGGCGACTGTTGTACCGCGTATAATCATCGATCATACGCCCGATTTCCGCAGCATATTGCGGACCGAATACAGTGCCTGCCCATTCCCGGGAATAGCCGGCTACCCGGTCGGATGTCATCACCTCGGGATTCCAGGCCATGTCCAGGAAAAAATGAATGGGAAATTCCATGGGTTTGATATCGCCCACATTAACGATCCAGATACGGTCCACCCCATTCCGGTAACAAAGGTTCATCTGTTCCCAAACCCTGGGAATGGGGTTTGTATTCAACCACTTATAATTCCGGGGACCGCCCACATAATCGAAATGGTAATACATGCCGTAGCCGCCCGTTCTGGGCGTTGAACCGGGTTTCGGCAATTTGCGCACATTTCCCCAGTTGTCATCGCAGAGCAACAGGGTCACATCATCAGGAACCCGCATCCCCAGGTCGTAATACTCCTGGACCTCCTTATACAACGCCCATACCTGCGGTGTTTCGCCGGTTTCCCTTCCCGTAGTTTCCCTGATGATCTCCCGCTGGTCCCTGATGATTTGTTCCAAAAGGGCGATATCGGCTGAACGGCTCATGGGTTCGTCACCATCACCACGCATGCCCACGGTAACCAGGCTTTCATAATCTCCCTTCCTGACCATTCCTGTTTTCCAGAACTCACGCAACACGGTGTCGTTTTCCCGGTAATTCCACTTTCCCGTGCCGAAACGGCGCCATTCGTCATGCGCCCGCATCATGGGTTCGTGATGCGAAGTGCCGATTACAATACCGCATTCGTGAGCCAACCAGGGATTCAAGGGATCATCGTCATAAAAAGCCCTGCCCCACATCGCCGGCCAGAGGAAATTCCCCTTCATCCGGAGTATCAGTTCAAACACATGACCGTAAAACTCGTGATTGAAGCCACCGAATTTCTCATGAACCCATCCGCTGAGGGCCGGGGCTTCGTCATTGATGAAAATTCCGCGGTATTTCACTTTCGGGGAACCGCAAATGTAGCGCCCCTCAGGAAAGTAAAGGGCTTCCTGTTTCCTTACCGGCACATCGGCCCACCAGTGCCAGGGGGACACCCCGATTTGGGAGGAGAGTTCATAAATTCCGAAGATAGTACCTCTCCTGTCGCTACCGGCGATCACCAGCGCTTTTTTAATCCCCGGGAAAGGATGTTTCACCACCTGCATCAACGTGGACTCCCATTTTCCGGCGATATCTCCGGTGCGGATCTTTCTCCGGGCAGCCAGATCGTCAATCAGCCTGTTTTTTCCCAGGGTACCGGCGATAATCACGTACCCGGAGGCCCCAGCAAGGTCGTCATACAGGAGAGGTTTGCTCCCGGAGACTTTTTCGAGGTCTCCGGCGAACTGTTTCAAAGCCCGGGAGACACCGGGGGCATCATCCTCCCCAATGACCAGTCCTACCGTTTGTCCGGGAGCGATCAGGGGGAAAGCCGTGCGGCGGGCTCTGGCAGAAAGGGCCATTTCCGCCGTTGTTGCCGGCATTGCATTCGACAGCAGCAGGAGAGCCAGCAAGGCCAAACTGCGGAACCTCCGCTGCAGGGGTTCCAGATTGTAAGGTTGCATATATCAGGTTTTTGACATTCCCATTAGTCAGAGTTCCAGGAGTAAGTCAAGGGGATCCCTGCCTCCCAGAAGCATTTTGCGGGGATTTTCAATCAACTCCTTGACTGTAACAAGGAATCCCACCGAGTCTTTCCCGTCAATCACCCGGTGATCATACGAAAGGGCGATGTACATCATGGGACGTATTTCCACTTTTCCGTTCAGGGCAACCGGACGGTCGATGATGTTATGCATGCCAAGAATGGCTGATTGGGGGGGATTGAGGATCGGAGTGGACAACAACGATCCGAAAACACCCCCGTTGGTGATGGTAAAAGTACCGCCCGAAAGCTCCTCCACGGTAATTTTTCTGGAGCGTGCCTTTTCCGCCAGTTCCTTAATTTCGAGTTCTATCTGCGGAAGTGATTTGCTTTCGGCATTCCTGACCACAGGAACCATCAGCCCTTTGGGTGTTTGCACGGCAATGCCGATATCGACATAAGTGGGAAAGACGATCTCTTCACCGTCGATCATGGCATTGACGGCAGGATGGTAGCCAACGGCCAGGGCAGCCGCTTTGGTGAAAAACGACATGAATCCCAGCCTGAAGCCATGTTTTTCACTGAACTTCTGCTGGTACTGTTTTCTGATCTCCATCACCGAACTCATATCCACCTCGTTGAAGGTGGTGAGCATAGCGGTTTCATTTTTTACGGCTACGAGTCTTTCACTCAGGCGGCGGCGCAGAGGGGTCATCCTTTCACGGCTGACTTCGCGTGACGTTCCGGACACCGATGGCATGGCAGCTTCACCACCGGAGGAATTCAGCCTGACAACCGCTTCCACCTCCTTCTTTCCGATGCGTTTCAGCCCTTTAATAAGGTCGTCGACCGAAAGGTTGTGCGTTTTCATCACCTCCCTGGCCACCGCGGTGATCTTCAGAGGCGGTACATCCTCCCGCTCTTCATGCTTCATCTCCCGGGATTCCCTGGGAAGCGCTGCTTCAGGTAGGGGAGCCTCCTCCCCGTGGGTTTCAGGGGCTCCCCGGGAAGCCTCTCCGGCAAATTCCACCGAAGTATCGATGGTGCATGCCACGGATCCCACCGCTACCCGCTCGCCCTCCCTGGCGACAATTGTCAGTCTTCCCGATTCTTCCGCCACAATGGAAAGGGTCGCCTTGTCACTCTCTATCTCAGCAATTTCATCTCCTTTGCGGACCAGTGATCCCTCTTCGGCAAGCCATCGTCCGACCTCCACCTCTATGATGGATTCCCCCGGACTGGGGATTTTCATTTCAATGATCATAGATTAATCACTATTTCGGGAACAATATGCATCAGGTTCAAATACGGCATCCAGGATTTCTGCCAGGCGCAATTTGTGCTGCTCCATGAGTCCCACGGCAGGGCTGGCGCTTTCGGGACGGGTGACCCCCTTCCACCCCAGGTGTCCCAGTTTGCGCCGGATGAAAGTCCACGCTCCCTGGTTTTCGGGTTCGTCCTGCACCCAGTAAAAGGTGCGTGCACCGGGATACCTATTCATCACCTCCTTGATCTGAAGTTCAGGGAGGGGGTATAGTTGTTCAATCCGCACCAGGGCCACACAATTCACTGCTTCGTCATTCCGCCGTTTCAGGAGGTCATAGTATAGTTTTCCGCTGGTAAATACCACGCGTTTAACATTTTCCGGGTCCGCCAGGTTATCGTCGATGACTTCCCGGAAGGCACCGTGGGCCAGTTCTTCAAGTGTCGACAGTACCATGGGGTGCCTCAACAGGCTCTTGGGGGTAAAGGCCACCAGGGGCATTCGGATGTTCCACTTGACCTGCCTGCGCAGGAGATGGAAAAAATTTGCCGGTGTTGTAGGAACGGCCAACACCATGTTGTTGTTGGCGGCAAGGCTCAGAAAACGCTCGATACGTGCGCTGCTGTGCTCAGGTCCCTGCCCTTCATATCCATGCGGCAGCATCATTACCAATCCGTCCATCATTCCCCACTTTTCAAAAGCCGACGATACGTATTGGTCAATGATCACCTGCGCAACATTGGCAAAATCGCCGAATTGCGCTTCCCAGATCGTCAAACCTGAAGGTTTTGCCAGGGCATAACCATATTCGAAACCGAGAACTGCATATTCGGATAGCAGGGAATTAAAGACACTGAAAGGCGCCTGTGTGGGTGACACATGCTGCAGGGGGATGTATTTTCCATCGGTATCTTCCAGGGTAAAGGCAGCATGCCGGTGGGCAAAGGTCCCCCGCTCACTATCCTGTCCGCTCAGCCGCACCGGATGACCCTCCCTGACCAGGGTGCCGTAGGCCAGCAGTTCACACATGGCCCAGTCAAGACGGTTTTCCCTGATCATGTTCTGGCGGTCGGAAATGATCCTGTTGACTTTATTGAAAAATTTCATTTCAGCAGGAAGATGGCTGATGCGTTCAGCGATCTCCTTCAACTCCGTCCAGGGAACCGCAGTGACGGCGCCGGCCATGGGAAAAGCCTTCCGGGGATTGTCAAAAGATTCGAAGGCCTCCACCTGGAAATTGCGGATGTTCAGTTTTTCGATCTTTTCAGACTCCAGGAACATCTCTTCCATTTGCTGGTTAAAGGTCCGGATTTCGGCACGCGTCTCCGCTTTGTCCATGATGCCGAGTTCTTCGAGTTTTGCGGCATAGATCTCCCGCGGTGTGGGATGCCCGGCAATTGCCTTGTATAGCATAGGCTGCGTGAAACGGGGTTCATCCCCTTCGTTATGGCCATATTTCCGGTAACAAAGAATGTCGATGAAAACATCAGACAGGAACCGCTGCCTGAACTCCAGGGCCAGCCTGACCGTATAGATCAAGGCCTCCACATCATCCCCGTTCACATGAAAAACAGGAGAACGCGTTACCTTGGCGATATCCGTGGCATAAGTGCTTGACCGGCCTTCAAGGTAATTGGTGGTAAATCCTACCTGGTTGTTGATTACCATGTGAATGGTGCCGCCGGTCTTATATCCCGGCAACTGGGACATCTGGACGGTCTCATACACGATCCCCTGGGCCGCAATGGCCGCATCGCCATGGATAAGCACAGGAGCGAGTCTACTGAAGTCACCGTCGTAAAATCCGTCAATACGCGAGCGGGCAAATCCTTCCACCAACCCGCCGACCGTCTCCAGATGGGATGGGTTAGGCAGTAATTTAAGCTTTACCTTTTTCCCCTGATCGGTTTCTACCTCATTTTCGTAACCCAAGTGGTATTTCACATCCCCCAAAGATATATCTTCTTCATATTCAGTTCCATAAAACTCTTTGAAGATATTCTTCCAGGGTTTTTTCATAATATTGGCCAGCACATTCAGCCGGCCGCGATGCGCCATCCCGATGATAAATTCTTCGATTCCCAATTCGGCACCGCGCTCAACCACCGCGTCGAGGGAAGGGATCAGGGTTTCGGCACCTTCGAGCGAAAACCGTTTTGCCCCGGCAAATTTCTTGTGTATATAATTTTCAAATCCCACGGCTTGCACAAGATGTTTGTAAATGTGTCGCCGTGCTTCAGCATCAAAGGTCATCCCGTTCCGGGTACCCTCCATTTTCTCCCTGAGCCACTTCACTAACTCAGGATGACGCATATATTCGTATTCAACACCCACCGATCCGCAATAGGTGGCTTCCAGGTGCTCAATGATGGTTTGGAGGGAGGCGGGACCGATGCCTATTTCATTCCCCGCCTGGAAGAGCATTTCCAGGTCTTTCTTTTCCAGTCCGAAATTTGCGATGTCGAGTGTGGGTTCATATTTCCTGCGGCTTCGCACCGGATTGGTTTTGGTGAACAAATGGCCCCGCTGACGGTACCCCTGGATCAGTTGAAGTACTGAAAACTCCTTTTGGAGGTCCTCAGGAACAGATTTGCCCGTTTTCTGCGGGAAATGACTGACTGCCAGGTCAAAACCACTGAAAAAAAACCTCCAACTTTCATCCACGGAGAGGGGATCTTCCAGGAAATTCCGGTACATTCCTTCCAGGGCGCCGATTTCCATATTTCCCAAAGGACCCGGTATTTTCATAAGCGTATCTTTTTACTCAATATATAAGTAATTTAACAAGAAACGGGTTGTGTTGTTTACGCTTCTGCCAATTTCCTTTAAAAAACATTCTGAAAGCCGGAGGTTTTTCATGGTTCACCTGGCAGCCCTGTTGGATGAATGGGCGTACCCCGCGTCAAAGGCGGCGATGTTGGCTCTGACAATTTCCTCTCCCTTTCTCCTGAAAATCATGCCGATGGCACCGGTAATCTCCTCCCTTTCCAATCCCAGGAAGGGTGCGGCGGCTCCCAGCATCACCATATTCGAACCTCTGGCATTTCCCAGGTCGCGTGCAATGGTGTCGGCATCGAGCAATACTGCGTGCGGCAGCTTCAGAATCTCCTCGGTGATGGCATTGATATCGGGATAATTGGGGATATTGTCGAAAACCGTTGAATTGGTTACCAGCCATCCGCCGGATGAAAGCCAGGGAAGATAACGGAGCGATTCCATGGGTTCCACGGAAAGGATCACATCGGCACCGCCAAGGGGTATGAGGTCGGAAGAAATGGGTTGGTCTGAAATCCTGAGATGTGACATCACCGCACCCCCGCGCTGACTCATTCCATGGGTTTCAGCCTGTTTGAGATTCCACCCCTTCCCCAAGGCTGCCGCACCCACGATGGCAGCGATGGAAAGGATCCCCTGTCCGCCTACCCCGGCAAGAATAATGTCTGTCTTCATCTTGTTTTTTTTCCTGATTTAACAATCGTTTGGTTATGCAAATGCGCTTCCCCAGCAATTCCGGGTCGCGGAGTTGACCTGCTGAAACGGTATTTTAACAACCTGCTGAGATTTTCCAGTCCGCAAATCAATGCCTACTCCCCCTGTCTGGCTTTTTCCCGCTTTTCGCGGGCCAGTTTCTGAAGACAGGGTCGGCGGGCTATGATGACCGATACGCCCTGGTATTCCATTTCTTGCCGGATGACGCTTACCATTTGCGCATGATTTTTCTTCAGAGGGACGACCACCCTGATGTGGTCTTCAGACACCCCCACGCCGGCGCAGATATCTTCGATTCTCCCCCTGGCGGAGGAATCCTGGCCTCCCGTCATGGCAACGGCCTCATTGTCAAGAACGATAACGTTGACATTGCTCTTTTCGATCACGCAATCGAGCAGTCCGGTTATTCCGGAATGGGTGAAGGTGGAATCGCCGATAACGGCAAATGCCGGCTGTATGCCGGCATCGGCAGCGCCTTTGGCCATGGTGACGGAAGCGCCCATGTCAACACAGGTATCGATGGAATCGTAGGGTTGCAGGGCTCCCAGGGTATAACACCCGATATCGGAAAAGACCCTCCCGTGCCCGATTGATTCAATGGCTTCATTCAGGGCAAAGTAGAGATCCTGGTGTCCGCATCCCTGGCAAAGCGCCGGCGGTCTTCCTGCCACCAGGGAGGGCACCGGAAAGCCTTCATGGACCGATTTTCCCAAAGCCCGGGCGACATGGTCGGGGTTCAGCTCTCCGGCACGCGGCAGTTTCCCGTTGAGACGGCCCCATACAGGAGTTCCCTTGCCAAAAAAGGAGGCAAGTTGCTCCTCTACCAGGGGAAATCCCTCTTCCAGGACCAGGATCTCTTCACACGAAGCCTCCAGGTTGCGCACCAGACTGGCAGGCAACGGGTACTGGGTGATTTTCAGCACCGAATACGGACAATGACCTTCCCTGAAATTCTCCATCAGATAGTTGTATGTCAGTCCGCAGCATATGATCCCCAGGGCAGAATCCGTTCCCGGGAGAAGCCGGTTCCAGGGAGATTGTTCCGACAAACGGACTATTTCTTCCTGCTTGGAGAGGAGGTTCTGGTAATATCGCCGAGCAAAAGCGGGTAGCAACAGGAACTGCTTGGGGTTGGCAGGAAAAAGAAGCTGATTCTCCTCTTTCAAAGGACGGGAGACCACCCCCGAGCGGGAATGGGCAAGCCGGGTGGTAATGCGCAATACCACAGGCAATTTCAACTTTTCAGACAGTTCCAGTCCTTCATAGGTCATATCGTAGGCCTCCTGCTGGTTCGAAGGTTCCAGGACGGGGACCATACCGAATTTCCCGTAGAAACGGGAATCCTGCTCATTTTGTGATGAATGCATCGAAGGATCATCCGCCACGGCAAGTACCAGTCCCCCGTTTACCCCGGTAACACAGGAATTCATGAAAGGGTCGGCAGCCACGTTAAGCCCGACGTGCTTCATACATACCAGCGATTTCTTACCTGCGTACGACATCCCGAGGGCAGCCTCATAAGCGGTTTTTTCGTTCACCGACCAGGTCCTGTGTATCCCTCGTCTGAGGGCTTCAGGATTTACCTGGATGTATTCTGTAATTTCGGTGGAAGGAGTTCCCGGATAGGCATACACCCCCGAAATGCCGCCGTCAATGGCACCCTGAGCTATTGCCTCCGCTCCCAATAGTAAGTTCTTTTGCATGCAATCAGATTTATCAGATATTCTAAAACAGTCAAATATATCTTTTCGGCCCTGAAGAAACAAAACCTTCCGTCAGGTTTTTCATTTTTCTGACCTGACGTTCATCACCAGCGCGACCTGTCACCCACCCCTCCCAGGGAAGCCGAGGCAGTGGCATCAGGGATCATCCCTGAAGGCATGATAGATTCCTCCGGTTTCGCGGCTCTCTTTCAGGTCAAGCTGCTGTTTCTTCCATTGTCCGGCAAGAAACCGGAGTCTGGCATCGGCATGTGCAAAAAACATTTTGTAAGATTGGCAGAACCGGGGTTTCCGGTGGTCGCCGGGATCTTTGATCCTGTCTTTGGTACATCCGCCATAACATTTTGTCAGCCAGGGACACCGCCGGCATTCGCCGGGCAGGGCCGCCTTGGCGGAACTGAAAACCTCCTGTCGCCGGGAATTCAGCATCTGGTTCAGTCGGCCGGTCATGATGTTTCCCAGTTTCCATTTGGGTTCCACAAAAAAATCACAGGAGTAAACATTTCCATTGTGCTCAACCACGACATAGGGTCCACAGGCTTTCATCAGGGTGCATTCCGGGGCTTCCAATCCTGCATAAGCATGAAACACCGACTCAAAATGACGTACCGAGGTGGTTGGCACTCCGTTGTCGAAATCGGCGATCCACAGGTCAAATACCCTGCAGAGGAATTCTCCGTAACTCCGGGCTGACAAGGAAAAGGAAGCGGCTTTTGAAGGATCCGCAGGATCGGGTTCCACGACCGGGATAAACTGCATCCAGGTAAGTCCCAGTCCTTTGTAATAATTGTAGATTTCATCGGGAAACCTGCTGGAATAATCTGTCAGACAACACAATACATTGACAGCCACCCCGCTTTCCAGCAACATCACGGCATTCTCCTCCACCCGCCGATGGGTGGCCCGTCCGCCCTTATCAAGACGGTAATAGTTATGAATATGTGCTGGTCCGTCGAGGGAAATGCCCACCAGCCAGTTATACTTTTTCAGAAAACGGGCCCACTCCTGATCAAGCAACATCCCGTTGGTCTGAAGGCCGTTGCCTACCGTTTGGTTGCGGCCATATTTTTTTTCCAACTCTACGGCACGCTCAAAAAAGGGCAAACCCATCAGGGTGGGTTCCCCTCCCTGCCAGGAAAAGCCAACGGAAGCCCCACCCTGCTGCATGACCTGCCTGATCAGCTCTTCCTGAACCTCTTCCGACATCCTATGCACAAGAGTTTGTGAAAACAACTCCGACTTCTTCAGGTAAAAACAATAGCGGCAGTTCAGATTACAGTCGGGTCCCGCAGGCTTTATCAGAACAGAATTCAGCAGTTTAATTTTCCCGGACATGAAAATGCATTTTTCATTGTAAACAAACATAGCGATTTTGAAATGCAAAATGAAACCACAAAACATTCTATCTATCAAGAAGGATTTGTTAATAACTCACCCCGAGGGCCTGCAATAAAAACAGAATATGGGCTAATTTGGCGCTTCAGATCACCACCTGCATGACACTGCCTGAAATGCAGGATATCAACTGAAAATCAGACAATATTGACAGGAAATATGACTTTACCGAAACGGCGGAAAAAGCGCAGGAGACTGAAAAAGTCGGTCAAACGGGTTTTGGTATTGATGGCAACCCTTCTGGTCCTTGCCGTTTTGATTCCTCCGTGTGCAAAATATATCCACCGCCAGAAGGAAAAACCTGGGGGGACCATCCGGATTGACAATTTCAGGGACCAGAACGAACTTCATTTAAAATATGCCAGGAAGTATGGCATAACACCTTTCAATTCGGGAAAGGATTTCCTGGAAAAAAAAGAGGGGCTGGTGAGCGGGGGCAAGTTGGTCAGGATTGGTAACAGCAGATACTATTCCGTCAACAAGCTGACCCATTCCCATCCCTATCTCATTCCCAGGGCTTCTGAGTTGCTGGACCAGATCGGCAGGCGGTTTCACCAGAAGCTGAAAGAACAGGGACTGGATGAATACCAGTTCCGGATCAGCTCATTGCTGCGCACTGGAGAAAGCCAGAAGCAACTGCGTCATGTCAACGGGAACGCCTCTCCCAATTCAGCCCATCTCTACGGGACGACCTTTGACATACCCTACCGGAGCCTGGTGAAGAAATCCCTTTTGGGGAAGTCCAGGGTGGTGCATGAAGCCGATGCCCTCAGGGTATTATCAGAAACCATCGGCGAATTGAGGAAGGAGAAAAAACTGGTTGTAATCACCGAAAAGAATGAAGCCTGTTTTCATATCACGGTAAGGTAAAGATTGCGGTGAACAATATTTTCCATGAATCATGGTTTATTGATCAGCTCCTTGTAGATTTGCGGCGATGAAAAAAAGTTATGTTTCCGTAGTGTTGTTCCTGTTGCTGGCGTTGGGTATCCCGGTTTTCGGGCAAAGCAACAACGCCACCCTTTCAGGGAAGGTGACGGGAGAAGACGGGAAACCCCTGGAACTGGTCAATATATCGTTAAAGGATTACCCCATCGGGACCACCACCAACAGGAAAGGGGAATATCTGCTGCGCATACCAGCCCGCAGGGAGGTTATCGTTGTCTATTCACTGATCGGATACAAGCCTTCCGAAAAAAAAATAAACGCCGGCATTGAAGAACGGCTGCGATCGGATGTCATCCTGGAGGAAAGTTCTGAGCAGATCGGAGAAATCAGGGTGACTGAAAGACGGAAGAACTCCGGTAATCTCGAAAGGATAGACCCGACCATGCTCAACAACCTGCCTGTTTCCGGCAGTGGCGGTGTTGAAGCCCTCATCAAGACCCTTCCGGGAGTCTCCTCCAACAATGAACTGAGTTCCCAGTATTCCGTGCGCGGAGGGAATTTCGATGAAAACCTGGTTTACGTCAATGACATCGAGATCTACCGTCCGGTCCTGATCAGGTCGGGACAGCAGGAAGGACTCAGTTTTATCAACAGTGACATGGTCTCTTCCATAGAGTTCTCGGCTGGGGGATTTCAGGCAAAATACGGGGACAAAATGGCCAGCGTCCTTGACATCAAATATCGTCGTCCGGTTGATTTCAGGGGATCGGCATCGGTGAGCATGCTGGGGGCTTCAGCACATTTTGAAGACCTGGCCATGAAAGGGAAATTGTCGCATATTACCGGAATCCGTTACAAAACCAACCGTTATCTCTTGGGGAGTTTGGATGAGCAAGGGGAATACGAGCCCCGGTTTATCGACATCCAGTCCCATATCACTTTTCAGGCAGGCCAACATGTCGATATCAGTTTTCTGGGCAACGTGGCGCAGAATGAATACCGGTTCATCCCGCAAACCCGTGAAACCGTTTTCGGAACCTGGGAAACACCCCTGAATACCAAAATCTATTTCGAGGGGAGTGAAAAGGATACCTATACCACCTGGCTCGGGGCTTTAAGCACCAATTATCACCCCAGCAACGATCTGAACGTCAAATTCATCATGTCTTCCTATTCGGCTACCGAAGCCGAAACCTATGATATTCTGGGCGATTATTACCTGAACGAACTTGAAAGGGACATGTCGTCGGAAGCATTTGGGGACAGCGTTTTGAACCTGGGGGTCGGGACCTTTCTCAACCATGCCCGTAACTATTTGGATGCCAGAGTATTCAGCATATCCCACCGGGGTGCCTTGAATAGCGAGAGCCACCTCCTGAACTGGGGTTTGCAATACCAGTATGAATACATCGACAATACCATCAACGAATGGATATACCGGGATTCCACGGGCTATTCCCTGCCTTATTCCGACAAGGAAGTCCTGCTTTATTATACCCTTAACAGCAAGGCGGGGATCACCTCTGGCCGTTACGCCGCTTTTGTGCAGGACACGTGGCAGCTTCCGGTACATACCGGTGATATGTATCTGACGGGAGGGATCAGGGCAAGTCGCTGGGACTATAACAAGGAGATTCTGGTCAGTCCGCGGTTAACGGTCAGTTATTTCCCTGCCTGGGAAAAGAACATCTCTTTCCGGCTTTCCACGGGAATGTACCACCAGCCTGCATTTTTTAAGGAGCTTGTCAGCCGGACAGGCGAAATAAGCCGTTCAAACAAGGCGCAACGCTCCTACCAGGTGGTGGCGGGGAGTGATCTTATCTTCACCGCCTGGAACCGGCCTTTCCGAATCAGCAGCGAGGCGTATTACAAGCACATGACGAACCTGGTCCCTTACCAGATTGACAATGTCCGTATTCGTTATCTCTCAACCCAGACTGCCAGGGGATATGCCACCGGGTTCGACATGAAGATCAACGGTGAATTTGTAAGCGGCATCCAGTCCTGGGCGAGCCTTTCCCTGATGCAAACCCGGGAAGACATTGCCGGTGACGGGCATGGCCTCATCCCCCGTCCAACAGATCAACGGGTGAATTTCAGCCTGCTGTTTCAGGACTACCTTCCCGGGAATCCCTCCTGGAAGATGCATCTGGCAGCTTACTATGGATCCGGGTTGCCCACAGGACCGCCCCTTTCAGAACGTTACCAGGATGTTTTCAGAATGCCGCCTTACCGGCGCATCGACCTGGGGGTTTCCAAAGTCTTGATCAGCGAAACCAGAAACCTCCCCTGGAAATGGCTGAATCCCGTGAAAGATATGTGGCTGAGTCTCGAAGTTTTCAACCTGCTGAACATCAACAACACCATTTCCTATTTCTGGGTGGCGAGCACCTATGGCGACATGTTCGCCGTTCCCAATTATCTGACAGGGAGAAAAGCGAACCTGAAACTCTCGGTCACATTCTGAGAAGGAAGGGGTCCCTGCTTCCGGGTCAGCTCTTCCGGGCAAGGGGATCGCGTGTGAGGTGCTTTTCTGCAGTTTTCCCTTGTTTTTAGGCCGTTATGTTGTATCTTTACAGAGAATACGGAACCTATGTAACTAACCTTACAACAGACCAGATCATGACTGGAAAACCACTTGTGTTCATTGCGATTCTGCTGATAACGGCCAGCATGGCTGTCGGACAAACGGAGAGTGGAATCCGGGAGGTCAGGCAGGATATTGCCGGACAAACGTCAGAACTGAACCACCGGCTGGATCAACTGGCCAAAATAGTGGATGATGTTTTGTGGCAGCAAAAGACCGGGGATATTGCCTGGATGGACAAATTATACATCTACGGACCTCCTCCTGCCAAAATCAAAAATCCTGACGCCATGGGGGCCAGGAACCCGGTCAAGTTCTGGACCTATGCATTTTTTCCCAAAGATCTCGATCCCGGGAAAAAATACCCGCTGATCCTTTTGCCCCACGGTGGAGTGCATGGTGATTTCACCACCTACTATACCCACATCATCAGGGAATTGATTTCACAGGGTTATGTGGTGGCAGCACCCGAATACCGCGGAAGTACAGGATACGGCCGGGGTCATTATGAAAAAATAGATTATGGCGGACTGGAAAACGAAGATGTTTATTATACCCGGAATTACATGCTGGAGAACTACCCCTTCCTCGATCCCGGCCGCGTGGGAATCATGGGTTGGAGCCACGGAGGAATGATCACCCTGATGAACATCTTCGACCATCCCGATGATTACCGTGTCGCCTTTGCGGGCGTTCCCGTCAGCGACCTGATCGCCCGGATGGGATACTATACCCAGGATTACCGGAACAACTTCGAAACGGAATACCACATCGGACAAAGTGCATATGAAAACGTCGAAGAATACAAACGGAGATCTCCGGCATGGAATACATCGAAATTCCGGAACACCCCCCTCCTCATCCATACCAATACCAACGACGATGATGTCAATGTCCTTGAAGTGGAACACCTTATCAAATCGCTGAAAGCTGACGGAAAAAAATTCGATTACGAAATCTTCAGCGATATTCCCGGAGGACACTCCTTCGACCGAATGGACACCCGGATAGCCAAGGAGATCAGGGTGAAAATATACATCCATCTTGCCAACCACCTGAAACCTTCCCATCCGATAAAAAACAGGGACGACCTTCAAAAGGCCGGATACCGGTTCTGACCTTTCATTCCGTTTCAGATATCCATTGACCCTTTGAGCTTATTCCGGATTGGGACGTCGTTCCCAATTTGATGAGTATTTTCATATTAGACCGCAGGACAAATCCACCTTAATCATTCTATTATAGTCATTTAAATACAAAATTTAATTTTCCTGATTTTATTTCCCAAATTGGGAAATTAATCTTTAACTTTACAGCGTGATTTTTTACCCTGATAGAAAACACAGTGCTTAAAGAGCATTGAACATTTACCAATAAACAATCTGAACCATGGACATTCCGGAGGGGAAACCCGGCTACAGGGTTTTCATTGTGGAAGACAATGAACTGTATGCCAAAGTATTGAAGAAAAAGCTTGAGAACAAGCGGTACGAGGTTTCGGCATTTTACACAGGGCGGGAGTGTCTGAATAATCTTGACATGAAGCCTTCCATTGTCACCCTTGATTACAGGCTACCCGACATCAGCGGGGAGGAGATGCTTGCTGCGGTTCTCAAAGCGGATCCTGCCATCCATGTGATTGTCATTTCGGGGCAGGATGAGATTGACACGGCTGTCGGTTTACTGAAAGCCGGCGCCTATGATTACATTTCCAAAGGTCCCGATACGCTGGAGAAGCTGACCCATACCATCCGGAACATCCATTCGGCGGATCTGCTGCGCCGCGAAAACGATGTTTTGAAGAGCGCCATTAAAGAAAAGTACAATTTCAGGAAGCTGATCAAAGGGAACAGCCGCGAAATCGAACAGGTATTTGACCTGATGGAAAGGGCGGTCAGGACCAACATTTCCGTTTCGGTAAGCGGAGAAACAGGGACAGGTAAAGAATTGGTAGCCAAAGGAATCCATTACAATTCCAAAAGGAAGGACCAGCCCTTTGTCGCCGTGAATGTATCGGCAATTCCCGAGGGACTTATCGAGAGTGAACTTTTCGGACATGAGAAGGGGGCTTTTACGGGCGCTGATTTCAGGAAGGCCGGAAGATTCGAACAAGCCAACGGAGGAACCCTGTTCCTGGATGAGATTGCCGATCTGGACCTGAATCTCCAGGCCAAATTACTCCGGGTAATCCAGGAACGGGAGTTGACCCGTTTGGGAAGCAACCAGGTCATCCCCCTCGATGTGAGGATCATAACAGCCACCCACAAAAACCTGCAAAAACTGGTCAGTGAAAAAAAATTCCGACAGGATCTGTATTACCGACTTCTCGGCCTGCCCATCGTTCTCCCCCCCTTGCGGGAACGGGGCAGGGACATTCTCCTGCTGGCCAGGTATTTTGTCGATGAGTTTTGCCGGGATAACGAAATGGAACCCAAAACGCTTTCAGCTGGGGCAAAAAACGCCCTTATGAATTATGCTTTCCCGGGAAATATCAGGGAACTCAAAGCAGTGATCGAACTCGGATGCATTTTATCTAACGGTCTGGTTATCGAAACCGACCATCTGAACATGGTGGAAAAAGAAATCGTCTTCAACCTCACCGAAAGCGAAAAAACCCTGAAACAGTACAACCACGACATTGTGAACCATTATCTTGCGAAATACAACAACAATGTAAAAATGGTGGCCCGCAAACTCGGGATCGGAAAATCGACGATTTACAGAATCCTTCAAGACCGTCGTACTGTCATGGCTTTTCCGTAGGCAGGTTATCAATGCCGAAGGTTACAGCTTCACCGCTGATTTTTTTGACCAGCCCCTGCAATACTTGTCCGGGTCCCACTTCCGTAAAGGAAACCGCCCCGTCAGCGATCATCCGGCGGATGGATTGTGTCCACATGACAGGCATGGTAAGTTGCAGGATGAGGTTTTTGCTGATGGCCCCGGGATCCATGGAGGGGAGGCCGTTGACATTTTGATATACAGGAGAGGAGGGTTGTTTAAAAGATACGTTTCGGATGGCTTCCGCGAGTTCTTCGCGGGCAGGCTCCATAAACGGGGAATGGAAGGCACCGCCGACTGCCAGCCTGATTACTCTTTTGGCTCCGTGGCGGGGGAATAAGTCACAAGCTTTTTCAATTCCGGCCAAAGAGCCGGAGATCACAACCTGTCCCGGACAGTTGTAATTGGCAGGTACCAGGATCTCTCCGGTTGCCCTGCACAATTCCCCGACCATGTGATCATCCATCCCCAGAACAGCCGCCATTCCCGAAGGCGCCATCTCACATGCCTTCTGCATGGAAAGGGCCCTTTTGTAAACCAGCCGGAGACCATCCTCAAAAGTCAGGGCTCCACAGGCTGCCAGAGCGGAAAATTCCCCCAGGGAGTGCCCTGCCACCATCGACGGAGCAAAATCTTTCATCATCCGGGACAAAATGCAGGAATGAAGAAAAATCGCCGGCTGAGTCACCCGCGTCTGCTTCAAATCATCCATGCTCCCCTCAAACATAATTTCTGTAATCCTGAACCCCAGTATGTCATTGGCCTGTTCAAACAACTCCCTGGCCTGTAGGCTGCCCTCGTAGAGGTCCTTCCCCATTCCCGGATATTGAGCTCCCTGCCCGGGAAAAATGTATGCCTTCATATTGTCCGTGTTTTAGCGGTTTGCCCCGGCAGGCAACTTCCTTTCCCGCCCGGAACCAACCTGTTCCAATTTCAGTTTTCTGTCGGCAAATATAGTTGAATCCGCTGTTGACCCAGCCCATAACATACCCTGGCAGTCAATCCGTAACAAAGAAACAACAGACATTTCGTTTTTTGAAACCAAGGGTCAGAAATTTCAATTCCAAAGAGAATTACGGCATCGCAGCATGAAATCCCTCCCACAAAATAATCGAATGCACAAGAGATCAAAATGTGAAATTTTGATTAATTTCGGAAGATTTTTAAAATCAATGTTTAATTTTTAAATCCTACTAATTATGACACAAGAAGTTAACCAGGAACCGGAACCCAAAAAAGAAAGTTTACTGGATAAAGCAAAAGAACTTGCCGACAAGGCCGAGGACTTTTTCGAGGATACGGCAGAAAAAGTAAAAGGGAGTGAAGCCTTTAAAAAAGCTGGTGAATTGTGGGAAAAAGCGGAAGATTTCGTGGAAGAAAAGGTGGAGGACCTGGAAAAGAGCGGAATAAAAGAAAAGCTGAAATCTTTTGCTGACAAAGTGGAGGACAAGGCAGAAGAGCTCTTACAAAAGGCCAAAGTGACTGGAAAAAACATTGCCGACAAAGCAGATGATCTGGCTGATGATCTGGCCGGCAAGTTCAAAGGGAAATCGGAAGAAACCCCTCCTGAGGAGCCCAAAGCTTAACTTTCCTGTTTTACATTTTTATTTTCACTAATTTTTACAAAAATGGATAATATTTTAGATTCGATTTTATCGCAGATTGACAAAAATACGCTGGAGGTTATCGGCCAGCAGGCGAACATATCACCTGACAAAGCACAAAATGCACTCAAAAGTGCCATTCCGATTCTGATGAGTGCCCTTGCCCGGAACAGTAGCACGCCCGAAGGCGCCAGCGCACTGCAAAATGCGGTTGCGAAAGATCATGACGGGAGTCTGCTTGACAACCTGGGAGCCCTTCTGGGGAAAAAGGAAGTCATCGATGACGGAGCGGGGATTCTGAAACACATCCTGGGCAATAAACAGGGAAACGTAGAACAATACCTGAGCAAGAACTCGGGCCTTGACAGTGCCGCCATTGCGAAAATCCTGAAGATGGCCGCTCCCATCGTAATGGGTTATCTCGGGAAAAAGAGCAACGCCGGCTCCAATACCGGCATCATCGGGGATTTGCTGAACTCCTACCTGAATACACAGACGAAAAAGAGCCGAAAATCACAGGGGATGATCAACCAGATCCTTGACCGCGACGGTGACGGCAACATCATGGACGATATCGGTGAACTGGGTATTTCATTCCTGGGGAAAATGCTGAAGAAAAAGTAAATAACTTATTACTACAAAAAAAGCGGCGCAAGCCGCTTTTTTTGTCCTTAATCCAGTGGTGGAATCACCAAAACCTGTCCCGGATATATTTTGTCGGGATGGGTCAGCATCGGAGTATTCGCCTCAAAGATCACCGGATATTTGTTGGCATCTCCGTAGAACCTCTTGGCAATCTTCGACAGAGTATCTCCCGGAACAACGGTATAAAATTCCTTCTCCGGCTCTGTCGGGGGAATTTCAGGTATCGTCTCGCCCATGGGTAAAACCGCCAGCCTGTCGTCCACTTTCGAAATTCCTTCCACATTCCCCGCTGCGACAACAATCTTGTTTTTGTTGGGAATAGTATCCACTTTCCCGGTTAAAATTACCGTTTCCCCTTCAACCACAGCTTTAAGATTTTCGGTCTGAAAACCAAAACTGGTGATGTGTGCCATTACAGAAGCTGCTTTTTCCTCTTCGGTTAGCTCTTCTTTCTTGCCGAAAATTTTCGCTCCGGCTCCCTTTAAAAATGAAATTAATCCCATAATTGATTATTTAAATGAAACAAAAGTTAGTCAAATACTTCGAAGGATATCTTACAGTTCACCCTGAATTCCACGACCTGGTTTTCCTTAACCACAGCGCTCTGATCCTGGACATATACTGAGCGAATGCCCTTCAGCGTTTTACTTGCTTTTTTTACTGCATTCTTCACGGCATCTTCCCAGCTTTTTTCGGAAGATGCCAAAATTTCTATTACTTTCAACACTGTCATGTTTGCAAATTTTAAAATTTAATAGAATAAAACTACTACAATTTTCCGGAAAAATCGAATAAATAAGAATTTTCGTCAAAAAATTACATCTGCTCTTTTCTTGTTGTTATCAAAAATTTCTGTATCAGTGATTTAGGAAAATAAAAAATTACAGATCAACCGTTTCAAAGTTCCCGTAGTGCTGGCAACAACTTATGGGATTTGACCATGGAGCGGGCCAGCAGGATGACCCACACGAATCCGTTCATAACAATCAGCGAGATCATCACCAGCACTGTTCCGGCCGAAACTGGAGTATTTCCGTTTATAAATACGGGCATGACTGCCGTGAAGGCTGCCAATAAACCGGTTAACACCCCGGAAACCAGCAGGAAGGCATATTCTTTCAGGATCGAGGAAACCACCTGTGCCCGGCGAAAGCCAAGTGCCAGCAATGTGGCCAGTTCCTGTTTCCTTTCCAGGACTGAACGGGCGACCACAAGGCCCAGTCCGACAGTTCCCAATGCCAGGGCAAGGATCCCCAGTGCAAGGAAAATCGCCAGATAGGTATTGGTAACAGAATAAAACTCCGCCAACCGGGCAGGTGCAGAGGTTACCTCAAAACCATTGTCTCTCAAAAGGTCGCCCAATTCTTCGGCAGCGGCATCCCCCTTCCCTTGGTCAGGATCAATCAGAAATACCGAAGAACCGCTGTGCGAAGGATAGTTGGTAAGAAAATGGGTATTGTCAATCAGAATATATCCCTGGAAAATGGAAGGCGCAAGTCCGCCGATCAATTTGATCCGCAGGGTGTCCCCCGTTTCCTGTTGATAGAGGAGGGTGTCTCCCACTTTCATCATGAGGCCCCACTGAATAACGGTCTGGTCAGCAATGGCCGGCACCAGGCCTCCCGGCAACTGTTTTTTCAGCGACATCCAGGGGTCGCTACGGTCGAGTTCCGGGGTATGGGTGGAAAAGGTAAAACGGCCGCGCAGCGCTTCTGCATCAAAACCAAGGATAACAGGGTTTTCTATCTTATTCAGATTCAGACAGCTGGCATCGTCGCCTGCTATCCGGTGAAACTGGACCACCCGGTATGAAGAGTCAAGACCTTCTGTCAACCGGCGTTGGGGATCGTTGAGATCGTATAATACAGGAACCGCCGTCTCGGCAAAATGGCTGTACCCGCCACTCCCTGAAGCGGGTTTAGCGGCCTCTCCATACATCTCCTGCCGGTTGGCTCCGATGGCCACCACCAGAAAAGTCGCCAGGGCAAAAAGAATGATCACCGTCATCGACCTTCCCCGGTTTCTTGCAATAAGCCGCATATTCAGTCCTTCCAGGGTCAGCTCTTTGGCGCCATATTTCTCCATCCCCGCGATGAAAGTGCCAATCCCTGTTAAAAGTCCGGCCAAAAGCAATCCCCCGGAAAGAAAGAAAAAGAGTGGATCGGCACTTTCACCGGCTATCAACTGCCATACGACTAGCATTACAGCAGCAACGATCAGCAAAAGGGGTATCCGGTTCGTATTCCTCCACGGGGTTTTAGCCGCCAGCCGGGTCCCCCTGTGCAGATCGGCCACCTGACGGCGAAGAAAGATCCGCAGCGGAACATAGACAGAAACCAGTGCAATCACACTCCCCAGGAGAACACCCGTCAGCAGGGTGCCGGGATTTATTGTCACTAAAATTACCGGTGTCCTCACAATATCCCACCAAAGGGTATTCAGGAAAAGAAAGACAATTTTAACATAACCCCAGGCCAGGAAAAGTCCGGCCAGAATTCCCGGAATTATGATCAGAAGAGCCTCTGCCAGCAACAATTGCGTCATTGTCTTCCCATGAAATCCCACCTGAAGCAACGATCCGAACTGGCTGCTCCTGCCTTCCAGATTCAGGCGGAACAACAAGGATATCAGCAAGATCGCCGAAAGCAGAAGGAAAAAACTGAGTCCCAGAAAGAGTTTGCCGAAATCGACTCCGCCACGTGCGGCTTTTAAACCCTTTTCCCTGACGGCATGTATGGAGAAGCCAAGTTCCCCGTAAGACAACTCCAAGGCAAATATTGCTCTCAGATATTCTTCATCGACCTTCTCCGACGGGAATCGTACCGCCGTATAGTTGCCGAAACGGTTTGACCATGCTTCCAGGGCCAATTCCGGAGAGACGAAGATTTTTGGTGTTCCCCGGTAGCGGTTCCAGTAATCTTCATCCTTTTTTCTGATCAGGGAGAGGTCCACAGGCACTCCTGCTTCCCACTCGCGACAATGGCCTGCGTCTGAAATCCCGGGAATGCTGGGCATCAGGGTGCTGTCGGCATACGCTCCAAGGAGGGGAACAATCCTTTTCACCGCCAGCATCCGGTGTTTTTCCTCCAGTTGGCGCAGGGGACCGACTTCAAACCAGGAGACCTGCACACTGTCTCGCGGGGAAAGGCTCAGGTCCTCAGCCACCCAGTCGTTCACCAGGATCTCGTCCGGGGCTAGTTCTTCGTGGTGACGTGAGGATGCGAAGGAATAGGGAACGCTTTTCCCTTCTTTGGAAATCGCATTCACGAAATAGGTCATCAGGGGTCTGCTTTCAGGCAGCTGCACATACGTGGATGCAACCGGATCTTCCAGGAACACCCTTTCCGTAGAAATTTCTATTTCCGCGGTGGCAGGGAGCGATCGGAATACCAGGCCTGCATCTTCAGGTCTCAGGCATTTTCCAAGAGCTTCAGAGAGATGTTCTGTGGAAATGTCTCCCGAAACCAGGAGCCGGTTTGCCCTTCCTTCGAATTCCATAAGCCGGTTCAGCCTGTCCAGGGGCATGAAGAGGTTATAAGGGGCCTGCTGGGAATTCTGCAGGTTGAAGAGGGCCATATTCTGCCGGTCGGCGATTCTGAAGGTTGCCCTGAGGGTCACCGTGGTTTCGCTTTCCGACACAAAAGGGGTGTTTCGCGGCATTAGGCTTGCTTTGGAAATGCGGATAAGGATGGCATCTCCTTCACGGACTTCCAGTTTCCGGGCCAGGTTTTCACTGATGGCCACGTCATCCCCGTTGAGGGCATCAAAAAATGAAGTTCCGGCCACTCTGCCGAAATTATCATCCACACCGTTTACCTTGATTTGGTTGACACGGCGGGCACCACCTTCTGACACGGCCATGCCGTCGAGCTGAAGAAGGGGAGCTACAGGCCTGGCAATGCTCTTTTCCAGGTCGTTGGCCAATGCCGCCCTGAAATAGCGGTCATTTACCGAGACCAGGTGACTGATATTTCCTAGTCGTGAGAGGGTAATCTGTTCGAGGCTGTAGCGCATGGAATCACCGATCATCAGGGCACCGGAAAGGATGGCCGTAGCCAGAGCCACACCCAGGGCCACCAGCAGGTTGAGGCGTCCATAGTGGAAAAAACTGCGCAGAACAAATCGTACCCGGGTCATTTAGTTTTGTTTTGTCGCTCTTCCTTCATGGAGTAGATAAACTTCATCCATCATGGCTGCCAGTTCCGGTTCATGGGTAACGGTCACCAGGGCGATTCCCTCTTCCCTGCTTAAACCCGTCAACAATTCCGAAAGAATGGCCGCATTTTTTTCATCCAGGGCTCCTGTAGGTTCATCGGCAAGAAGCAATTCGGGCCGGTTGATCAATGCCCGCACCACTGCCGTACGCTGACATTCACCTCCTGATAATTCTGCCGGTTTCTGATTTCGTTGTTCCCAGATCCCTGTTTTTTTCAGCAGGTATTCCGCCCAGGCCTTGTCAGAAACGTCCGCTTTTTTTTTCGCCGCCAGGACAGGAAGCAGGACATTCTCCCAAAGGGTGCATTGGGGCAAAAGATGATGTTGCTGAAAGACAAATCCCAGTTCGCGGTTCCGGAACCATGCCATTTCCGTATCCGAAAAAGAAGTGACCTGTTTTCCGTTAAAAACCACCTCCCCCGAGTCGGGGCGGTCGAGGGCTCCCGCCAAGTTGAGAAACGTCGTCTTGCCGCTTCCGCTGGGGCCTACGATCCCCACCCTCTTCCCGGCGTCAAGCCGCCAGTTCAACCCGTAAAGAACCGGCCTGAAAGACCGGCTCCCGGGGATTCCATATCCTTTGTAAATATCAATCAACTCCAGAAGCATCATCACTCCTCCCTGCAATCAGTTTTTTATAAACATTTACCATTTCCCCCGCATGGACATGGATATTAAAGGATGTCTCCACCCCTTTCCTGGCACTGAGGCTCAATTTTTTCAGCACCGACCTATCACGCAGGAGAGTTGCCCAGGCTGATGCCAGTTCCCCGGGCGTGTTGGGGGAATACACCCTCCCCCCTTCCGAGAGGCGTACGATTTCGGGGAAAGCTCCCAGGGCAGGCTGCACGATGGGAATGCCCGCCGCCATCAACTCAGGAAGATACATGCCGAAAGCTTCACCTTTCCGGACCGGAACCGAAGCAATCGCTGTTTTTCTGAAAAACAGCTTTCTCCCCTCACCCTCAAATTCTTCATGAAAATCTACCGAGCCAGTGAATCCTGCCCGGGCAATCCGCCTTTTTAACTTCTTGATAAATCTGTGGTCAGCACCCGTATATCCTCCTGTCACAATGAGCTTTACATCATGGAATTCATCCTCCCTTTTAAGAAGAAGAAAGGCATCCACCACAATGTCAAAACCATTTTCAACACACAGGCGGGAGAGGTATCCGATGTTCCTGGGTTTTGAAGAAGAAGGTATAAACTCATAGTCTCCGGGATCAACACCCAGGTAAATCGGGAATACCTTCCTGTCAGGGAGTTCCATCCGGTCTTTCATGACGCCGGCATAATAGTGGCTTACGGCAATGAAAGCATCCACATCAACCGCCTTTTCTTTCATCAGTTTCCACACTTCTTTACGGTAGGAAGGTTTCATCACATCCACCCACACATCTTCATCCTGCAAACTGCAGACGATGGGAACGCTGATTCTTTCGCGCAAACGGCGGGCCAATCCCAGCAACAAGGCATTTGAAATATGAATGATATCGGGTTTGCAATGAGCGGCAATCCAGTCTACCATCCGTTCCAGTTCTTCGTTCTGTTTACCCTCTTCTCCAAGAAGCATGGAAACCGTCATCTCTTCGAGTCCTTTTGCATTGGTTGATCCCGCCATGTTCGCCGCCAGTTTCAACACAGGTCTGGTATTCAACAATTTGTCAAACCAGGCCGGGGCTTTCCGCAAAAAGGGGACCATCTGCTTGAGATAAATGCTGACGGCTCCGTAAAAAACCGGGATATCGGTAATGTCGCGTTCATCGGAAAAGAGAGGCAGGTACATGGGGATTTTCACCACCTGGTGCCCCTCTTTGCGCAACGCATCCACATATTTGCTGTCACGAAGGCAGTTGCCGCAATAAAACGACCCCCCGGAGCCGGGGATAATCTGGAGTATATTCATGCCAGTCAGATTAAAATTGAGATTAAGGTTGAGGCTGAGATTGAATTTAAGGTTGAGGCTGAGGTTAATGGCATAATCAATTGATGTTTAAGATTCAACATTCTTAATTCATGTTTCGGATTCCGGATTGTTCACGGGCCGAAGCAGTAAACGACGCCGTCGCTTGCTCCCAGCACGAAGCGGTTTCCTGCGACAGCCGGATTGCTGACCACCGGGGATCCCAGCTCATAATTCCAGATTTTTTTTCCGTCAGAGAGGTTCAGTAGAAAGAGATCTCCCCGCATGTTGGCGGCCAGCACCGATTTTCCGGCAATGACCGGAGAGGCTTCTATACGGCTTCCGGAATTGAAGGCCCACGCTTTTTTCCCGTTGTTCTTGTCAAAACAGTATACCTGTTTGTCGTGGTTACCGGTGACCACATAATTTCCGGCAAGTGCGGGAGAAGCGATGAAGGGCAGTTTGACATCGGGGTCCTGCCACTTCCAGGTCACAGTGCCCCCCTTGAGGTCCACCTGAGAGAATTTCCCGTCATAATCGCCTATCCAGGCTTTCGTGCCTTCCACAGCCACCGAGCCGGCAACATAGGTTGCCACATTGATCTTCCTGATGACTTTCCCCGAAGAAATGTCAACCAGGTGAAGGAAGCCGTCACACCCTCCGAAAACGGCCATCCCGGAATGACACGCAGCCGCCCCGTTGATGTAATTGTCCGATTCATACTTCCATTTTCCTTTGCCCGTCGCAGCATCGACACAATGTAAATAATAATCATAGCTCCCGACAAGAAGAGAGACCTCCTTGCCATTTCTGTACCAATTCGCCGAACCTATGATCTGGTTCTCGGTTGCGTATGTCCAGATTTTTTTCCCGGTTTTTAAATCGAGCGCGTACAGGATTCCTTGCAGGTCGCCGATATAAACGGTGTTGTCAAGGATCATCGCCGAAGCTTCAATGCTGTTTGACGCTTTGAATTTCCACAACAATTTTCCCTTCAGGTCGAGGCAATAGACCATTCCCTCCGTGGTGCCAATCACCACTCTTTCATTACATATCACCGGTGATGATTTGATCATGCTACCCGTGGCAAATGTCCACAGGAGTTTGGGCTTTGCAGGCAGATTGGCTGAAACGCTCCCGGTAAGACGCTGGTTTCCGCGGAAAATGTTCCAGCATCCCGGTTCCTGGCCCAAAACATTCATATGGAGAGAAATAATAAGCGTCAGCAACACATATCTCATGATCCTCAATTCCTGATTCTAAGTTTAATTATAATTATTGTATTATCTCAACACTATTAATTCATTTCCCTGATTTCCAGTGCTCCGGTAGGGCAATGGCGTGCCACCATTTGTGCTGTTTGTACCAGAGCGGCATCCAGCGACTCGTCAAAAGGTATGCCGATAATTACATCAAATCCTCTTCCGATAAAGGTCAATCCGAACTTTTCCCGGTATTTTTTTGTCAGCCTGACACAAATTCCGCATTTGATACATTTCTCTTTTTCATACACAACACCCGAAGTCTGGATTTGTTTGGTGATGGCTCTCCTGGGAGTTGTCTGAAACCTTTTCTGATCGGCCTGACAGTTGTCGGAGTAGATTCTCAGTTTACAGTTCCCGGCTGCCCGGCAGTCACAGTGCATACATCTCCGGGCTTCTTCGATCGCTTCTCCGGGGGTAAATCCGGAAAAGTCAGCCGAAGGAAAATGGCGCCGTGCCGGGTTGGCTTCCTTCAGGTATTCCGCGAATTCCAGGTCATGGAGCTTGCCGAAGCGGGAGTTGAACATCCGGGGTTCTCCCCTGATGGTTTCATCATTCAGGTATTGTATAACTGAAAAGGCCGCCTCTTTGCCCTGGGCCACAGAGCGGACGGCCAGTCGGGATGAACGGATCACATTTCCTATGGCAAAAACCCCTTTTTCAGAAGTTTCATAGGTTTCCCTGTTAACTTCTATCCCTTTTGGTGTTCCTTTCAGCTGAAACGATTTGGTGAGGTCATCGATATTTCCGGTAGCGAGAACCAGGGCATCGTATGAGTTCTTCAATTCATCAAAAAATGTGTCATTCACCGTAACGCCGCCGTGAAAGACCACTCCAGTCTCCAGGATGGTATTAATTTCCTTGTCCAGGACTTCTTCGGGAAGGATATCGTGTGAGATGGCTGTCCGCAGTTGTCCGCCCGGTTTTCCTGCCCGGTCAAACAGGTGGGCATCCACGCCCTTCAGCCTAAGGTAATACGCTGCCGCCAGTCCGGCGGGACCTGCTCCCACGATGGCTGCCCTTTTCCCGTTGAGCGCGGGTACCGGCCAGGGATGAAGATCATTCTCATCGCCGACGAACCTCTTCAGCAGGCATATGGAAACTGCCTCATCGACGGTTTTGCGATGGCAGGCCCCTTCGCAGGGGGCAGGGCAGATCCTTCCCAGAACAGCAGGAAGTGCAATATCGCGTTTAACCACCCGGAGGCTTTCCTCCCATTTTCCCCCGGCAATGAGCCTGTTCATCAACGGAATGTTCATATGGGCAGGGCATCCCAGCTGGCAGGGCGCCTCACAATCTCCCACATGTTCGCTGAGCAGGAGTTCCAGGGCAATTCTCCTTCCTTCGCGGATCTCTTCGTCATCGGTAGTGATGCGCATCCCTCCGGATGCGGCAACGGAACACGACGGAAACATGCGTCCCGTGGCATCCTTCACCAGGCACAACATGCAGGAGGTAAAATGGTCCAGTTCCTCATCCATGCACATGGCAGGGATATGGATTCCTGCAGCTTTGGCGGCTTCCATCACGGAAGTCCCCTCGGGAACCTCCACACTCTTATTATCTATCTTAAGTTTGATCATGTTTGCTGGGTTCTTCAGAAGACATCAATGGCATTTTCAGGGCATGCCGGCCGGCAGGCATCACAGCGGATACACACTCCGGTGTCTATGACATGTTTCTCGTGCGGGGTGAAGGGAATAGCATTCACAGGGCATACCTGGGCACAAAGGGTACATCCGATACACTTCTCGTTTACCTGATATTTTATCAGGTGGGTACATTTTCCTGTCGGGCACCTTCCCTCCAGATGGGCTTCATATTCCTCCCTGAAATATTTCAATGTGCTCAGCACCGGGTTAGGGGCGGTTTTTCCCAATCCGCAGAGGCTTCCCTTTTTGGTCCAGAGGGCTACCTTTTCCAGCTCATCAAGGTCTTCGCGGCGCGCTTTTCCCTGGGTGACCTTTTCCAGGATGTCAAGCATACGCCGGGTCCCCAGGCGGCAGAAGGTGCACTTTCCGCAGGATTCATGCTGGGTGAAGGAAAGGAAGAAGCGTGCGATATCCACCATACAGTCGCTGTCGTCAAGTACCACAAGTCCGCCCGATCCCATCATGGCCCCCATCTCAGTGAGCGATTCAAAGTCAATGGGGGTATCTGCCAGGGAGGCAGGGATGCATCCCCCTGACGGACCTCCGATCTGAACCGCTTTGAAAGTGCGGCCATTGGCGATGCCTCCGCCAATTTCGAAAATCACCTGCCGGATGGTAGTACCCATGGGTACTTCAATCAATCCGCCCCGGACAACTTTTCCTGCCAGGGCAAACACCTTGGTTCCCTTGCTGTGTATCGTGCCGATGGAATTAAACAAGCCAGCACCCTCCCTCAGGATAAAGGAGATTTGCGCCAGGGTTTCCACGTTGTTGACCAGGGTGGGATGCCCCATATACCCTTTTTCGGCAGGAAACGGCGGGCGTATGCGGGGATAGCCCCGGTTGCCCATCAGCGACTGGAGCAGTGCGGTCTCCTCGCCACAGACAAAAGCTCCTGCCCCTTCATAGATTTCAGCGTCAAAGGAGAATCCCGACCCCAGAATATTCTCTCCGAGCAGGTTCTCCCGGTAACATGTAGCCAGTGCTTCCCGTATCCGCCGCACCGCCAGGGGATATTCCGCCCTGATGTAAAAGAATCCTTTCGTTGCGCCTGTCGCATAGGCTCCGATGATCAATCCCTCGATGACCCGGTAAGGATAGGATTCCAGAAGCATCCGGTCCATGAATGCCCCCGGGTCGCCTTCATCGCCGTTACATACCACATATTTCTGAAGATCGCCATGCCGGGCCACCAGTTCCCATTTGATGCCCGACGGGAATCCGGCTCCTCCCCGGCCACGGATTTGACTCTCTTTGAGCTCATGAACCACCTCCGTGGGGGTCATTTCCAGCAAGGCCCGCCGGATAGCCCTGAAACCGCCCCGGCTTTTGTATTCTTCAATATCCAGGGGATTGATAATCCCCCGGTATTCCGTGGCGATGGGGATCTGATTACCCAAAAACGAACTGACCGGTTTGTCCCTCACATCCAATGCATATCGCTCAATGCCCTCCCATTTGGCATCGGTCTGGATGTATTCCACGGAATCGAGCAGTTTGCCCTTCAGCCTGGAAAAGAGTCCTGGGGGTTTAAAATGCTTGCCGACAATATCTTTGACATCCTCGGGCTTTACTCTGGAATAGAGCGTTGGTTCGCCCTCCGTGGGGACGATCTCAACCAGGGGAACCTGGTGGCACATCCCCACACAACCCACATGCTTCAGTTTCACTTTCAGGCCGTAACTGTTGACGGTAGTTTCCACAGCTTTCCGGATCTCATCGCTGCCGCTGGCCACACAACAGGATCCCAATCCGATGCGGATTTCACCCTGGATCTCTGTTCCATCCGCCAGACGGAATTTTTTCTCCTCTTTCTTGCCTGCCCGGGATTCGAAATCGGCAAGGATTTCATCCACCTGACTGGTGGTCACATGACCATAGGTTACCTGGTCGATCTGAACCACGGGGGCCAGGGTACAACATCCCAGACAGCTAACCTTCTCAAGCGTGTACTGGCCCTTCCGGTCGGTGGTTTCTCCCTCTCCCAGACCGAATTTCCTGGCAAAAGCGTCATACACCTGTCCTGATCCTTTTACATGGCAGGCAGTACCCACGCATATTTTTATCATATGTTCTCCGGCAGGCCGCAGCCGGAACTGGGAATAGAAAGTGGCTACGCTGATGATTTCAGCCGGAGTAATACCGGTATGTTCACCCACATGGCGCAATGCTTCCTTGGGAAGGTAGTTCAACTCCTTCTGAATGGCCTGAAGGATGGAAATCAGCGCTTTTTTTTCCTTCCCCTTTTCAGCAATGATCCGGTCGACAATCCGGCTTGTATTTTCCATTCCCTCCTTATTTAGACCCGATACACCATAGGGCATTTCCAGTCCTGACGAACATCCGGTTATTGGCAAATGCCGGGGTTGTCACGACCTTGACCCCCAGTGCACTTTCCGATACCAGGTTTTTTTCACGTGCCAGCGCAAAAGCCTGCATCTTGCCTTCGGTATCAAAAATGATCAGTTTACCGTCGGCAACTACCGGTGAGGAATAGTAGCCTGTTCCGCCGTCGTGTTCCCACAGTTTTTCCCCTGTTTTGGCATCGTAACAGGCCAGCACCCCATAGCTGGTTGCCACGAAGAGGAGTCCGCCCGATACCACCGGACTGGCGACTTCGGGGAGGTATTCATCCTGTTCCCAAACGACCTGTCCGCCCGAAGGATTGATAGCCACCAGGCGGGCATACTCATTGGCGGCGAATACCAGTCCTTCCCCATAGGCAGGCGAGGATCCCACCTCTCCCGACAGGACAGATGCACTCCACAGTTGTTTGCCTGTTTCCGCATCATATCCGGCCACCAAGGGGTCGGCAGAGAGGATCACCTGGTATTTTCCGCCGATATTGGCCATGATGGGACTCGCCCAGGAGATTTTCACATTCCGGTTGGTTTCCCACAACATTTCACCTGTCTGAACATTCAGGGCGAGCAGTTTCCTCCCCTTGTTGGTATCATATTGAACGTATAATTTATTCTTCCACGCCAGGAGTGAGGAAGAGTGGCCGTAATGGTTGTCGGGCATGCCCAGGTTTCTCGCCCACATCCGTTTCCCGTTGTAATCCACGGCGAGGAGATCTCCGTTTCCGAAGATGGCGTAGACACAATTCCCGTCGGTAGTCACCGAGGGGGCTGCCAATCCGGTATCATCGGTGGTTTTGGGCGAGGTTGGCGGACTTCCCGGGATGTCACTGGCGGAGGCAGTCCACAGCAGTTTACCCCCGTACCTGTCATAGCAATAGATTTCCCTTTTCTGCGCGTTTGCGCCTGAGAGAAAGAGCCTGTCGCCCCAGATCACCGGTGAATTATTTCCCGCCAGGGGTACGTTGACTTTCCAGAGGATGTTCTTCCCCGAGGGACCGTCGAAATCGACAGGAACATTTTTGTGTGCCGATATCCCGTTTCCGAAAGCTCCCCGGAATGCGGGATAATGGGCCCTGAGGGTTCCAGCCTCCGGAAAGACAAAGTTGACCGTTGTTTCTGCTCCGGAAGTGGCGGGTAATGACATCTCCCCAGCCGGGGTCGTGGTGCTTCTGGGGGATTCATCGTCGCCGGCAAGCATTCCGATGCTGTCATCCGCGGCACTGCCGTCAGCCGCCAATAGCGAATCGCCAGATTGTAAAACAGGTTCCCCGCCTACTTCTATCACTTCAATGTTCTCTTCTGCCTTCGTCACCGGGAGGGACTCCCCGGGCTTGCCGGTACCAAAAGAGGTCAGATGGTTGACCGATGCATGAGAGCCTGCCAGGGCAAGGATAAGCACTGCCGCACCCGAAATGAGGATCCATTTCTGAGACAGGAGGCGGGCCTGCAACTCATCCTCACCATGGGGTTCCGGAACTTCAATTTTCGATTTCAGGGAATGGTACATCCGCAGGGCAAAGGCAAACAGAACAGCGCCGAACAGCAACAGATAGCTTCCCGTCCTGATCTGCCAGTGACTGTTGAAATAAGCTTTCCGGGCCAGGAGGTCCATGTTCCGGATGTCATTTTTCAGGGCATCATCATCGGGATTCTCCGACAGGCGCTCCACCAGTACCTCCATGGCCTTGCTCTCCAAAGGATCAAAACGGCTCACCTGCCAGTAATTCAGCAGCAGGAGAAATGAAACCGCCAGGCAGAAAATCCCGGAAACCACGGCCACATTCCGCGATAATGTCAATTTGTTCTCTATATTCATCGTCATTCGATATGGTAGGATCAACTTTTTCTCTCCACCGGACAAAAATCCATGCACCTTCCGCAGCTGAAACACGCTCCGTTGTTGGGCACATAGTCCTCGTTTCTCCTGAATATCACCTGGTTCAGGAGGGTCATCCCGATCACCAATCCGATAAAGGCTCCGGCAGCAGTGCTGCCATACTTGAATTTTCTGCGGATTCCCCGGGCTTCCTCCACCAGTTGATCCATCGTTTTGGCCGAGCTGAGAAAAGTCTGTACGTCGATATTATCCCGATCCTTTTTTACTTCCGGATGGGTGATCAGTAATTCGGCAAGATAAACATCGGGATTTGCTTTGGAAAGCCGGATATGGGCTTTGAAACCCACAAAGCCGCCGGCGGCCATCCATACCGGAATCAGCAGGGCATACACAAGAAACCGTTTTGCTCCGTCGCGCGATCCCTTGATTACTTTGGGATCGGTCGGGCGGTCGATGGCATCGAAAGGACAGGAGGTGGTACACAGTTTACAGCGGATACAATGGGCAGGGGTGATGGTCAAATGCCATTTGGAGACCGTCGAGGTCCAGTTCAGGAGAACCCCGTAGGGGCATAAAAACCGGCAGTAAGGCCTGCCGATAAACAATCCCGTCAGGAGGAATGCCACGCCCAGGATGGTCATCAGAAAGGGGGCGTCCATCCTGAAAATCCCCACAAAAGGATCATAACGGCATACCAGGAAATCACTCCCCGTCGCCGCGAAAAGGAGCGCCAGTGCCAAGTATATGTAAGGAATCAGTCCCAAGGTTTTCCGGAGCCACGAAGGCATGGAAATGGGTTTCACGATGATCAGGTCCTGAATTACCCCCAGGGGACAGGCAGCCCCACAAAAGACCCTTCCAAAGAAAAGGCTGAAGATCAGGGGTAACAAAAAAAACAACAGTACCGTCACCGAAATGGCGTAACTAGGATCGGCAAATGAAAGGGCGACATTCTGCAAAGAGCCTACGGCACAGATGCAGCCATCACGATAAAATCCAAAATAGAAGAGTGTAAAAACCGACAACCAAAGGATGCCCTGTCTTGAACGCTTGCGCAACACAAACCAGGCCGACAAAGCCATGACAGCGGTGAGCACAGCCACATCCAACCATTCCATGGCCGTGGAACGGGGCTCAGGGGTGAGGGTGTGTGGCTGTGCATACCCTGATTCAAATTCAGGCTTCGGGAAACGCTGCTGCTGCCCGTACATCCCCGTCACCAGCGTAAACATAAGAAGCAAAACCAGAAGAAACCTCGTTGCTATTTTAGATCCTTTGTTCATACGACTTTTAAACATTCAAATCCAAACTCAAATACATCAACCCGTTACACCATGAATCTTAATCTTAATCTTAATCTTAATTTTAACCTCAACTTCAACCAGTTACACCACATATTAAACTCAATCTCAACCAGTTACACGGCATATCTTAATCTCAACCTCAATCTCAACCTGTCAGAGCAGAGCGACGGCTCTTGACCTTAACCCCTTCTAAGTTATTAATCCTTTGTAAAGTCCCCCTTCACCAGGTAGGCTTCGCTGGCCTTCACACGGCGGATGGCATTGGAGGGACAGGAGCGGGCGATGGCGCACTGGTTACAATTAACGCAGAGGTTGTGCATGATCTGCAGGTGCAACGATCCGTTCCCGAAGGAAGTACATCCCTTGACGCATTTTCCGCAGCCGATGCACAGATTTTCGTTTATTATATACTCGAAATAGGGTTCTTCGATGAATTTGCGGCTGATGGCGGAAGTCGGACAGAGCTGATTTTCGCCGGCGGTGCTGAGTGCGTTGCTGTTGGGTTTAAGATATCCTCCGCAGAGGTCGCAGTAACCGCAAAGGTCAAATGCGTGCACACATTTGACTGCCGAGGGTGTCAGGACACACTCTGTGGCGCATCTTCCGCACTGGGTGCATTCAAAGGGGTCGATCTGCCACACCCATTTTTCCCGGGACATCCCTGCGGCAGCAAATCCGGCAATGCCACCCATTGCCAGTGCCAGGGAGATCCGGGCACCTCCCCGGATGAATTCCCGCCTCGATTTGATTTTATCATTTTCCATGACCGCTCTTCTTCAAATTACAAGAGGCTGATTTCTTACACTTTCCGCAGGGTGCAGACTCCCTGCAATTGCCCTGCCGGGTCACTTTTCCTGAAATCAGCAGGTAGCCTGCAGCCCCCATAAGTCCGACAGTCAGGAGTCCCCGGGTGCCCCGTTTTAAAAAATCCCTCCTTTCCATGGTCACAATTTTTCAAAAACGCGGATCATTTTTTTCCCGGGATCGAGGGCATATACCCTCCCCTCTTCATCACAGGCCAGATCAGGGGCTTTCTGGTCTTCACCGAATTTTGCCGGAGCGGCCACCACCCCCACGAACTCTCCCGAGGCTTTGTATTCCTTGATCCTGACGACTCCCTTTTCGGCGGTGACGAAGTTACCGTTGGGCAGGGTTGCAATATGGGCGGGATTACAACAGCCGCTAAATCCTTTCACCCCGGCAAGGGATGCGTTCCAGAATCCCCTCAGTTCCCCGTCGTAGGTATAATTTTCAAGGGCGTGTTTACCGGGATTGACAACCCACAGTTCATCAAAGGAGTTGACCAGCAAGTCAAAAAAAGGACTCGGTACAATAAAACCATGATTGGAATTATCCCCTGATTTACCTTCAAATTCAAGTTCTTTGACCCCATCGCGACCAAAGCGGCATACTACCCTTCTGCCCGCGTCGGCAGCGAAAATATCCTCCCCTGATGCATCGATGGAGGTGATGACAGAATTTTCAGCGAGTCCTGAAAAGGATGACACCAGGGTGCCGGTGGCATCCAGGGATACAATACGGTTGCCTCCGCCCACATAAAAGCGGTCTCCCAAGGCTTTGACACATGCCGGATCCATATCAACGGGGGCCTCACTGATGAGCTTCCCCGCCAGGTCAAGGACTACAATTTTCCGGTCTCCGGCTACAACCAGTTTCCCTTCCGCATAGGAAATGGCTGCCGGATGGTCCAGGTTAAGCTTGAAATTGCGGCTTTCTTTGTAAAGGATGATCTCTTCGGGGACTTCCAATTGCGAATCCATATCATACGCATAGGGATTGGCCTGCTGTCGCCCCGGATGTTTCAAAAGGTAATCCGCGACAATGACTCCTACAATGACCAAAGCCATGCCGATGAGGAAGAAGGTGATTGCCTTGTTTTTCATTTTTCAGGTTATTTGCGCAAGTTAATACATATCATGGTTTTTGAATCGCGGGCGACCAGATATCCGTCGGCCAGCGCCAGGGGAGCCCAGGCATCGTGTCCGTCGGCGATCACTTTTGCCTGGTCGAGTTCTTTATATCCCGAAGAGGAAGGCTGAAGGATAAAGAGTGTTCCCTCTTCGTTGAGCAAATAGATTTTGTTGTCAGCCATGAAGTAAGGGCCCAGTCCGAATCTTTTTTCAGACCCGCTGGCCCACACGATTTTCCGGGTGTCGGAAGGGTTTACACAAACCAGTTGATTCCGCAGGGGTCCTCCGTCTTTTGGCAGGATGCCGAAAAGATGGCCTTCCCAAAACAAGGGCGTTTGCTGTTCACATGCCAGCCCTCCGCTGGGTTTGTATTCGTAAAGCATTTCCACGTCGAATTTATCACCTGATGGCGTTAAGTGGAGGACCATGCTTCCGGAGCCATATCCTGCCGTAATGAAAATTTTCCCGTCGGGCATACATACCGGGGAAGGCGCGACGACCTGTTTATTCCAGGCCTCTGTTTCCCAAAGCACTTTGCCTGCCTCAGGACCATCGGCTGCAATTCCTGCTATTCCCCCGGAAGCGCTGTACACATACATCCTGCGACCGTCAAAAGTAAAGGGAATGATGGATGAATGCGACATCTTCCAGCCGCGGGGATTGGGTGTTTCCCAGATTTTCCTGCCGGTAAGGAGATCGACGCCGATCATCAGGGCAGTTCCTCCTGTGGCGAGTACTGCCACATTTCCGTCGATCAGGGGACACTGCCCGGTATACCACAATGGCACCTCCGACCGGTATTCCTTTTCGATGTCAATTCCCCAGCGGAAGTCGCCGGTCAGGCGGTCGAGGCACATGACATGACACCGGGGTCCCATGGTCACAATAAAACTGTCGGTGACGGCAGGAACCGTTCGTGACATACCATGGTTTCTCTTCACATGCACGTTGTACCCCCTCCTCCACTGCTCCTTTCCCGTGGTAAGTGAAAAGCAGCGCAGAAAATCGGCACGTTCCTCCTCGTGGTAATCCAGCACATAGACCAAGCCTTCATAAATGGCAGCCCCGGAGTGGCCTTCTCCCAATTCGACCGACCAGCGGACATCAGGACCTGAGGATCCGAATTTCGCCAGCAAAGGTATGCCGGAGCGGGAAATATTGTCAAAATGTTCACCGCGGAACCGGGGCCAGGTTTCTGTCAGGGGGGTGTAATCATCGGCGTACCGGTCGAAAAGGGTGCCGATGTCAACCGTATCACCCACACCCCCGGAACCCCGGTTGTCCATGCCCGGAAGGCTTTGCGTAAAATCCCGGGTAGGGTCGTAATTCACCCACCACATCAAAATAATTACAGACAAGCCCGTCAGCACATAGGTTGCTATCTTAGGAATCTGGTTCTGATCAATTTTCACGCTTCATCCTCATTGGATTTTAAATACCATCAGGACTTCTCCGTGGCGGAGAAACATTTTCCCGTCGCGGATAAAAGGGTGTGCCCAGTGGGGGCCGCTGCCGTCGGTAATGCGGAATGAACTCACCAGGTTGAATTTTTCAGGATCAGGGAGCAGCAATCCCACATTTCCCCTCTTCTCCTCATACAGATAGAACATTCCATCGGAAAACACGATGGAACCTTTGTTTTCCCAGGTGGTTTCCCATTTCACCTCACCGGTGTTCCAGTCAAGGCACACCCAATTTCCTTTGCCGTTGTTGATCCAGTTGGATCCGTATAGGTAACCATCGTGTACGATTACCCCGTGGTGATGGTTATCGAGTACGTCACTGAAGAATTTTTCGGTAACACCGGTTCCTTCGTTATTCATTTTCAGCATCACAGCCTTGTAGTCATACCCCATTGAGATAAAGATCTCATCCTTGTAAAAGATCGGCGTGTTGGCCCAGATCAGTCCAGACTGATCCCATTTTTCACTGCTCCAATACTGGTATGACCAGGCCACCTTTCCGGTTTCGGGAACGATGGCGATCAGGTATTGTCCTGTTGCTGCCAGGATCAACCGGAATTTGTCATATTCATAAATTACGGGAGAAATATAGCACCGGGGTCCGCCAACCGGTTCGGTACGCCAAACCTCTTTTCCCGTCATTTTATCGAAAGCCACCACCGAAGTCTTTGCCCCTCCCGGGGAACAGATCACCCGGTCACCATCGACCAGGGGACTTTCGGAAATTCCCCAGAGATGCCACTCCGACTCATAATCGCGGTCAACTTCCACAGCCCATATCACTGATCCGTCGGCCCGGTTCAGACAGCTGAGCCGGCCTGATCCCGAAAACACATAAATCCTCTCTCCGTCAATGGTGGGAGATGTTCGGGTGTCGGGATAGGACTGCTTCCAGGCGACACCATATGTACGCTGCCACAAAATGTTTCCCTCCATATCGACCGCGGAGATATAATCAAGGGTATCCTTCAACCCCGTTATGTAAATAATATTGTCGGCCATGATGGGAGAAGAAAAACCTTTCCCCAGGTTATCCACCTTGAGCAAAAGTTCAGGTCCTTCGGCAGGCCATGATTTCAGGAGTTTTTTTTCGCTTCCGAATTTTCCGTCACGCATTTCACCGCGCCATTGGGCAACTTGGGCCGCAGAGGAAAAACTGAGGAAAAAAAACAGGAGGATAAGCAGTCCTGAGCCCACGGATGCATTGGCTTTTCCTTCCATCTTCCAGATATGATTCCGGTTCGTCATTTTACCTGATTTTATAAACGATAAGTGCATTCCCGTGCCGGACCAGAAGGCGGCCGTTGTCGATGACCAGATGGGCCCAGTGCTGCGCAGTGCCCAATGACACCTTGGTCTTTCCCAGAATGTTAAGTCCCCCGGGATCGGCCTCCGCCATGAAAAGTTCGCCCCGGTCGGTATACCCGAACAGCAGTCCGTCAGCAGAGATGACGGTTCCGTTGGCCAATCCCTTCGCCTGGTATTTTTCCTCACCTGTTTTCCAGTCGATGGCCATCCAATAGCGGTTTTGATCTCCTGAACCGTATATATATCCGTTCACCAGGACCGCACCCCCGATACGGTTATCCATTGATTTGGACACCCATTCCGGGTGAACGGAAGTGCCGTCGGCCGAAAGCCTGAGTTTTACCCCGCCCTGTCCGTATCCGCTGAAACAAAACAGAGCCCCGTCATGATAAATGGGGGTATTGGCCTGAACGCTCCATTGGTTGGGATGGTGAAAGGTCCATAATAATTTGCCGGTTTGGGCATCCAGTCCGGCAATATGGGATGCAGTATGGGTAACCAGCAGGGTACGGCCCGGGATTTTCACCACCAGGGGAGTACAATAGCCCGAGAGGTCACCTTTCACCTGGGCTGACCACAGCAAAGCTCCGGTCATCCGGTCCAGGGCCACAACGGTCTTTTCAGGACCCCCCGGGGTTACAAAGAGCTTGTTACCGTCGATGGCAAAGGTTTCGGTGACACCCCATTGCACGTTGCGCCCTCCAAATTCCTGGAAAGTATCCTTTTTCCACTTTACCTTTCCGGTTTCCGAATCCATGCAGGTAACCACCCCCAATCCCGAATACTGGTAGAGAAGATTTCCCGCAATGACCGGCGAACTTCTCGATCCGGGGTAACTCTCCGTAAATTCGGGAGCATATGGGACTTTCCAGAGAAGCTTTCCTTCATTGGACAACGCATAAACATACCCCATGTTTTCCTCTGTCCCCGAAAGATAAATCTTGCTGTTGGCCACGACGGGCGAAGAAAAACCAGCCCCCAACTGATCATAACTCCAGAGAATCTGCGGGCCTTCTGCCGGCCAGCTTCGCAGCAGCCCCTTATCATCATAATTTCCGTTCCCGTGAGGCCCCCGCCAGAGCGTGGGTGCCTGTGCAAAAAGAAATCCACTTGCAGCCAAAAAAATGACAGTAACAAACGCTTTAATATTCATATTCTTTCAAATTATAAAACTTTTGAATTAAAGAGTTACTTTCCGAACATCGATTTGTGCCGAAAAATAATTTAAAATTCTTTAACTCAGAGGAAATTAACAGCATGTTAACAAAACAAAACCTGCTGAAATAAACAGGAAATACCCGCATGATCTGACAGGCCATGCAGAATTCATGGAATTAATCTGAAAAATTACAACCGGAAAGTGACTTCCGCCAGGGAGCGGTCACCTCGTTGCCGCAACCGGAACCTCCGGGAAGCGTAAGGTTGTTGATTCCAGGATGCAAGACAACCCCTGAATATCATCCGGAACTTTCTTCGTCGGCCAATTTATCCATCTCCCCACCCATTTTCTGCTGATTGAGGATTTCGACAATTTCCACAGGATTGAGCCGTTTCACATTGGTGATGACCATGTCGTCCTTCAGAAAATTGCCATATTGATTGCATTCATCAATGACTCCCCGAAAAATATCTTTCAGCAACGCTTTCAAAGGCAAAATTACCACCGCCGTGGTATAATCAAGCTTTGTCGTAAATTCCTCTATCTCACCTTCATTTCTGTCAAGCACATATTTTAACTCGTCATAAAGCAGTTTTTTTTGCATCGCAGTGAGTTCCTTCCCCCCCTGGCTCAGAAAAACCACGAAATAGCGCAACTTCTGACCCTTTCCTCCCAATCCGGTCGAAATAAAAACCTGCTGTTCGTCGAGCAGGGAACTCTGCAACAACATCCTGCTCTCCTGAAGCGCCAGAACCGACCATTCCCGCATTCCCTCATCGGGATTCTTAAAATACTTCTCGATGGTCCTGAAAGATTCCACTTCAACCGAAGAAGCCAGTGCTACCAAGATTTTTCTTTTCAGTTCAGCTGGCTGAGACGGATCAAACAATAATTCCTTCTGTTCAATCATTAGACCGACATCTTTCCCTTTGCGGAATTTCCCGGCAAATTCAAAATACTCTATCTGGAGCTGAACATCGATCTGTTCCTCCAGAATGTTAAAATTCTCAGGTATATTTTCCAGCGCTTCCTGAATTCTTTTGTATAGGAACTCTTCGTCCATCCGATGCTTTTGAGTTGGAACACAAAAATAGCACCTTCCGTCAATTTACAATTAAAAAAAGCCTGTTATCTTTGACACACTTAACATCCGGGTTCTGCAGGTCGGAACCTTTCGTGGGCCCTGGCAGCGGTGCCCCAACAATTCCTGAGACCTATGAAAAGAATCGTCCTCCTTCTCCTGGCGGCTCTTCTGGCAGCCTGCCAAACCCCAGACACGAAGATATCCTCTCCCGGAGGGGGGAAAGTCGTTGTTTACCAGGTTTTCACCCGCCTCTTCGGAAATACCCACACCACCTACAAGCCGTGGGGCACCCCGGAGGAGAATGGCGTGGGCAAAATGAACGATTTTACCGACAAGGCCTTGCAGGAGATCAGGGCGTTAGGGGTGACCCATATCTGGTATACGGGAATACCACATCATGCCACGGTAACCGATTACTCCTCCTTTGGCATCACCCCCGACGATCCCGACGTGGTCAAGGGGCGTGCCGGCTCGCCCTATGCGGTAAAAGATTACTACAGTGTCGATCCCGACCTGGCGGTTGATCCGGCACGAAGGCTGGAGGAGTTCCGCAGCCTTGTGGAGAGGAGCCACCGTGCGGGGATGAAGGTGATCATCGACATAGTCCCCAACCATGTGGCGCGCCGCTATGAGAGCATCGCCAAACCCGCGGGAGTGGCCGGGTTCGGGGAAAATGACGACACCACGGTGGAATATGCCCGTGACAACGACTTTTACTATATTCCGGGGAAGCCTTTCGAGGTTCCGGAACCACAGAACGGATACCAACCCCTGGGAGGGGAAGCCCATCCGTTGGCCGACGGCTATTTTGGGGAAACCCCCGCCAAATGGACCGGCAACGGCTCCCGTGAACCCCAGCCTTCCCACTGGGACTGGTATGAAACGGTAAAAATCAACTTCGGGGTGCGCCCCGACGGGAGCAAGGATTTTGACCTTCTGCCCGAAGGGTACGACCAGAAGCCCGTGGAAGCCCATTTTGCCTACTGGCAGGACAAGGATGTGCCGGCATCATGGGTGAAATTCCGCGATATCGCCCTCTTCTGGCTCGACCAGGGGGTCGACGGCTTCCGCTTCGACATGGCCGAAATGGTGCCCGTGGAATTCTGGAGCTTCATGAACTCCTCCATCAAACATAAAAATCCGGAGGCCTTCCTGCTTGCCGAGGTCTACAATCCTACGCTTTACCGCGATTATATTCACAAAGGTAAGATGGACTATCTCTATGACAAAGTGGAGTTGTACGACACGCTGAAGCACATCATACAGGGGCATGGATCGACCGACCACCTGGCGGCTGTCCAGGCCGGACTGGCCGATATAGAACACCACATGCTGCACTTCCTGGAGAACCACGACGAGCAGCGCATCGCCAGTCCGGGATTTGCCGGCGATCCCCGCAAGGCCCTGCCGGCAATGGTCCTTTCGGCTACCATCAGCACCTCCCCTACGATGATCTATTTCGGCCAGGAGGTAGGAGAACCGGGGGCTGAGGAACCAGGGTTCGGAGATCCGTCGCGCACCTCCATCTTCGACTACATTGGGGTACCCCACCATCAGCGATGGATGAACGGCGGCGCATTCGACGGCGGGGCGCTTCTTCCTGAAGAGGCCGCCTTGCGTGAATATTATAAGAAACTGCTGAACTTCACCCTCGCCAGTCCTGCCCTTTTGGGCGAATACCGCGAAATACACACCTTTAACAGGGAGCGCACCCCCAGCTACGGAGATAAGCTCTTCAGCTTCGTCAGATGGGCAGAGGGAGAAAAACTGATCATCGTCTGCAATTTCGACGCCACAGCCGGGCAGAGTGTAGAGCTGCAGCTTCCGCAGGAGATCACCAACGCCTGGGGAGTGAAAGAAAGGACCCTGACGATGAAAGATCAGTTGTCGGAAGAAACAGTGCCACTGAAAGTAACAGGGACGGGGGCCTCCTTGCAACTCACCCTTCAGCCCCTGCAATCCCTTATTCTCAGGATGGACGATAAGTAATGGAGGCAGTCCCACACGAGCGGCAAACTCCGGGGGAAACCGGTGTTCACCACCGCCTCTGCACTGGCCTTCCTGGTCTTCATCCTGGTATATTTCCCCTGTATCGGCGTGGTGGCCACCATCGGCAAAGAGTCAGGCCACTGGAAATGGAGCCTTATTTCCGTTGTCTATACCACCCTGTTAGCCTGGGTGCTCGCTTTCGTCACCTACCAGGGCATTAACCTCTTTTTGTAGTAACTATGCGGAACGGGAATGGCACTTCGAGCCCCAATGGAAAAGCATCGTTTCCCTGGCCGAATCCATACCCAATCAGGGAATCTTTTGTACACCACCGGAATACCCAAACCACCTACAAGCCGTGGGGCACCCCGGAGGAGAATGGCGTGGGCAAAATGAACGATTTTACCGACGCAGAAAACTGTTTTTATTCATTTTATTATTCCGGTGAAAATGTAAGTTTGCAAGCCAATTTAAATTCTGCAAAGTGAATAAAATAGTATTAACCATTGCCGTGGCGGGGATATTGATCTCGTGCGGCAAAAAACAACCCGTAACCGAGGTGATGAACCCGTTTTTTGAAAAGTATGACACCCCCTATGAGGTGCCGCCATTCGACAAGATCCTGAATGCCCATTATCTTCCGGCCTTCACGGAAGGAATGACGCAGCACGCTGCGGAAATCGAGGCCATTGCCGGCAACGCCGAAGCGCCTACCTTTGCCAACACCATCGAAGCCCTCGACCGGAGCGGTGACCTGCTGAGCAGGGTTTCCATTGTTTTCTTCAACGTGAAGGAAGCCCACACCAACGATTCCCTCAATGCCATCGCCGAGGAAGTGGCTCCGAAGCTCTCGCAACACCATGATGCCATTCTCCTGAATGAAACTCTTTTTGCACGGGTGAAGGCCGTTTACGAGAACCGTGACAGCCTGACCCTCACTCCGGAACAGATGCGTCTGGTCACTGAGACCTACAAAGGTTTCGTCAGGGGGGGCGCCAACCTTCCAGCCGAAAAGAAGGAAGAACTGAAGAAGATCAACGAGCAGTTGGCGCTTCTTGACCTGAAATTTGACAAGAACCTGCTGGCTGAGACCAACGGCTTCAAGCTGGTTCTGGAAGATAAGGCCGACCTGGCCGGACTTCCGGAGAATGTAGTGGCAGGAGCTGCCGAGGAGGCCAAAGCCGCCGGCATGGAAGGCAAATGGGTCTTTACCCTGCAGAAGCCAAGCTGGATTCCCTTCCTCACCTATTCCGACAAAAGAGAACTCCGCGAGAAGCTCTACAAGGCGATGTACAACCGCGCCAACAACGACAACGAAAACGACAACAAGGAGGTGATTCGCCAGTACCTGAAGCTGAGGCTACAGAAGGCCAACCTGATGGGTTATCCCAACTGGGCATCCTTCGTGGTCGACGACAACATGGCCAAAACACCTGAAAATGTGTATAACCTGCTTACCCAGGTGTGGACCCCGGCCATCGCCCGAGCCAAAGAGGAAGCCGCCGACATCCAGGCGATGATCGACCGCGAAGGAGGCAACTTCAAACTGGAGAGTTGGGACTGGTGGTATTATGCCGAGAAGGTGCGGAAGGAGAAGTTCAACCTTGATGAAGAGCAACTGCGTCCCTATTTCGAGTTGAACAATGTCCGCGACGGGGTTTTTGGCGTGGCCAACAAGCTTTATGGACTCACCTTCACCAAAATGGAGAACATGCCCCTCTTTCACCCCGAATGCGAGGTGTATGAGGTGAAAGACGGCGACGGCTCCTTCATCGGGGTACTCTACATGGATTATTTTCCGCGGGCATCGAAGAAGGGAGGCGCCTGGATGACCAACTACCGCGAGCAGTACACCTCTCCCGACGGAGTCAACGTGCGGCCGGTGGTCTCCATCACCTGCAACTTCTCCAAGCCGGTAGGCGACAAGCCTTCCCTGCTAAGCTATGACGAGGTGGAAACCCTTTTCCATGAATTCGGGCACGGACTGCATGGACTGCTGTCGCAGTGCACCTACAAGAGCCTGGCAGGGACCAACGTTCCCCGCGATTTCGTGGAACTCCCCTCCCAGATCATGGAGCACTGGGTCGACCAGCCTGAAGTGCTGAAAATGTACGCCCGCCACTACCAGACCGGCGAGGTAATCCCACAGGAATTGATCGACAAGCTGGATAAGGCCGGCAAATTCAACCAGGGTTTCGCCACCTCGGAATTTATCGCCGCCGCCCTGTTGGACATGGATTACCACACGCTGACCAATGCCGACAACATCGATGTCAACGCCTTTGAACTGAAAGCCATGGAAAAAATAGGGCTGATCAGCCAGATCATCCCCCGCTACCGGTCGACCTATTTCGCCCATATCTTTTCATGGGGCTATTCGAGCGGTTACTATGCCTACACCTGGTCGGAAGTACTCGACGCCGACGCCTTTGAAGCCTTCAAAGAGGCCGGCAACATCTTTGATCCTGCCGTAGCCAAAGCCTTCCGAAGCAACATTCTGGAAAAGGGCGGCACCGAAGATCCGATGAAACTCTACCTGCAGTTCCGCGGTAAGGAGCCCAACATCCAGCCTCTGCTGAAAAACCGGGGACTAAATTAAACATAACTTTTCCACGAAATACAAGTAAAACGTCCAAGTCGTTTTTTGCAGGCTTATCTATTTATTATAACGTCAACCTTAATTGAGTTGTAAGAAATAGATTTTGTCTGTCGATAGGCGGTCGGTGTTGCAGTTTAACCTACTGCCAACGGTTATTTGTACTATTCAATTTATATTGCACCTCGTTTTTATTCTTTTATCACTTTTTGATTCAATTTCTGGTTATGGGTTTCAAGCTTTAATAAGTAAATCCCGTTTTTCAGTCCCGATAAATCAATATGGTTTTCCTTCACGTGATCCGTGCAAAAGAGTTGTTTGCCCTTTATATCGTACACTTCAACTTTGATGATGGGATCATTAACCTGCAGGTCAAACCATACCATCCCCTTTGTAGGGTTAGGATAAACAATGATATGGTCATTTTTAGTCAGATCGCCCACTGGTGTGAGGTCGGGCATCCACACGACAGCAAAGGCTTTGTAGGTTATCGTGTTATCGCCTACAGTGGCAGTTCCCGCATTGATGTAATACGCAGGGCTGTCGGCGGCAGTCGCCCACACAGTACCCACGCCGGCCATATTGCTTTTGGTCGTGGTATAGCCCGGCTTGTCGTGATAATTGCGTCCATAAATTGGTTGTACCCTCACAGTTCCGTCCACATTGATGCATACAGGATTGTTAACCCCGGCGAAACTGCTTAAAGCAGCCGTGAAAACCTCACTGCCGGCCGGAGTGGAATCCAGCGTTTTCATAAAGCGGTTGGTGATAACACCGCTGAAAAAGGGCTGCAAAAGTTCCAGCGCTTTATACAGGTTGTCATTCCCATGCCCCGCCGCAATGAGTTTATCAATAAGCTTGGCCGCCTCGTTGGTCAAAACAATCGTCGTACCCGCGCCGACATACCACAACTTGAGCGATATGCCCTCCGAATCCCGCGCGCCCGTTTCGGTGACGGCGCTGCCCTTGATAACCGCCGTAATCGTCGCGTCTCCGGTCAGGGCGGTTGTCGCCGCGCCCGTGAGCGTGATCACGATGTTGTTGCCCGTGCCTTTGGCGGCGGTGTAGTTAAGCCCCGCGGGAAGCCCGGTCAGCGTCACGTCGGAGGCCGACACGCCCGCCTTGACCGTGCCGGTGGTCACGTTGATGTCCCACGTCTTATCCCGCGCGGAGGGGGTCTTGTTGTCTATCTGCAGGATTGCCGTATCGTCCGTGGCCGTCCCCGCGACGGTGATAGCGTCTGCGGGCATCCACAGGATAGCAAAGGCTTTGTAATATCTCGTTCCCTCTGCGCTTACCTCCATTACGCCTGCCTGAATTAGATGCGCGGCATCGTCAGCAGTTGTAAGGCTCACAGCACCTATGCCGGTCAAATTACTTTGTGTAGTTGTATAGCCGGTGTCGCCGTTATAATCACGCCCGAATATCGCTTGTATGCTAAGCGTTCCGTCCGCATTGACGCACACAGGATTGTTAAGCCCGGCGAAATTGCTAAGAGCGACCGTGAAAACCTCGCCGCCCGCCGGAGTGGAATCCAGCGTTTTCATAAAGCGTTCGGTGATAACGCCGCTGAAATAGGGCTGCAAAAGTTCCAGCGCTTTATACAGGTTGTCATTCCCATGCCCCGCCGCAATGAGTTGGTCAATAAGCTTGGCCGCCTCGTTGGTCAAAACAATCGTCGTACCCGCGCCGACATACCACAGCTTGAGCGCTATGCCCTCCGAATCCCGCGCGCCCGTTTCGGTGACGGCGCTGCCCTTGATAACCGCTGTAATCGTCGCGTCTCCGGTCAGGGCGGTAGTCGCCGCGCCCGTGAGCGTGATCACGATGTTGTTGCCCGTGCCTTTGGCGGCGGTGTAGTTAAGCCCCGCGGGAAGCCCGGTCAGCGTCACGTCGGAGGCCGACACGCCCGCCTTGACCGTGCCGGTGGTCACGTTGATGTCCCACGTCTTATCACGCGCGGAGGGGGTCTTGTTGTCTATCTGCAGGATTGCCGTATCGTCCGTGGCCGTCCCCGCGACGGTGATAGCGTCTGCGGGCATCCACAGGATGGCAAAGGCATGGTAGTGGGGACCGCCTCCTATTATTTCGCCTGCGAAAATGTAATATTCCGGACTGTCGGCAACAGTAAACTGCACAATGCCTATACCCAACTGATCGCATGCGCTTGTGGTATAGCCTGTTCTGCCGTAATAATCACGCCCGAATATTGGACTTATTCTAAGCGTTCCGTCCGTGTTTACGCCCACAGGATTGTTAAGCCCTGCGAAATAGCTCAAAACCCCCGTGAAAATCTCACTGCCGGCAGGATTGGACGCCAGCGTTTTCATAAAGCGTTCGGTGATAACGCCGCTAAAATAGGGCTGCAAAAATTCCAGCACTTTATACAGGTTGTCGTTCCCATGCCCCGCCGCAATAAGCTTATCGATTAAGCCGTTTTCGTTGCTTAAAGCAATCGTCGTACCCGCGCCGACATACCACAGCTTGAGCGATATGCCCTCCGAATCCCGCGCGCCCGTTTCGGTGACGGCGCTGCCCTTGATAACCGCCGTAATCGTCGCGTCTCCGGTCAGGGCGGTTGTCGCCGCGCCCGTGAGCGTGATCACGATG
>Ga0208040_1000064_pt1 | contig 142794 bp, 130 predicted proteins | sample AD_UKC083_MetaG_FD_184431 | JGI IMG/M metagenome (GOLD analysis project Ga0208040, IMG submission 184431) | Active sludge microbial communities of municipal wastewater-treating anaerobic digesters from USA - AD_UKC083_MetaG (SPAdes) (version 2) | ecosystem: Engineered > Bioreactor > Anaerobic...
TGATAAAAGAGTTTCGGCTGTGTATCAGGTTGGTAACCCATCATGGCTGTTTCTCTCCAAGAATTTGTTGCTATTTTTATAGCCGCTCTTTATAATCTTTGCAAAACTTATTTGGGCAACAGGCCGTATAGACCTGACCCCAGCGCTTTAAATCTCAAAATTCAATTTTATATTAATGATCCGAGGAGGTATTTGATGTCTAATGAAACAAAAGTGTTGGGTCTGCCGTTGGAAAGCGGCAGATGGCTGTTTGTTGTCCTGGGTTTGATTATGAATGTTTGCCTGGGAGCTGTGTACGCCTACAGTATTTTTCTCGGGCCTGTAAAAAAAGCGTTTAATTCTTCCGCATCTTTATCCATTCTGCCCTTTATGATTTTTCTAACCTTCTTTACGATTCTTATGTTTTTGGGTGGTCGAGTGATGGAAAAAATGGGGCCGCGTAAACTTGGAATTATTGGCGGCATCATGGTGGGTCTGGGATGGCTGCTTTCCAGTTTTGCCACGAATATCTGGTTTCTGACCCTGACTTATGGCGTCATTGCCGGATCGGGGGTTGGTCTGGTTTATGGTTGTCCTATCGCTATGGGTGCGAAATGGTTCCCGGATAAAAAAGGCCTAGCAGTCGGTTTGATTGTGGCCGGTTTCGGTGGATCAGCACTGATTACGGGAAAAATCGCCAATGCTCTGATACCGTCTGTCGGATTGTCCAATACCTTTATGTACTTCGGAATCGCTTTCGGGATTATTCTTTTCATCCTGAGCCTGCCTTTAAGATTCCCTGCTGCCGGTTGGACTCCCCGGGGTTGGAAACCTGCTGCCGGGGCGGTTGTTGCCGCCAATCTTACTCCCGGCGAGATGGTTAAAACCGGTACGTACTGGGGATTATTTTTATGTTTCATGATCGGCTCGATTGCCGGATTGATGGCCATCGGTATATCCAAACCGGTAGGGAATGAAATCATCAAAATAACCGGTGAAACTGCCGCTACCCTGGTGGGAGTTTTTGCCTGCTTTAACGCTTTAGGACGCCCGATTTTTGGCTGGCTGACCGATAAAATCACGCCCCGCTATGCGGCCATGCTGAATCTGGCAATCATTCTTACCGTTTCTATTATCATGATCACCGCGAAAGAAGGCAACACCAATCTTTACGTGATAAGCTTTGTCGGATTCTGGATGTGCCTCGGCGGCTGGCTGGCCATAGCACCCACAGCGACGGCTACCTTCTTCGGCATACCGAATTACGCGCGTAATTATGGTGTCGTCTTTTTTGCTTATGGACTGGGCGCCATTGTCGGCGGCATTATTTCCGGTCAGGCCAAGGATGTTTTCGGAACCTATACATTTGCGTTCTATCCGACAGCAGTGCTGGCTGCTGCCGGATTGGTTGTGGCTGCTTTGCTGATGAAACCACCGGTAAAGGCATAGATCCTGTTTAAAGCGATCGTAAAAAAAGCGGGCTTCCTGCCCGCTTTTTTTATGCCCGGCATTTATTGTGCGATGTCAGATAAGCGATTGACTTAGCAAATGATAATTCCTATACTTCTTTCAACCTAAAAATAAGAATTAATTTATGAGTGATGAAAAATTATACATTGTTCTGATGGGGCTTCCCGCCCGCGGAAAATCCACGCTGGCCATTCGCCTGAGAGATTACTTTCGCAAAGACGGCATTGCCATCCGCATATTCAACAACGGGAATTTGCGCCGTCGTTATTTGCCGCTGCTCAAAACATCGATTTCGGACTTCTATTCTCCCCAAAATACAGAAGCTGTGGAATTAAGAAAAAATATTGCCCACATGAACATGGACCGGGCAAAAAAATATTTGAACAACAATGGCAGGATAGCCATTCTGGACGCAACCAACGCGAGCCGGGAGAGGCGCGTCACTATCGAAAAGAAACTCAACGACCATGACCTTCTATTTATTGAATGCCTTAACGATGATGAAGACATCATGAAGATGACCATCCAGGAAAAAATCAGGCTTCCTGAGTTCGCTCACCTGAAAGACCGGGCGGCAAAAGAATTTCTAAAAAGAATTGATTATTACCGGATGATCTACACCCCGTTGAAAGTCGAAAGAAACTACATCCGGATCAATTCTCTGCAAAACATGATTATGGAAGAGAAACGCAGTGACGTTATTCCTTTTTACGACCGTCTGCGGGACTATCTGGTAACGGATGAGGTAAGGAATCTTTTTCTGATCAGGCACACGGAAACGGAATATAATATTGAAAATAGAATCGGCGGCGATCCACGCTTGACAAAGAAAGGCGAAAAACAGGCTTTGGCTCTGGGGCGTTTTTTTAAGAAAAAGAAGATCTCCTATATTTTCACCAGCACAAAACAACGGACGATGCACACGGCCAAGGCCATCGCTTCCCTGCAGCCCGATTGCCGCATCATTCCGCTTAAGGAATTTGACGAAATCAACGCGGGTATTTGTGAAGGAATGACTTATGAAGATATCGAACAAAAGCTGCCGCATGTTTTCAAAAAAAGAGGCGCGGATAAATATAATTATGTTTACCCGGAAGGCGAGAGTTACGCGCTGATGAAATCCCGCATCATGGAAGGGATTAAAAAGGCTTTTTTTCTTAACCGGCACGCGAATAACATCATGATTGTCGGTCATCAGGCGGTCAACCGGATGATTTTATCCTATTTCCTTTACCGCCGCGAAGACGACGTACCTTATATCTACATTCCCCAGGACCGTTTTTACCACATTGTTTCCAAACAGGATAAAAAGATATTCGAGCTCAAACGATACGATTCAGACTGACGGACACGGTGAAGATTTCGTTGACATGCAGGGCTGTTGTCCTTATACTTGAATTAGTATTTTCCGAATTTTCGGGACATGTTGTAGCTGATTTTAAGAGGATCAATGGAAGAGAAAAAAGGTTTTCGCTTAACACAGACGGTACAAAGCGCCGGTTGAGCCTGTAAGATAGGTCCGGGTGACCTGTCCGACATCATGCGCGATTTGCCGCTGGTTCGCGATCCCAATCTCCTGACAGGATTTGAACACGCGGAAGACGCGGGCGTGTATAAAATTTCCGCCGACGTCGCTCTGGTTCAGACAGTTGATTTTTTCACGCCCACGGTTGATGATCCCTTTACGTTCGGCCAGATTGCCGCCGTCAACGCGCTCAACGATATTTACGCGATGGGCGCCAAACCTCTCACCGCCATGAATATCGTCTGCTTTCCGATTAAGACAATGGACAAATCTGTTCTGAAGGACGTTTTGCAGGGTGGCCTCAACAAAATTCATGAAGCCGGCGTGTTGCTCATCGGCGGGCACAGCGTTGAAGACAATGAAATCAAATACGGCCTCTCGGTAACGGGAGTCGTTCATCCCGACAACGTTTTATACAATCGCGGCGCCAAAATCGGGGATAAAATCATTTTAACAAAAGCACTGGGGACAGGTATTATCAGCACGGCCATCAAGGCGGATGAAGCATCACCGGAGCAAATGATGCAGGTGATTCAGGCCATGACGTCTCTCAATAAAAAAGCGGCGGAGTTGATGATTGCCGCAGGCGATGTTCACGCCTGCACCGACATCACCGGTTTTGGATTGCTGGGTCATGCCTGCGAGATGATGGAGGGCAGCAATGCCGGTCTGCGCATTGATTCCCGGGCAATACCTGTTTTTGACGGTGTGCGCGATTTGATGGAAACGGGTTTCATTCCGGGCGGTCTTTATCGCAACAGAGATTTCCGCATCAAGCAAGTGGTGAAAGAAAAAACCTGTCCGGACTGGCTTTTTGATTTGCTGTTTGATCCTCAGACGGCGGGAGGATTGTTTTTCAGCTTGCCCGCAGAAAAGGCGGAAAAGCTTGCAGATGCCATGCGTAAGGCAGGTATTGCTGACACCGCTGTTGTTGGAGAAGTGGTCAAAGAACATCCGGGTAAAATTCTCGTTTACTAAGGAGATTGAGCAGGCTCATCTATTGACGCCTAAGCCATGAAAGTTGACTCCGTTCCGATAAAAAAAGAAACAGAGCTGAATTTTCTAAAGCTGATGGACATGATTCAGCCTGATGATTCGTTGTTGCTGCTGATGCACGGAAGCCCCGACCCGGATGCGATCGCTTCAGCCATGGCGCTTCACGAGATGATCCAGAAAACCAAAGGTCTGGCCAAAAGCGCTTTTGCCTCCACGGAACCTGTCATCCGGCACCAGAACCTTGAATTTGTTGCAGCCCTGCATCTTCATATTCAGTTGATCCATCAGGTGGACATCACATCGTACCGTCTCATTGCTCTGATGGATGCCCAACCCTCTTTCTTCAATCCATCCTTAAATTATATCAAACCGCAGATTGTTTTCGATCATCATCCCTACGAAGGACCGTGGAATGCCGAACTGACAGACATTCGTCCCTATTACGGCTCTTTATCCAGCGTGCTCACCGAATATTTGCTTCGCGCCGGGATTAAAATTCCGCGTATTTTGCACACGGCCCTTCTTTATGGCATTAAAACGGATACGGATAATTTTGATCGCGCCACAATCATCGACGATATCCGGGCTTATACTTATCACACCAGATACGCCAATATGCAGTTGATCCGCCGCATTGAGCTGAACCAGACGCCTCAACGCTTTCTCAAATATTTCAATTATGCCTATCATCACATGAATAATTTTCGCGGCCGGCGTGTCTGCTTTCTGGGAGAAGTGGAGAGCTCGGATGTCTGTGTCCAGATCGCTGATTTTTATTTGCGTTTGATCGGAACGTATTATGTGGTAGTGGCCGGCATCGTCGAGGACCGGTTGTCTATTATCTTTCGCGGGGACGGTTACCGTCAGAATTGCGGTTTAATCGCGCAAAGGTCTTTCGGCCAGATCGGCAGGGGCGGTGGACATCGCAGCGCCGCGCGTATGGAAATTCCCATGCAGGCATTAAAAGAAAGTCTTGGAGAGGATGTTTCCGCGAGAAATATTGAAAAATTTATTCTGATGAGCTTAAGGCGAGAGCCAAAGTAAATACATTATTCACATTCATCATCATAATAGAAAGGATTTTTATGAGAGAACCGGGGTTTCATAAAGAGATAACAACAGGCTATTATCTTGATCCATTCGATGGTTTTCAGGAAAAGAAAATAACCATCGAGTTGCGTCATGATGAAATCACCGGTGTGGCCTGCCGCATTTTGCCTTACCGGGTGCGCATTCCGCAAAAGCCTGACCTGGAACCTTATCTGGAAAAGTCACCGGAATCGTTGTGCCCGTTTTGCCCCGATCTCTTTGAAAAAACCACGCCCCGGTTTACAGCCAACATCATCGAAAGCGGAAATTTCAAACGGGGAGAGGCCTGTCTTTTTCCCAACGCTTTTCCCTATGACCAGAACAATAATGTGGCGATTTTTTCATCGCGTCATGTTGTTCCGATGAATGAACTGACCCCGGAATATATGCTGCATGGATTTCTCGTCTGCCGCGACTATTTTCATCGCGTGGTCGAAATGAATCTCGGTTATAAATATTGCTCGATGAATTGGAATTATATGCCACCGGCGGGCGGCGGTCTGATTCATCCGCACCTGCAGACCATCGTGAGTTACCGGCCGACCAGTTTTATGCAGAAGCTTTTATCCAGCGCGCAAAATTACGCCGCCAATTCTAACGGCGACAACCTGTGGCACAATCTGATCGCTCTGGAAAAGAAATCGAACAAGAGGTTTATTGCCGATACCGGCGTCGTTTGCTGGTTGACCAGTTTCGCACCCAAAGGCATGGCCGGTGAAATCGATTTTATTTTCCGGGAAAAAACGTCCATCTTTGATTTAACGGAATTGAACTTTAAAGAATTTCTGACCGGCCTTTCCCGTGTATTCGCCTATCTCCACACCAACAACTTCATGAGTTTTAATCTGTCTTTTTATGCCACAATGACCAGCAATAATTATTTCAACATCCAGGGAAAAATCGTTCCGCGATTTATCATGCATCCATTGGGCACCAGTGATTTGAATTACTTTGAAAAATTGCATAATGAAATTATCTGCCCGACGGTGCCGGAAGAATTATGCCGTGAGCTACAACCTTATTTTAAAGTTTGATCTAAAAAGGCCGGTGGAGATTAATTTTCTGTTGATAGAGGCAACCGGGAAAACGATAAACAGGGCGAATCACCGTCAGATAGCAAGAATCACGGAGGTGGATTCCGATGTTCAGCTTATTTCCGAAGAATGATAAAAATCAGACCTTAAGACTGAAGCGATTCTTTATGGCGCTGGGGTCATATGTCATGTGGTTTGCCATTTGCGTCTTGTTCTATTTGCAGGGCCAGATGACGAGAGGGACCATCAACGTTCTTTTAGTAAGTTCCTTAGGAATAATTCTTTGTAACAGTCTGGTATATATATTCATCAGAAGTGGATTTAATAAGCGATTTAAAGATCCCAGCTTGACGCTTTTACAGATGATCGTGGCGACCTTCTGGGTAATGGTCATTGCGTATTACGCCGATACCATGAGGAGTCTGGTGCTTCTGACGTATCTTGTTGTTTTCATTTTCGGGATCTTCAGGCTGAATGTCTGGCAATTTCTTTTTCTGTCCGTCTTTGCCGTCATGAATTACGCGCTGGTTATCCTTCTGCTTTATACAATGGATCCTCTGTTGGTCAGCACGTCTGACAAATTGAGCATTGTGGTTCTGGCTATTGTGCTGCCCTGGTTCTCACTGGTTGGTGGATATATTACCCGACTCAGGGCACGAATATCGAACGCCCTTTCCACAATTGAAAAATTAGCCATTATTGACGACCTGACCCAGGTGTTTAACCGGCGCCAGATGTATAAGATTCTTGAACATCAGAAAGCGCTGGGTGACAGGGGCATTCATCCTTTTTCCATCTGCATATTCGACTTGGACCATTTCAAACGGGTGAATGATACGTTTGGTCATGCCGCGGGCGACATCGTTCTCAAAACCGTGGCACAGGAAACTCAAAAGAATCTGCGCAATATTGATCATATTGCCCGTTACGGCGGTGAAGAATTTATTCTTATTCTCACCAATGCGGAAAGAAAGGAAGCCGTGGAATGCGCCGAGAGAATCAGGCACATGGTTTCAGAACTTGCGTTTGACAAATTACCCGATGATTTCAGGATTACCATTTCCGTCGGTGTAACGGAATATAAGGCGTGTGAGGCCATTCAAGAAGCGATCAACCGGTCGGACAAAGCGCTTTACAGGGCAAAATTGAACGGCAGGAACAGAGTTGAATACGAACCGGCGCCAGAATCCTAAAATCGCCAGATCCTCTTTAAACAAAAGAAGATCAATACAATCTCTATTGCCCCAAAAGTGGCACAAAAGAAAATCCCCATTCTCCCAAGGGAGATTACGGGGAATTCTTTCACTAACTCTTTAGAGAGAATCGTTATTCCGTTTCGCTTCGAAACGCTCTATTCTTCTGAACTTGTTTTGGCCGACTCGGTTTTCGCGGTTTCTGTCGCGGATGAACTTTCGCTGCTTTCCGCCTTTGCTTTTTGGGCTGCCGCACCCGGTTTCTTTCCTTTATAATCCGTCGCGTACCAGCCGGAACCTTTCAGGCTGAAGGACGAAAGAGAAACCATCTTCTGAACCTTGCCTTTGCAGAACTTGCAGCTTTTTAATTCCGGATCCATAATTCCCTGAAACGCTTCAAATTGCTTTCCGCATTTATTGCATTTATACTCATAGATAGGCATAACCAAACCCTCCTTAATTAAATATATCGAAATTTTTATAATTGCTGTTGAAGCAATCCAAAACAATATCCATATCGTATCCTTTTACCGGATGCAGGGCCGAACGTGTCAAATTGTGCACAATGACTTCCTCTTTCTCCCTGTCTTCCGTGCTGGCGTCGAAATCAATTTCGCCGCTGCTGAAGCGCAGAACATGAATTAATTCGTGCACCGCGATATAAAGCATCAACGGGCTGAACTTGATAAAAGGATTGGCCCTTTCCACCGCGTCCAAAATAGTGTTGTCCTGCAGGCAGATCCTGTAAAAATCAAAGTTATTTTCAGCCCTTGCGGTTGTCTCACCCGCCTTTTCGTAGGAGTATTTACAAAGATGGGCAAACGTGCCGTCTTTGATTTCCTGCTCATTCAGATAAGCAAGCGTTTTCACTTCATATTTTGTGTTTTTCAGCACATTGTCGCTTAACCTGAATTGCTGCGATAGCAGCTTTTCGGCGTCGTTGAAAGCTTTTTTTGCCATTGGCACCTGCGCCGCGTTAAAATAAAAAGGCATAAATCACCATTTTTCTTCAATCCGGCGATAATATATTTATCTGAACAAATGTTGTCAAGCAAGATCAAGTAGCTGATTTTAAAAGATGATGGCCAGCCCCGCATACGGTCCATAAAAATCCATCTTTGTGTATATGTCTTCGACATCATCGATTTTTAAAGACATGATCCGATAGCCGCCGTAAATATTTAAAAATGGAAAGGGAGTCACAGAGACATCCGCCATGGCGTCATATGAATAGCTGCTGTCATATCCTATGCCGACCACCTTGGCCCGGGCTTCCAGAATGTCGGCCAGTATCCCGATTTTGGCTCCGAGACCCAGCATGGGAATCGGCACCTGGATGTCTTCCTGGCTTTCAACAGCCGATGAACTTAAGGTGAATTCTCCATCAAAATACTTAACCCTGGCGATCAAGCCCAGCGAGAAACCGGCCAGAATATTTTCCAGATTCAAAAATTTGTATTGATATTCAAAATCAATCATGCTGGTTGTTAATTCAGAATCGACGTTGGTACCTGCCGGATAGGCCTCACCGTTAAAAACTATTTCATCAGAAATGTGTTTGGAGCCGGAAAGATCGATCAGTGAATAGGAAACCGTGATTTCATGATCTCCTATACTAAAAGCCGCTTCCACACCCGGAAAAAATTCATTGTCGATGCCCAGATCGTCTTGCAGATCCATTTCTGTTCCTTCAATGCTGCCGTCATCGACGCGTAACTCACCTCCGAACGTGGGAATCCACACCCGGGCCTGAGCTCCTAAGCCCAGAGCGTAAACCGACGGCGCATAAAAAATAATCATCACGGATAACGTTACCAGAACAGCGATCAAGTTCTTTTTCATATTAAATTCTCCTTTTAGATTGCCGGGATATTATAAAATTGCAAAAGATGGAAATCGTATAAATATATTTTGAGATTTTGTAAAGGCATTTGCCTGTTTATGATTATGGATTGCACGGGCATGATGGCATCAAAAAACCAAAATTAATTTGACAACTTCAGCGCTTGGGGCGTATATCTCGTGAAAATGACAAGACAAATATATTTTGAAATAACTTAAAAGGATCCGTCTGATGAAAAAATCTGTGTCAAAAAAAATAACGAAAATCAGGATAGGCGTTTTATTTGGCGGGAGGTCAGGCGAACATGACGTTTCACTCTGTTCCGCCGCTTCGGTCTTTTCCGCTCTGGATCGCAACAAATATGACGTGACGGCTATCGGCATCGCCAGGGACGGCCGCTGGCATGTCCAGGAAAAACCGGAAATCGTTCCGGACAAGGATTTCGGCCGGAAAATGGCTTTAAAGAAAAACGGCCTGTGGCTGGTCAATCATTTCGAGCAAAAAAACAAGCTGCGTCTTTACGATATCAAAAATAAAAACAAAGAAGTGGTGGTGGATGTGATTTTTCCGGTGATTCACGGAACGTTCTGCGAGGACGGCACGCTGCAAGGCCTGCTGGAACTGGCCATGGTTCCCTACGTAGGCGCGGATGTCATCGGCTCGGCGGTTGGCATGGACAAGGACATTGCCAAAAGACTGCTTTGTGAGACGGGCATTCCGGTTGTTCCTTCCGCAACGGTTAGCAAGCAGCAGTGGAAAGAGGATGCAAAAAATATCAGTAAAAATGTTTTGCAGAAACTCGGCTTGCCTTTATTTATCAAGCCGGTTTGCGCCGGTTCTTCTGTGGGCGTGAAAAAGGTCAAGAAAAAAGAGGAACTCGCCAAAGCAATGAATTTTGCTTTGCAGTTCGACAATAAAGTTTTGGTTGAAAAGGCGATTGACTGCCGCGAGATCGAATGCGCCGTTCTGGGAAATGAGAAACCGGCCGGGTCAGTTCTGGGCGAAATTATTCCCCATCATGAATTTTATTCCTACGAGGCCAAATATATTGACCCCAATGGCGCGGCGCTGAAAATTCCGGCGGAACTTAGTAAATCTCTATCCGACAAAATAAGAAAGATTGCCGTTGAAGGTTACATGGCGCTGGGCTGCACATCCATGGCGCGGGTTGATTTCTTTCTCGATAAGAAGACCAATAAATTCTATCTCAACGAAATCAACACGCTGCCCGGCTTTACGAGCATCAGTATGTATCCCAAACTCTGGGAAGCCACCGGCCTTTCCTACGGCAAGCTTCTGGATAAATTGATTGAGCTGGCCCTCGACCGCCATAAGAAGAAATTGGAGATAAAGACGGAAGGGATATAAACGTAATTCAGATATTAAACAGGGGGTAAAATTATGAAGCGTCCGGCATCGTTGGTCGTGGGTATTTTACTTTTTATCATGGCGGCTGCTCAGGCCGCGCGTTTTATCATCGGCCTCAACGTAACCGCGGAAGGGGTGGAAATTCCCGTCTGGATCAGCGCCGTCGCCGCCGTAGCTTTGACAGGTTTAGCGATTTGGCTGTTGAAAGAAAGAAATCAGATGGATGCAAATCGAAAATGAGCATGGTTTTTATTTAAAGGAAATAGGGGGTCGGTCTTGTTTTTGGATACTGCGACAATCTTCATCATGTTGATTGGCGTTTCTATCATTTTAGTGCTGTCCATGAACATGATTTTGCTGAAGCGAAAAACTTATCCGGGCTTTGGCTGGTGGACGGCTGGAATCACCGTTTTTGGGCTTTCCTGTGTTGTGCTGGCCTTACGTAGTATTCTTCCCGTTATTTTTTCTGTTGTTCTGGCCAATTTCCTTTTTGTATTATCCGGTCTTTTGCTCCTGGAAGGCACGAGGATTTTTCGCGGCAAGGCAATCCGAAAGGTTTTTATTATTGTCATCCTTGTGTTCTACGCAATATTCCAGTTGTATTTTACCTTCATTGACAATAATATCGACATCCGCATAACAGGGATATCTTTTCTGATGGCAGCAATATACGGTTTAACGGCGCTCGAATTGTTTTTTAACATACCGCCTGACTTTCGATTCTCACATTGGATTACCGGCAGCATGTTTGCCGCCTACAGTATCTTCATGCTGGGTCGAGGAATTTATACAATGCTGTATCCTTCCGCACAGCACGTAGCTGCCTCGAATTTATTATACACATTAACTTTTACGATCACGATGTTCCTGGGAATCGGCTGGACTATCAGGTTTATCATACTCAATGCAGAGAAACTGGAAGATGAACTAAAAAGAGCTCAGATTCAGCTACAGGAGCAAGCCACAACAGATTCTCTTACCGGTATTTTCAACCGCAGACATTTCCTCGAACTGGCAGAACGCGAATTTCAGCGCACGCTCCGATACAAGGACGACTTATCCCTCCTGATGATTGATTTGGACTTTTTCAAAAAAGTAAATGATCATCACGGACATGCTGCCGGTGATAAAGTGCTGATCGGGTTTACCGATATCTGCAGGAAAAATTTACGGGAAATCGATATCTTCGGCCGCCTGGGCGGGGAAGAATTTGCCATTCTGCTGCCGCAAACTTCCATTAATGAAGCCAAAATAACGGCTGAACGACTTCGTTCACTGGTTGCGCAAAGCGATATGGATACCGGAAATCAAAAGCTCCGCATGACCATCAGCATCGGTGTTGCGTCGTTAAAGCCGGAAGAGGATAAACTGAGCGCTGTTTTGAAACGCGCCGATGACGCGGTGTATGAAGCGAAAAGAAACGGCCGCAATCAGGTAGCGCTGGCTTCATAATTTGTGATCACGATTACCGGCTGTCAGATATCCCAGATAAATATCACACCGCTTGTCGGGAAAATCCAGTCTTTGTCAGATATCCTGACACCGATGGACTTGCCTTTCCTGGTAGAGACAACCGGCTGGGGATGTCGCCCGGCAAAGAAGCTTTCTTCCCGGACGTTTTTGATGCCCGCCTTTTCATATTGGAAATTAATTTCCAGCCCCCGGACCGGATAAACCAGGTAAACGGGGAAAATTTTGTTTTCTCTGGCCTTCTTGGTGGAAATTTCAATTTCCAGTTTCACTTCCGTATTTATTTTCTTTTTGAGCTCGTCGGAGCCGCACCAGATTTCATAACCGCGCCTGGTGTTTTTTGCTTCCATGATAGGAACATCCTTGTTGTCAATGCGCACCCGTCCGACGCTAAAATCCCGGTCCAGGATCAGACCCTTCCGGTTGCTCATCAGCCAGCGGTATTCGCAGCGCGGATCTTCAAACAACGCCGTTAACTGCTCATGATTGGCAGCGCAGCCGATCATGAAGATATTGTCACGCAGTATTTTTTTATATTCAATATGCGTACTGACATGAAGGTATTCCGGCGATGAAGCGGTCTTTTTCGTTTCCGGCAATTTTTCTATGCGAATATTGTAGCGAAAACCGGAACGCAATTCCAGGCGCCGGTCTTCGCTGCCGAAAAGGGTTTCAAACATTTCATAATAAATGGCATTGCCCAGTTCCTCGTCGCGTGCCCGCGTCTGCATGCAATGTCGAATAATATTGTCAATGCGGGAAATGGATTTTTCTTCATCGGGAACAAATATTCTTCTTAAACGAGGTTCGATGGATTGTTTTTCCCCCTTTTGGAGAAAAACACGCGGCGCTCTTTTTCCCAACGCACAGAGCACTTCGTAACTGATGGTGCGCGCTTTGGCGGCAATTTCATTGGCGCTGATATACTCTTTGCTCTGCCGGCCCAGCAGCACAACCTCATCACCGACCTTGCAGGGGATATCGGTCACATCAAGCGTGCACATATCCATCGAAATCCGCCCGACGATCGGAGCACGCCGTCCGCAAATGAGCGCCTCGCCCTGATTGGACAGGATAAAGGCATAACCGTCGCCGTAGCCGACCGGTATGGTTGCAACGCGCGTTGGTCTGGAGGTTACAAAGGTACTGTTGTAGCCGATACCGTAGCCGGCCGGAAAATCTTTAATCAAGACTATGCTGGTTTTAAAAGACATCACGGGAGCAAGCCGCGCCTGGGTTTCATTTTCCGAGGCCGGATAAATGCCGTAGATCATCAGTCCCGGGCGCACCATATTGAGTTTAAAACCGGGATAATTAAGGATGGCTCCGCTGTTGTCGATATGCCGGACGGGAATGTTGATCCCCCTGCACTCAGCAGCAGCCAGAACATCCGAAAAACGCTGCCATTGCTGATCATTGGATGCGGTGATCTTTTCGCTGGAGGCAAAGTGACTGAAAATGCCTTCCAGGGTAATATTTTTCAACCTGGATATGGCCTCAATAAGATTGATCGCTTGAGTATGTATGGTTCCGCCACGCCCCATGCCGGTATCCACCTCAATATGCACGGGGAGCGTGCGACCGGAATGGATTAAAGCTCTGTTGAGCTTTTTCGCAAAAGACAAATCGGAAACCGACGGTGTTAGATTGTATTTGATAATCTGCTCAATTTCTGAATCGGTTGACGGTCCTAAAATAACGATGGGTGCTTCAATACCGCTGATTCTCAATTGCACGCCCTCATCGGCATTGGCTACTCCGAGCATCGTTGCCCCGTTTTTTAAAGCGGCATGAGATATTTCTATGGCCCCATGGCCGTAAGCGTCTGCTTTCACCGCGGGCATGAAATCCACTCCCGGACCGATCAGTCTTTTGACTTCCCTGAGGTTGCTGATAAAATGATCCAGGTCAACCTCTACCCAACTTCGGTACTTTTGTTCTTTTTTTAAAGTCATACGATATTCCAATGATTGTCGGACGCGAAAATTTCAGCACGATCGGATTGAAATTTGTTACGCCTATCTTTTTAAAAAAACAAGCAATTTATGCTTGAAAAAATAATATTTTTTATTAGAATGAAAAAATAAGAGGGAAGATGTTTAACCCCTCACAACGAGGAGGTGGAAAATGTCGAGAGCAAAGGTTGGGGACGTTTTAAGTTGTGAAGTCTGCGGATTGGCGGTCATTGTCGATGAGGAATGCGGTTGCGCCACAATTGATTTGATTTGCTGCGAAGAGCCCATGGTCAATATGGGACCGGCAAAACCCAAAAAAGTTGTCACAGCGTCAGCGCCGAAGAAAAAAACGGCCGTGAAAAAATCAAAAACGGTGCCCAAGAAGAAACCGGCGGCAAAGAAAGCGAAAGCACCGGTAAAAAAAGCAGTAAAAAAGGCAGCCAAAAAACCTGTTAAGAAAGCAGGAAAGAAGAAGTAAATAATTTCCCGCGAGCTGATTTTGAACTCCGATAATGTTCTGTTTTGTAAGGGCATTATCGGAGTTTTGCGTTTTAAGCGAAAATTTCTGAATCACGCAAAAATCAGGACAGGTCCAGAAACGTCTTTATTTCCAGCGTGTGTGTTCCGGGCTTGAAAAAACACGCGGATTCTGATTAATCTCTTTTGAAAGGTATGATCGTATGACAGGTAAAAATAAAGACATCAAAGAACTGGATTCATCCGCCCTGAAAGTCAATCTGGAAAGAACGGCGGTAACCATAGAAATTCCGGAACAGTACTCTCCGCTGCTCGCTGTTGTTGAGGGACATTACGGTCTGCAGAAAAAGACCCGTGAACTGCTTACAGAATTAAACCACCCCTTTGTCAATTGGGACTATGTTTTAAGGGAGCTGAAATCCGTTTCCATTGGTGACTTCTATGTGTACAATAAGCATCCGGACGGGCTTTCCGCGCTCGCCACGATGGTTTGCATTTATTTTGATGTCATCAATTCCTCCTCAGACGAAAATGTCAAAGACAGTGCCGTCCATTATCTGTTTGATTACATCGACGCGATTTTTGTTCAGAGCAACGAATTTCTCGCGCGGAATTTATCGTTGTTCCCGGACATTATAAAATCTCTGCTGGATGTTATTGAAAAAGATGAAGCCATTTTCAAGAAATGTTCGTCTTATGTCAAAAAGATTATCAAAAGCATTATCGAAAAAAACTCAAACATTGAAACGACGCTTTTTGAGCGTCTGGTGCATAGAATCTTCAAAATCACGTATCAGTTCTGGCTGTCCCAGCCTGATCCTGCAGGATGGTTTATCGCTGGAGACGCAGATTCCCCGGATTCAATGGAAGCGTACAGACATTTCATTGAACCCCTGAGCCATGCCTATCTTCAAACGCTGATCAAGAATATGGAATCGCTGAATGCGGAGCAGAACTTACCGCGCAACGGAAACATCGGGAGCTATCTTGACCTTCCGGATTATTATCAGATTGTAAACGGCTATCTGCATGTCGCCGATCAATTGGAAAAGTCCAGCGCGTATCAGGGACACCAGCAGGTGATGAAACTGCATTTTCTTTTTAATGTCATCGATGTGCCTAGTCTGGTTGATATTCACGCCAGCGCGCTTCGGGAAATCAACCACGCCCTCAAAATTGTTTTTCAGGAAGAGCAAAAGGAAACCTTTCATGACTTTGTGCGCAAGATGTTCGGTTTCCTCAAAAAAAATAAATCCCAGAGCGAATTCAGCGCCGCGATTTTTGATTGCATCACAACGACCGCCAGGGAGGTTTTCGCGCAAAACAGCCATTCGCTTGTGGATACCTTTATTGATGAACTGATCCATTATGGTTTCCAGTATCCGGAAATTAAAGGGTCCAACGAGGAATGGCAGGTCAAGGTCAATCCGGCGCACATCATGAATATCCGCTGCTGGCTGGAAATTATCGGAATGAAGCCCCGCTGGACCAAGCGGTTGATTTCGGCGCTGATCGTTAATTTAAAACTGGGCGGTGTTTTTATCCGCGACACCGATCTGATTCAGAAAAATATTTCCGCTCTGCTCAACAGCGACATCACGCCGTCTTACAGTCTCATCAAACAGTTGCTGAGGATTTTTCCCGTCTATTTCAGTGAGATCGGCGCGGAAGGAGAACTCAGGGATATAACCACCAGGGTCGATGAGCTTTCCCTGCGCAACGACAAGCTGGTTTATTTTTTGCGGAAACAATCGCACGTCGAAAGCAACAGCCTGATTTTTAAATTTATCGAGGATATTTTCAAGTACTGGAGCTCCGGCGATAAAAATTTCCTCCGCGTGCATCTTCCCGTTGACGTTTATGAACAGGTGACCAATTCCGGAGAATATTTCAACGGCATGCATAAAGCGTTTAAATATTTCTTCACCCGGATTAATCAAGATCCCCTGAATTTTCTTCATTGGGACAAGGAAAAGGTCTGCAGCGAGCTGCGTCAGGTCAAGGGGATCAATGAAAGGGATCAGGAACGCGTTCAAATGATGATCCGCATTTATCAACTGATCTATAAAAAATATTATCCGCAGTTTATTGACCTGCTGAAAGACCTGGAAGCGTCCAATGCCTTCCCGCAAGCCGATATCGCTTCGCTGAAAAAATCTTTAAACGCGAAGAACTATTATCGCAGTATTACGATTATTCTGAAATTTCTCTCCATTCTGAAAGAAAGAATTCTCTCACCGAAAAAAACGCAATTTTACGAAAACATCTATTACAAAAGACACATCGCGGCCGGCATTCCGTCCATGTACGGAACGTATAGTGAGAAAAAATTTGATGCCGTCGGTCTTTCGCTGAGACTGGAAAGTCTGGCCACAATGCTTTTTGAGGAATTAAGCAAGTCCTTCAATCTGAAATTTATCACAAAACAGACCATTAAAAAAATACACACGTATCTCTGGCTGTATGTCAACGCCCTGGAAATTGATGGCATTGCCACGGAAGGACTGACCGCGAAAATCAAGTACGTAACCAACGCGCTGACGATTAAACAATTCTCCCTGGAACAGTACGAGGATATTTTCCGTTTCATTTCCAAGGATATTCAAAATATTATCCGTAACTATTACATCGATATTCACAGGTCCAACCTGTCCATCATCATCGGCCAGGTTTACCGTCAGGACACGGAAGCGATCACAAAATCCGGCCATAAAAAGCATGAAAAGCTGATTTATCAGCATTCAGAAAATTTCATCAGGGGAATCATCTCTTTCGCTTTCGGCATTCAGGTGCTGGATAATTTTGTGAACACGGTCATTAAAACCCTCAACGCGGAAGCGGAAAAGTTTAAAGACAACAAACAGATTCTGAAGGTGGTGATGGCGTACAATCCGGAGTTGACGGTTTCTTCCTTTTATAAAAAGAATAAAAGGATCGACAATCAGATTCTGCTGGGCAACAAGGGGTATTTTCTCAAGGAGCTCGTTTCATTTGGCTTTAATGTGCCGCCGGGATTTATCATCACCACGGAAGTCTTCCGGGGATATGACGCGGTTTACGGCTATAAATATATTTTCAATGATCTGGCCGACCGGGTGAACAAGGAACTCAAAAGGCTGGAGAAGATTACCGGTTGCAGACTGGGAGATCCGCGCCATCCCTTATTGCTTTCGGTGCGCAGCGGAGCGACGGTTTCTCTTCCCGGCATGATGAAATCCTTCCTGAATGTGGGCATCAACGAAGCCATTGCCGAGAACCTCAGCAAAAAGGAAGATTTTCAATGGGCGGCCTGGGATTCGTATCGAAGGTTTTTGCAGATGTGGGGGATGTTCCAGGGCTTGAATCGTAATTTTTTCGACGCGATCATCGATGAATATAAACAGAAATACGGCGTTGAAAGAAAGATCCTTTTTCTGCCTGAACAAATGCGACAAATAGCCCTTTCCTACAAAAAAGGATTAATGGAAAGCGGCATTGAATTTAAAGAAAAACCTCTCGATCAGTTGAGTCACGCAATCCTGCAGGTATTCAATTCATGGTATTCGGAACAGGCGGAAATTTACCGTCGGCAAATGCATATTTCCGATAAATGGGGAACGGCTGTCATCGTCCAGAAAATGGTGTTCGGCAATCTCAATGATAATTCCGGTTCAGGCGTTATTTTTACCCGTGAGCCGAAGAGTTCGTCTTCAGATGTCACCCTTTACGGAGATTTTATCTTTGGTGTCCAGGGAGATGATATCGTTTCCGGTCTGGTGGAGACCTATCCGATTTCCGAAAAACAACGGATAGCAGAATTCCGGGATTCCAAAATATCGCTGGAGGACAAGTTTCCTGAAATTTACGCGGAACTTTTAAGAATCGCGGAAATTCTTATTTACGAAAAAGGATTCAATCATCAGGAAATAGAATTTACTTTTGAAGGAACAACGCGGGACAAATTATACATCCTGCAAACACGGGACATGAATCAAATCACGACTCAAAAATGGAAGCGTTTCCAGGACACTGCGGAATTGCAATCATCGGTTCTGGGAACGGGCATCGGTGTCAACGGCGGTGCTCTTTGCGGCCGGGCTGTCTATTCGGAAACAGATATTAAACGATTCCGCAGCGAAGAACCCCAAACCCCCCTGATTCTGGTGCGGCCGGATACGGTACCTGATGACGTCGGCGTTCTGCTGCAGGTAGAGGGATTGCTGACGGCAAAAGGTGGCAGTACCTCCCATGCCGCCGTAACCATTCCACAGCTTAACAAGGTCGGTGTCGTCGGTTTCAGTAAACTGAAAGTTTATGAAGCCGACGAATACGCCACAATAGAAAATCAGACCATCAAGGCGGGTGATTTTATCAGTATCGACGGCTGGAGCGGCACTGTTTATCTGGGCCGGCACCAAAGCGAAAACGAATGATTTTTATAAAAATTCCCATCAACCTCACCGGAGCGAAGTTAATGGGAATGGATTTGTTCTTTTTTCTTAAAGAATATTCTTGTGGATATAAACGGTCAGGTCGCCCAGCCGGTTGGTGTAGCTGCCGTATTCATTATCATACCAGCCGAATATCTTGGCGTGCACCACGGGCACTTTTAAAACTTTTTCAGGAAGCACTTTAGCGACATCCGCCGGCAGATTCGGAATGTGCGAGCAATCCAAATTAATGAAAGCCGTGCGTGTGTGATTGAACTGACCTTCAATGATAACGGCCGCGTCAACGCCAAAGAGATCAGCGGATACATTTTGTTCCATGGTGAATCTGAGCAGTTTTTCAGGATTACTCGAGGCCGCTTTGCTGTATAAGTCATTAATCATTTTTGTATTAATGTTCATCCCCGTCCCCTGGTTACTGGCGCGGGACTGGAACGTGGCGTTCAGAACAATCAGGGACATGGTGCTCGCCGGTATCCGGATGGAATCGGCCATGAAACCGATATTCTGCACCTGCGGAATAACTTCCGCCAGCGCCTTAGCGGCATTGGTTGATGTCAGGATGATGCTGTCCAGAATGCTCCTGTTCTTTCTCAAATCTTTTTCACCGGCCTTGGGAACGCTGTCCAGCACGCTCTGGGTATTGGTCACGGCATGTACCGTGGACATGGACGCTGTAAGGATATTGCTGGTTTCTTCATTTTCCAGCAGAGGTTTCACCATGTGCGCAAGTCCTGTGGTTGTGCAGGACGCGGCGGAAACAATCTTATGTTTCTTCGGATCAAACGCCGTGTGATTGATGCCGTAGATCATGGTTACCGCGTCATCCGGTGTGGAGAGGGCCTTGTTTTTGATTTTAAAGGGCGACGAATTGATGACCACCTTCGCGCCGCCGTGCAGATGGCCCCTGATAGAACCGCTCTTGTTGTCCGACGCGACCGTGGGATCCTTGAATTTGCCCGTGCAGTCCACTACCACGTCCACGCCGTACTGCCGCCAGGGAATATCTGCCGGGTTTCTGGCTTCACGCAAAATGGTGACGGGAATGCCGTCAATCAGCAGTTTCCCCTGTTTTTCATCGACAATCTGAATGATTCGCTCCGCCTTAACGCCATACAAAAATTTATGCATCAGGCCGTAGGTTGAATCTTTTTCAATCGCCTGGGCGATGGAATCAAGCCCCGTACCCACCTCTCTTCCCTGATTGACAAAAATCTCTTTGAAATATTTTCTGCTGATATGATGCCATAAGGTCAACTTTCCGATTCTTCCGAGACTGTTGATGCCGAGAACCGGCTGTTTGTTCTCAAATACTTGCGCCATGATTCAAATCCTCCTTTATTTTTAATCAGACCTGCTTAAAACACACGCATAAGTTTGAAGCTTCAGTCGAATTATACCGTGACAACGAAAAGCATAGACGCCGGAATCCATAACCGCAAATCCAGTTTTGCAGAAAGAAAGATGCTGATTGATTTTTGCTTTGATCAATTAAAAAGGCAGGGACACCCTGCCGAAAATTCAAGAAAGGAACTCTATTCAAATACGGTTTGGTGGCGACCGGGACCATAAAATATCTCCCTTAAAAGGTCGCCACTTTTCTACAGGAAAGGCAGGGAAATGTCAAGGGTAGGGTATAAAAATTTTTTAATTTTTTTCTTTTTTCGGACTAAGACAGATTTTAAGAACTAAAAAAACCGGCTTTGAAAATCATGTTTCTTCCCATAATCAAAACCGGTTTTTTTTCTTAATAATTTTATTGACGAAAAAGTTTTATATTTGAATGCTTTACCTTTTCATCCTCTCTATAATGAAGACCAGGTTATCTGCCGGGTCGATCATCAACGGGCCTGCCCCTGTAATGGTCCCCGCGGGGCTTTTCCTTTCCGGGTTTGCCACCATGCATTCCGGGTTGATGGCCGTGGCCTTGTAAAGCGGGAGGCGGTGGATGACCCGGTCCGGGTCCGTGCACGACGGGACGAGGTGGCCGAGGGGGAGGCGGACGGTGCCAGTATCGCGTTCTTTCCCAATCGCGCCAGTTGCGGTTCAGATCTCCGTGATGAATGCGATGATATTGCCACGGTTGGCCTCTCCATCGATGATGCTTGAAATCATCTCTCCATCCTTGATAAAAATGTCTGTGAAAAGTTGGGTACCCCCTGTAATACCCCCATCCCCTGTCATAGTATCGGGATCGGTACCAATGCCCCTGCCACGGACGCCACCACCATCCGCCGTAGAAAAATATGTCTTCGTTCAGATCAGGTACAACATAGACGTCCGTACCCGGAACGACCACAACTTCAGGCGGCGCCGGAAAGATAATCGGCGGAGGAAGAGGAATGGGAATGTTGATATGCACGCTGGGCTGTGCGATTGCCAGAACAGGTGTGAAGCATATCAGCGTTAAGAAAAAAGTCCTGAAAAATAATTTCTTCATCGGTTTCCCTCCTTGGGTTAATGATTAATCCAATCACAAAACACAATGATCGAAATCTTTCGTTTGATACCTTTTGATATTCCATCAAACTCTGTAATTGGCCTTAATTTTAAGAAACTGATTTTGATATGTCAAGCTAATCTTGTGTGGAACACGGATAGTTTCCCTTGACATTAGCGATGCATAGGTCAATATTAAACAACACTTAAACATCAGGAGGGCTGAATATGTACTTGATTATTATCATTATTGCTCTTGTGCTGATTTTTGCCGTTTTTATGTATAATCGTTTCGTGCGTCAGCGCAACATCCTTAATGAAGCCTGGAGTGGCATCGATGTCCAGCTCAAACGCCGTCATGATTTGATTCCCAATATCGTAGAAACAGTCAAAGGTTACGCCCGGCATGAAAAGTCCGTTCTCGAAGAAATCACCAATCTGCGCTCAAGGTTATCCGGACCGGCAACCCTGAAGGAGAAGGGGGAAATGGAGAACAGCTTTTCGCAGGCATTGAAGAGCATTTTTGCTCTGGCGGAAGCGTATCCGGATCTCAAGGCCAATCAAAATTTTCAAGAGCTGCAACGCACTCTCACCGATACCGAGGAACAGATTCAGCTTGCCCGAAGATATTACAATGGCGCGGCCAGAGATTACAATACCATGGTCGAATCTTTCCCGAACAATATTCTGGCTAACATGTTCGGATTTAAAAAAGCTGATTTCTTTGAAATCGAGCTGGCCACGGAAAGGGAAGTTCCCGGGGTTAAATTCAACTAATACATCGGGCGTGAGGACTCATGAGAAAAAAATGCTTTTTGCTGCTGCTGACTCTGATCCTGACATTAGTTATTTTTACGTCTTTTGCTCGCAGTGAAATCAGGCAGGAGCAGGAAAGAATCCTCTCGTTTCACAGCGACATTGAAGTTCTTCGCACTTCCGGCATGATCGTGACGGAAACTATTGAAGTTTATGCCGCCGGTAATCAAATCAAAAGAGGGATTTATCGGGATTTCCCCACAAAATACAAGGACCGGTACGGGCGGAATTACAAAGTCCGGTTTGACGTTAAAGAGGTTCTGAGGGATAACGCGCCGGAAAACTTTCGTCTTCAGAATCTGAGCAACGGTGTTCGTGTCTATATCGGCAACGAAAATGTTTTGCTTGACCCCGGCACTTATACATACGTCATCAAATATTCAACCAACAGACAATTAGGATTTTTTAAGGACTTTGATGAACTGTACTGGAATGTTACGGGAAACGGCTGGTCGTTTTCAATAGATGAAGCTTCCGCTAAGGTCCGGCTGCCCGAGGTACCCCCCGACAAAATTGGAGAAGTTGATGCTTACACGGGATATACGGGCGAAAAAGGGAAAGATTTTTCTTCTACAAAAGAATCAGACGGTATTTATTTTCAAACCAGGAGGTCCCTCAATCCCAACGAAGGCCTAACCATCGTTGTTCAGTGGTCCAAGGGATATGTCACAGAACCGACCTTTTCCGAAAAGGCATTCTGGTATGTTAATGACAATCGCGGCACTTTTGCCGGTGTCATCGGGTTGTTGATTCTTCTTTTCTACTACCTCATAGCGTGGGCTCAATACGGCAAAGACCCGGTCAAAGGCACAATCATCCCTTTGTATGAACCTCCCGGAAAACTCTCTCCCGCATCGATGCGTTTTATCGTTAAGATGGGTTATGATGACAAGGTGTTCTCCGCAGCCATTATCAACATGGCGGTTAAAGGTTATTTGAAAATTCAGGAATTGAACGACAAATTTACCTTGCTCAAAACATCAGCGGGGGAAGGCCAACTCTCCGGTGAAGAAAAGGCAGCCGCAACAAAATTGTTTGCATCATCACGCAGTGAAATAAAGGTTGAAACAAAAAACTATAAAGAAATAGTCAATGCTCGTCTTGAGTTACACAAATTTTTGAAAAACAGCTTGGAGAAGATTTATTTCCTCACCAACAAAAAGCTTTTCTTCGTCGGTCTGACCCTTTCCTTCATTCTTATGATTGTCAGTGTGGTCGTTGGAATTTCTGAAGTAAATCCCATGATCATCTTTATGATTTTCTGGCTGACCGGCTGGTCGTTTGGCGTGGTGATTCTTTTGCGAGTTGTTTTTGCAGCCTGGAAAGATGTTTTTACGGGAGGGCACCATCAACTGACGTCTCCTGCAAAAGCCCTTTTCATTACTTTATTCTCAATACCCTTTGTGCTGGGCGAAATAGGAGGAATTGCCGCACTTGTGGGAGCCGGATCCATATCCGTTCTTGTTATTCTGGGAATCATGATCTTCATCAATGCTCTTTTTTATCAGTTGCTAAAAGCCCCGACCCTTGTGGGAAGAAGAGTACTGGACGGTATTGAAGGGTTCAAAATGTATTTATCCACCGCAGAAAAAGACCGACTGAACCTGCTGAATCCCCCCGATAGAACACCCGAACTCTTTGAAAAATATTTACCCTATGCCTTTGCCCTTGATGTGGAGCAGGAATGGTCTGAACAATTTTCCGATGTGCTCTCCAAAGCTGCGATTATGGAGGAAAGCAATGTTCAGAGATGGTATTCCGGTCCATCCGAAAGAACATTCAGTCCTTCCCTCTTTTCATCAGGATTAGGAAATTCTCTCACCAGTGCCATTGCATCTGCCGCATCTCCGCCCGGGTCATCTTCCGGCGGGCGCGGTGGTTTTTCCGGCGGTGGTGGCGGAGGTTCCTCCGGTGGCGGTGGCGGAGGTGGCGGTGGCGGAGGTTGGTAAGCCCCCAACAAAAAGATTTATATTTAATGATTATTAAAGGAGCTTTTTTATGAAAGATAAATTTTTATTACGCTCACGGCTTCGCAGTAAAACTTATTTGTCTTTCTTCGCCGTGCTGTTTCTTTTAATAATTACGTACAATGGAATTGCCGCTCCCATACAACAGATCGGACCGGTGGACATCCGTGGTACGGTAAGTGACTTGCAATGGAATCCTGAAAAAACAATTCAAGGCATACCGGGAATGTCCGGGAGCGCCGGCCATGACCGTATTGTGCCGGCTCACTTTTTAGTAACGTTAAGTCATTATAGCGGCGTAGATTTTCAAACAGCGGCGGCCATGACCCGATATGTTGACTGGTCGGTTTTTCGCAGCAAAGACAGAAATGATAGTCCGTCATTTGTTACGTTGATGATCAATCACAACAATCCAAACTTCTTGAGAAAAGGAATGAATATCAAGATCAGCGGATATACCATCAGAGGCGATGAGGGTGGAACATGGACGTATTTCAGCAGCATCAACATTCTGAATCAACAGCTCCCGAATGACGATGTGCGGAGTTACCTCGAGACGAACATCGAGTCACCCAACTCCGGCGGCAGGATGTTTTGTTCCTACGAGTTATTGGGAAAAGATACGGGACATAGAACCGAAAATATTTATCTATGGACGACCTGCATGGAATACTATGTTAAAAATGGTACACTCTTTCAGGGAACGGGCGTCAGTCTGCCGGTAATGCTGACAGCCGAAAAATCATTCCGTGGTTATCGGATAAGAAAGCATATCATTCCCCGGGAAGGAGAGGATTATGGAGAAAGCATTAAAAGGATATTTCCTCCGATTTATCATTCTTTAATTTTCACAGACAATGACGAATACAACAAAAGAGCCACTGATCTTCTTCAAGAGACTGAGCAAATAGCAAAAGAATTTTATCATATAGAGCAAGAGCAAAACATTTCCCGGGATGGATTGAAACTCATTGACTTTAAGGTCAGCCAGACTCAAATTACCGTCGGAGATTCTGTGACGGTGACTTTCACCCTGAAAAATGTAACCGATCAACCTATTGAAATAAATCCGCGCTTCGGTGTTTTTGTTGGTGCACGTTGGAATTCCACCACCGATGACAATAATCGTGATTTCGGACACAGATATAAAGGGAAGGTATTACAACCGGGAACGGAGATTGTTTTTTTAGCCGTTAAAAAACTCTATGAAGCGGGTATCTGGAGATTATGGCCGGCATACAATGTCCATGGACATTGGGGCCCCTTCCGGTGGCATGAAATTGTTGTGAATGTCAGATCAAAGTCAACCGTTCATTCATGTCCGCATACTGATTTCGAGCAATAGATGGTTCATTTGTTTAAAAAGTATTGATAAAGTTTACGTCACGTCAAGCCCCAAACAAAGCAAGACCCCATAAAGATCGTTTTATGGGGTCTTGTTTCGTTAAATCGATAAAATAAATCTGACATTCAAATTAATTACATTTTAGGTTTCCTCTGTCATTCCAGATATTCGGACAGTTGTTCGCACCGCTAAGACTCGTCCAGTTTGATCCGCCACCAGGCTTATTGCAGTGGCAGCGTAGAGTGGTTCCAGTTCCGTAATCCGGGTTCGGATCCATTCTGCAACACCAGCAGGAATTTTTGTAAGAGCCCTCCGGAAGATTTATACCAATGCAATCGATATTTCCGTCACAGTTTGCTAAATCACCACCGTTATTAATGCATCGGTTACAATTGAAGTGCTGGGCACTATTGTTCCATGTACCATTTTTCTTCTTGCAACTGGCACTGGTGATTCTGTCAGCGCTTTTATTATACAAAATTGAATTACACGAATTCTGATAAGAGCCGGGGGGGGGATTATTTTTACCTTTTAAGTTTCCATCGTCATTCCAGATGTCGTCAAATTCCGCAGCATTGTTTAAGCTTGTCCATCTTGATCCACTACCTCTTTTGTTGCAGTGACAGCGCAGGGTGGCCCCGTCCATTCTGCAGCACCAGCAGGAGTTCCTGTATGAGCCCACGTTCGGCAGATTTACGCCGGTACATTCGATATTCCCATCACAATTGGAAATGTCACCACCATTATCGGTGCATTGATCACACTTGGTAATGGATAATTGAGCGTTATTATTCCATGAACCACTAATTTTTCTACAATGAGCCGTTAAAGTTGTTCCATCATTGTTAATTGTATTACATGATCTTTGATAAGACCCAGACGGGGGAGTATCTGCCTTACAAACAGAAGCATCCATGAGAAACAAGGCTGCCGCGCAACAAAGCGTTACAAAAAAAATTAACGTCTCCCTTTGTATCTTAACGATGTTGTTCATACACACCTCCCTTTAGAATATTGAATGTTTGCCAGGATATTAACGTTATCATTTTTTTATGGTAATCTTAGGATTACAATTTTATAACATCTTAGTGGAAAATTCAGCTGTTTATTTTTTAATTAAAATTGCATTCATATTAAGGCCCGGTCGCGATTTCCGCGACAACCCACCGGCGCTGGTTGTTTAACTCCATGGTCACCCAGCGCACATTCGGATTGTCCTGCCAGCCGAAAAAGGGAATGGGAGCATCAGACGTATTCTCCACATGGGCTTCGAGCGTGACCTTAAAGATATGGCGACTATTGCTCCAATTCTCTGTATGGGCAGGTTCAACATGCAAAACATGAATCGAACGGATAGCGGAAAGATGCCTGCGCCATCCGATGCGTTTTTCCGGTGTATCAATCATTCCCGCGACCATTGACTTCATGGCCTCATCAACGTCTCTGCTGTTTACGATAGCAAAGAATTCTTCGAGGCTGGCTTGACTGGCTTTTGAGATTTCATTCCAGCGGTCTTTTGATGCAATCCAGGCCTTGCGCACCTTCACACACTTGGAACAGATGAAACCGTGACGGAATTTTTCCGGTTTTACGACACAACCAGCCAGTACAAAGTCACGGCCATAAGGGAAAAGCGACTTACCGACACGCATCTCCTCAAATTCTCGCGGTGACGGCATCCCGTAAATCACACGCAGCTTTACGCTTTGCATTTTGATCCCGTGTACCGGGCAAACACCTTTATCCGCACCGTTGCTTTTGCCGGCATGGACCGGCATGGTCCCCAAAGCAAACAAAACTAAAAATATTAAAATCCGGAATGACCCGTTAACGCTCTTAATCAATTTTCAGCCCTTATTTTTTCGCAACCAGCAAACCGTGGATCTTCAGGGGTTCGTAAATTAAGCGGAAATCCGTGAAGCCGGCCTTTCTGGCAACGTCATCAAGATCTCTCGGTGAGCGGTAAACCATCGGCCAGTTAATGACCCATTTTAAGAAATGCTGCTCGATGTTCGGGGAGATATTACAGGTTATTAAAAAACCGTCAGGCTCTATGATTTCTCGTATCTTGCTGACCCAGTATATAGCGTCTTTCTGTTCGATATAATCCAGAAAGCCCATCATCTCGACGATTTGCGGTTTAAATGCATAAGATGATTCAATGGCGTCATAGATATGCCCCTTGTAGGTTGTGATTTGTCCGTCTAACCCGTAATACCTGGCCGTCGTTTTTGCCCATTCGAGAGCGTCGCCGTCTATGTCAACAAATATCGCTTTAATCCTTTTATTCATCGCTTTCGCTTCAGCCATCATCTCAATAACCGATTCCGCCGAGCCACAGGCCAGTGACAGAATTCTTATTTCATTGCCGTTATCTACACTGGAGATCGCCTTTCTTAATTCATCTTTGACAAGTTTTAACCGGTTACGAAGAGCCTGGCAGTTCAAACCAAACCAGTAAAATTCATCAATCATTCCTCTTGGCGTCCATTTTTGAGGAAAGGGATGATGGTAAACGATATTCATCGCTCTCCAGGTTGTCGCATAATCTTTGACCTTTCTGCATTCCCTGCCCAAGCCATCAAATAAGAAAGTGTTTGTTTTGGGCTGACCAAGACCAAAAATCTTGTAAAAATTCTTTTTCAACATGACATAGCTTGTAATAAGCCACATAAAAGGCAGAGATAAGTAATAGGGCCAGGGAAAATTTTCATACTTCTCGCAACTGACCGGAAGATGAGGTCTGGGGATAAGTTCTATTTGTGGGGGCTGGGGTTTTTTTGCAATCTCTATTTTAACAGTATCGTTATCTCGCATATTCAAGTTTGCGGAACTTAATAGAATTTTATCATTCTTTCACAAACGACAACAAAAAACCTTTGTTTTTTTATTTGCTTTTATGGAATTTTTTTTGTTTATTGACTATAGAAAACCTATCTTTGTATGTCAAGCGCAATATTGGACGATAAAAGTTTTGAATTTTAAAATTCAGGTTCAAAAAAATCAACTTTTATCGCATGGACTTTGTTGTTTTAACTCATATCGGGAGGGGACAAAATGAAAAGAATGAAAATTCTGTTTGCCGCTTGTTTTTCTTTTTTCATACTGGCCTGCGCTCCGGTTTACACCATCAATCATTCGCTTCCTGAAAAACCGTTAAACATGTCTGTTGACGGGGCCGCTCACAACTGGGCGCAAAGTGAATGGTGGTATTACACCGGTCATTTAACCACGGAAGACAACCGTGAGTTCGGATACGAGCTGACTTTTTTCAAAAGGATTACCAACGAAGACAAGTTGCCCGGCCTGTTTATTCCCGTTCCCGCCCACTGGTTCAAGGATGTTGGCATGCTGGGACACTTTGCCGTGACGGACCTGCAAAACAAAAAGTTTAAAGCAACACAGATCAATAACTTTTTCACCAGATCAAAAGCCGATGAAAAGAAATATGATGTCATGATTAATGAATGGACCGCCCGGGAAGAAAAAGGCAAACACATCCTGTCCGCCGACATGAAAGGCTACAAGATTGATCTTGAACTGGAGGCATTAAAACCGGCCGTTTTCCATGGCGACAAAGGCATTCTGAAGAAAAGCAAAGAGCACGCCAATTACTACTACTCATTGACAAAGATGAAAACGTCGGGAACGGTGACGGTGGACGGTAAGTCCCTGAAGGTTACCGGGATATCATGGATGGATCACGAGTATGGAACCATGAAACTGATCTATCCGCAGTCCGGATGGGACTGGTTCAGCGTACAGTTGGATAATGATTGCGAACTGATGATCTATCGCATCAGAAATGACAAAGACGGGATTATTGATTCCGGCGGCGCCACCTTCGTTTCGGCCGACGGGCAGTCCACATGGCTGACAAAAGATGATATTAATATCAAAACTTTGGGTTATTGGTACAGCAGGCAGACGGATTCAAATTACCCGGCTTCGTGGGAAATCAATATTAAATCGCTGAATTTAAAGCTGAACGTCAATCCGATGCTCGCACAACAGGAAGTGAATTTAGAGCCGATGCCTTATTGGGAAGGAAGTGTTATGATTGATGGCACGTATAATGGCCTGCCTGTCCGGGGAAAAGGTTATGTAGAGTTGGTTGGCTACAGTAAAAAATACCCTTTAAAGTATATGTAAAATAAAAAACGGAACGCTCATGAGTCATAGAAATTAATCATACCGGACATCAGAAGGAGGGGGATTCGGCGATGGTAAAGGGGCACAAAAATTGTCAGAAAATCTCTTTTGAATCTCTTTGCGAGCACATCCGCCCCGGAGATCGGATTTTTATTTCCAGCGGACCCGCAATGCCGATGAAGACGATCTCCATGATTATGGAATCGAGACATCCCAATCTGATCGATTTGTGGATCATCCAGCTGGTCCTGCCGGAAATGCGCTTTTTCCTGAAGGAAAGACAACCCCACAAATACCGCTGGAAAACCTTCAGTGTTGGCGAAGCCATTGTGCAGGGAATTCAAACAGGAAAAACCTCCCTGCCTTTCTGGATGGATTTTATCCCTTCCAATATGGCAGAGATACCTTATCTTTTTCATTCCAATGCTCTGGATATAAACGTGGCTATCGTTCAGACTTCACCACCTGACAGCAAAGGTTTCGTGAGTCTGGGCGTTGTGTCCGATGTGGCCGATCTGGTCATAAAAAACGCGCCTGTCGCGATTGCCGAAATCAATCCCAACGTCCCCATTACCCACGGGGCCATGTCCGCGCATATCAATCAGTTTGACGGCTATATCGAAAGCGACCAGCCGCTGCTGGAACTGCAAACCTCCGCGCCGGATGAGATTACCAATCGCATTGGCTGGCATGTCAGCAACATTATTGAAGATGATTCAACGGTTGCTCTGCATTTCGGAAGCGTTTTCAACGCTATTGCCCGGCATTTGAAATCTAAAAAAAATCTCCGGATCTGTTCGTATGCCATATCGGACTGGGTTATCGACCTGATTGAATCCGGCGCCCTGGCTCTGGATCACGGCATCGATCATCAGGAAATCATTATGACGAGTTCCTGTTTCGGTTCCAAAAGGCTTTACGATTACGTAAACAATAATCCCTTTTTCACGTTCACCCCTCTGCTGCGCGCCAGTTATCAGGCCAATCTGCCGAACATTCCCCGTCTGGTGAGCGTCATCAATGCCCAAAGCGTCGATATCACGGGCAACGCTGTCATTTTAAATCCCGGTGACTATTTCCTTCCCGGCTTTGAAGGAAAACTGAATTTTTCTTTAGCGTCCTCAATGTCCAGAAGCGGAAAATCGATTGTGACCGTCCGGTCACTGAACAGGGAAGGAAAAAGCAACATTGTCATCGCTCATAAAAACAGCGAGCAGGTCCGATCGACACTGGGGACAACCCGTTACGTCGTGACGGAATACGGCATTGCCAATATTGCCGGCAAATCCATCCGGGAAAGGGTTATGGCCATTGTGGACATCGCCCATCCCGATCATCGGGATGCCCTGATCAGACAGGCCAAGGAAATGGACTTGATTTACAAGGACCAGATATATGTCACGGAACGCGCCGCCGATTATCCCTTTGAGCTGGAAACCGTCAAGACGTTTGCCCATAATCAGGAAGTGAAGTTCAGACCCATCAAGACCTCAGACGAAGACATGATGCGGCGCCTGTTCTATGGTTTTTCAGATGAATCGAGGTATATGCGCTACATGAGACCGGTTCGAATCATGCCGCACGTCACGATGCAGCCTTACGTCCAAATCGATTACAATACCGTCCTGTCCATTGTCGGGACGATTCAATACAAAGGCAGCGAAAGAATCATTGCCGAAGCGAGATACGCGCTGGATGACGAACGGGATCAGTATGAAACGGCTTTTATTGTGGATGAAGAATTTCAAGGGATGGGAATCGCGAAATTTGTGTTCAATTATCTGATCAATATAGCCCGTGATCGTGGAATTAAAACACTCTACGCCATCGTGATACCAAAAAATAAAGGGATGCGGAAAGTATTTGAATCAGCGTCAATCAAACCGCAAATCACCGAAATGGAAGATGAAGTGGAATACGTTTTTGATCTCCAACCGGCAAAAAAAACATCATAGGAGCACCCGACTTTCATGAGAAAGGAAAGCGTTCCTTCATTTGGAAATAAACATTTTCGTATAAATCTTCTTTTGAAAAAAATTACACGATAATTTTTTCACTTTATATTTCATTGACATATGAAAATGAGAGATTTATGATTCACAACACAAAGCTTCAGAAAGATTTAATTTTCCTGCAAACAAAAAAAATTAAAGGAGGTTTTATCTTATGAAAAAATCATTTTATTTAGTTGGTCTGTTGTTTGTATTTATCGTAACCTTTGTGCTGGGGAGTTCCATTATCAGTTTTGCGGATGATCCGCCGGCAGGAAGCTATAAGAAAACCTGTAAAGAGGCAGAATATGATGGCACTAATCTTAAGGCAACTTGCAAAAAATTTGATGGCTCCTACGCATCACAGAGTACTTTGTCCAATGCAGACACTTGCACGGGAGACCGGGAAAACTGCAACGGCACTCTGAAATGCACGGGAGTGGATCTCCCCAGCGGCACTTACAAAAACTCATGCTTCTGCTGCTATACGAAATATATATATAACAGTCAACAACAACGAGAGATAGAGAATGTATGTTGCCTGTGTAAAAATGGAAAAGGAAAATATCAGTCTGAAACGTGTACGCCAACATCCTGTACCAAAACAATAAAAAATATTGATGGTACGTTGGCATGCCAATAAACTGCTCTGCTTTTTATGAGAAAAGCTGAATCATGAGTATTACCACCGGTAAAGGTAAAAACCGGTGGTAATACTTTTTTTACAAAATAATTTTCATGGTTTTAAAGAAACATTCGATTGATTTTTTTATGTCTTGTTCCCTATAAACTCCCTCAATAATTTTTTCTGTTTTTTCTGTTACGATAATTTTTCTTGACAAAATTAACAAAAAGAATATTTTAATGGCCATCTCGAACGGTACGTTTCTGATACTCGCCTGCACGTTTCTGACCAAATGAAACCCATACGGTAACATCAATACGCTAGTGTTGGTGAATGGGTTGCACTTCATCATCATTCAAACATTTTAATGGAGGGTTTTATGAAACGTGCTTTACGCTTTAAATCATTGTTTTTTATATCCTTTTCTATTTTAATCATCGGATATCTCCTGGCCTTTTCGGCCATTGCCGCTCCGCAGATTGGTCCTGCCGGTATGGCTTTTTACGAGAAGCCATCCACGATACCGACAACTCACGGTACCCTGATCAGGTACCGCACATCAACATCGGTTCCTCCGGGCGGACCATCATGCTACTCGTGGACAATCATGTATTCTTCGCAGGATGCCCTGGGACAGCCTAATGTGGTCACCGGCACGGTATTAGTGCCAAAGTCTTTATACAATTACGGCCTCACCGCGCGTCCCATTATTAGTTACGCGGTCGGTACACATGGACTGGCCCAGAACTGGGCGCCTTCGATTCAGCTCGAAAACGGCACCGACTACGAGAATTCCAATATTAACGCGGCCCTCAACATGGGCTATGCGGTTCTGATTACTGATAATCCGGGTTACACTAACGGCGACGTACCAACCTACATGGCTGGCAAAGCCCAGGGGCGGGCCGTTCTCGATATTGTCACGGCAGCCTTGCAGATCCCCAATATTTCTCTGAAATCATATGCGAAAGTCGGAATCTGGGGTTATTCTCAAGGCGGGCAGTCCGCAGCATGGGCGGGCCAGTTACAGCCCACCTACGCATCGGGCATCAGGCTGGCCGGTGTTGCGGCAGGTGGCGTTCCCGCCGAATTGTTTGCGGTCGGGGAATACCTGGACGGCAATAACGGTTCGTCCTTCCTGCTGGAAACCTGCATCGGGTTGAACTCGCAGTATCCGGATAAAATTCTCCTGTATGATCGGATCAATACCAGTGGCGTGGACGCCATCGACAGGGGACTTTCCATGGGCGTCTTCGAGGCACTGTTTGCTTTCATGAATACGCCGCTTTCCGACTTTACCAAATACGGGGAAACCTCCGATCAGATTTTTGCGATACCGGAAGTCGCTGAAGTAGTCAACGCGCAGGAACTTGGAAAAACCAGGATTAACGTGCCTCTTTTTCTTTACCACGGGACATCTGATGAATTTATCCCTCTGGAACAGGCCCTGAATCTCAAGGCCAGATACTGTAATCTCTCCACCAACACCTCATACATGGTTTTCCCGGGTGAGCATATCACCACACAGTTCCAGGCTGCCCCGTATGTACTTGACTGGTTGAAAGACCGGTTTAACGGAAAAACCGCAACCAGTACCTGCAGAACATCCAATCCACGTCCGGTATCCACAGCCAATCCTGTTGACGGAGATTTTCTTTTTTCCCTGGATGGCTGGACCCTTGATGGAACCATTCATTTGAAAACACTGAATAGTAATGTGAAGCTACCGGATGGATCAACCTTCACAGCTGAAGCCAATATGACGAATAACACGATTACAGGCGGCATGTCGATTCCGGAATTCAGTTACTATATTTACGCGTTCGGCATGCTTCCGTTGCAGGTGAAACTGAAGATTGTTCCCGCAGGACCGATGACAGGCACAGCCTCTCTGGATAATAACGGCATCCTGCATATCAACGGACATGTGTATGCGGATATCTATCTCAAACAGGTGGGTGAACTGGGCGTTGGGGTCCCCTTCTCTCTGAAAACCAAGACACCGGTCGATTTCCCCATTGTCTTCGACGGACCTGTATCGTCACTGGGAGATGGTTCTCTGCAATTCACAGGCACCACGACGTTCCCGGATATGGTGGAAAACGGAATTATTATCAATGCCCTGTTTTCAAGTTTGATGTCCGGACCTGGTCAGGAATTCACGTTCACCGTGACGCCGCCGGCACCGAAAATGTGGTAATTTTTAACCAGAGGCATTTACAGCTCCGGTCTTTCTGATATATGGTAGCTTGACCGGAGCTTTATTCTATCAGCCATTTTTACTGATGATCTTTAAAAAAATGACCAAGATGAGGAGATTTGATGAATGCCCCATAATGATACGAACAGGATCGGAGTCAAAAAAAAAATGGCTGTCATCATGCTCATAGCTGGTGTTGCGATCCTTGCCGGCCTTTTGTACTGGATGACTGGAAATGATGAAAATATCGAGGAACCTGTTTTTGTAATGCAACCAGATGCATTAAACAAGTCTGAAAAAGAATTCAAGGATGCCCAGGAAGTCGCGGCGGTGGCGGCTATTCCGGGTAAAACGGTTTCCGGTACGGTCACAGAACGTCCGGCTTATGTGTCCGAGATGGAGTGGCAGGTACTTCAAAACGTTGCCCGGCAAAATCCCGATGTTCAATTAACCGACCTGGTTAACAAACTGTTGTTTATCAAAAAAAAGACGGCATGGCTTGAGGCAGAAGAAAACTCTGACCAGCGCAGGCAACTGGCGAGGCAGTTGCTGGAGATGATTCCGGGCCAACTGGAAATCGAGGCCATTGATCCTGCAACGGCAAAAGAACTGGAAACCATGCTTAACGCAGAGTTGATGAAATAAAAGCAGCAAACAAGAGATGTTTTATTGAATCTAACTCATGGAGGGAGAGGTCATTAAGGCGTGATTAAAAAAGGGGCAGGCTCCGGATGGAGACCGCCCCTTTTTCGCTAATGGAAAAATAATTTCCTTATTCAGGAGGATACATCGATTCGATCTCTTGCTCAAATTTCTTGCGAATGATCGATCGTTTCAATTTCATGGTGGGGGTCAGCTCACCGGAATCCTGTGACCATTCTTTCTCCAGAAGAATAAACTTTCTAATTTGTTCCACACGGGCGTAGTCTTTCATATACTCCTGAATCTCTTGTTCATAGAGTTTGATAACCTCGGGATTCTGGGTAAGATCATGACGATTGGAGAAGGCGATCCCTTTTTCTTTCGCCCAGCTCTCCAGAGATGCAAACGCCGGCACGATGAGAGCGGAGAGATATTTACGGTTATCACCAATGACCGCGATTTGTTCGATGAATGGCGACGTGATGAGCGTGTTCTCGATATTCTGAGGTGAGATGTTTTTGCCGCCGGAGGTTACAATGATGTCCTTGATACGACCGGTAATCTTCATGTACCCGTCGCTGTCTATTTCTCCGATATCACCCGTGCGGAAAAAGCCGTCGGACGTAAAAACTTCCTTGGTCGCTTCTTCGTTTTTATAATAACCTTTCATCACCTGCGGGCCTTTGATGAGAATTTCGCCACCCTCGCCAATTTTAACGATGGTGTCTTTAACCGCCGGCCCTACGGTGCCGGGCTTGATCTTTTTCGGTTTGTTGGAGTTGGTCACCGGCGTGGTTTCGGTAAGACCATATCCTTCGGTAATGATGATACCCATCCCCAGGAAAAACTCGGCGTCGGATACTGAAAGCGGCCCACCACCCGATACGGCACCCTTGAGTTTATCCATGCCCAGAGCCTCTTTGAGCTTGCTGAAGATGAGTTTATCCGCCAGATTATATTTGAAGGCAAACCAACCGGTTCTTTTCCTGTTCTCACAGATATAAGGAAGGTTTTCTTTGGCTAACCCCATCGCCCAGTTGAAAAGAGCCTTTTTGACGGGAGAGGCAGTCGCCACTTTGGCAAGGATGCCCGCATGAACCTTTTCATAGATGCGGGGAACGCTGACCAGTACGGTCGGCCGAATTTCCTTGAAATTTTCCAGAAGCTTGTCCGTGCTTTCAGCAAAGGCCACCTTTTTCCCGAGGAAGATGGCGGCATAATATCCCACCGTTCTTTCCAGGGAATGAGCCAGCGGCAGAAAGGACAGGAAGGTATGATCATCGCTCAGAAATTCCGGATCGACGGCATTAATCTGATTCACATTGGAAACAAAATTTTTGTGCGTCAGCATAACCCCTTTGGGATTGCCGGTTGTGCCCGAAGTATAAATGATCGTCGCGACATCATCCATATTAATGGGCTTTATTCTCTTGTCGAATTCATCTTTATTGGTTGTGGCGCTTCCTTCCTTCATGGCTTCAGCGAGCGTCATGACACCGGCAGGCGGTTTCTCCGAATCATCGAAGATAATAATTTCGCCCAGATTGGGAAGTTTTTCCTTAACTTTGATAATTTTGGCCATGTGTTCTTTCGTGCCGACAAAACACATTCTCGAGTCAGAGTTATCGATGATATATCGGGATTCTTCCGCGGAGTTGGTGGCGTAAATGGGAACATTCACGGCGCCTACGGAGATAATCGCCAGATCCGCTACCCACCATTCGTAGCGATTCGGAGAAAATAAAGCCACCTTATCGCCGGGTTTTATTCCTCTCTTGATGAGAAACATGCCCAGATTCCTGACCATTTCGTTGAGTTTGGTCCATGATATTTCCTCCCATTGGCCAGATTTACTGTTCTTGTAAATGACCAGGGTCTTGTCTCCGTACTGCTGAACCCTGTTCTGAAAGATTGCCCCCATCGACGTTTCCTGAAATTCCGCCATAGCACACCCCCCCGATTATATTTATTTGTATAAGATTGATTTGATTGGCGCAGTATAAGTGGAAAACGGCTTTGATGTCAAAGAAAATATAAAATTGCTTTGATTGTCTTTCCTGGAGAATAATAACGCGGGTGGATGATTAGAAACGGTAAACGGTTTTGATTTGAAAAAAGTGCCCGGATGGAGAATTTTCGGTATAGACATCATACAGATAAGTGAATGTGACGCTGAGCCGGGAAAAACGGTAATAAATATCAGCCCCCGCGGAAAGAGATTCTCTGGCACTATCCTTCACTTCGGCTCCGTCTTTCTCCTTATCTTGGCTGATCATCCAGTTGATGGAAGGCCCCAACTTGAATTTATCTGTCAGGTTGTAGCCCAAAAGACACTGGAGATGGAACTCGTCGCCGGGCAGAACACCGGTGTCGTCATTTTCCAGGCGAAAAAAATATTTGGCCGCCGCATCCACGCTGAATTTTTTAAAAGATTTGTGAAGAAATAAGACCGGCTTGATATCGTATTGATGGGATCCGATGTTAGCAGCTTTGGAAGACCTGTATTCACCTGTCGGAAATTCCACAAAGAGCATCGGTAGAATATCAACCTGTTTGACAGGCAGAAAATAACCGACGCCAAGATTGATGTCTCCCACACCCGAAGAATGCTGATCCAGGGAGTCGATTTCCATATATCCCAGAGGAACAAGAGCTGTTGCGACAAAATCGGGTGAATAATAGCACAGACGCAATAACTCTTGAACGCTCCACAGGCCAAAATCTTTTTTAAATGTATCGCCGTTCTTATCGGTTGTTTCGTCAGCGGCATAAAGTGAAGAATAGGTGAGAAAATAAGTTCCCTGTTTTGCCCGTGCGCCGTCATAGAAATTTACAGCAAAAGCCTTTTCCGGCACGATCACCGATAAAAACATTAATATGAAAATGCATCGAAATGCATGACCGGATAAAAATTTAATATGATCAATCTCCTTCCTGTATTCCGATGGTGCTTATATAGTTTTTTTGCACCGATGAAAAGCAAAAACCGGTTTATCTTCTGATAAATCTTAATTTGCTTGACACCCTTCAAGCGTCTCCATATAATCAAACGAGGGATATTTGGTTTTAAGATAAACCATTTCGTAATGATAGTCGGGGACGTGACAGAGGTGAGGGCAACGTCGTAAAAAATAAAACTATACAACTTTAAAGGTGATCGTTTATGTGGAAAGATAAGGTTGTTTCTCCTCAAGAAGTTCTTTCTCATATTGAACCCGGGATGGCGATTTTTCTGGGCACGGGCATGGCGGAACCGAGAACATTGGTTAAAAATCTCATGGCCTCGGAAGAACCGAACCTGCAGGATTTGGAGCTCATTCAATTGGTCAGCATCGGAGATACCATACCGATTGATGAACGATACTCACGAAAATTTCGTCTCAGGACATTTTTTTCCGGTTGGATTGCCTCCGAAGCAATCAGCGAAGGACGTGTTGACCTTATTCCCAGTAGATTTTCAAGAATACCCGCTCTGTTTAAATCAGGGGCTATTCACATTGACGCTGCCTTCATTCAAATTTCACCGCCTGATGAAAACGGCTATGCTTGTCTGGTCGGCGTGGATGTGGAAAGACAGGCGATGGAAACAGCTCATCTGGTTGTTGGTGAGATTAACGCAAAAGCGCCCCGCATTATGGGCGACACATTGGTTCATGTGAACGAATTCAATTATTTTGTGGAATCGACGGAAAATCCTCTCTATATATCGCGGTGGCCGGTGGAAGATGTCTTTCTGAAAATAGCCGCTAATATCGCTGCTGTTGTTGAAGATGGAAGCTGTCTATCTTTCGGCATCGGGCCTCTTTATGAAGCACTGGCCGTCCAACTGGCTGCGAAAAAGAATCTGGGCATCCACTCTCCGTTTTTCACCGATTCCATCATGGAACTTGTCAAAAGCGGTGCGGTTACCAATCGTTATAAGGGGGTTTTTCGCGGCAAATGTTCCGCTTCTTATCTGCTGGGCAGCGAAGAACTGATGCGCTGGCTGGATAATAATCCGCTTGTGGAATTTCAACCGGAAGATGTCATTACCGATCCGAAAGTGATCGGCACCAATGACCGGACAATCTCCATTCTGCCGGCCCGGAAAATTGATTTGACCGGTAACGTGGCCCTCCATACCGGCAAAGGAAATGTCACCGCCGGTCCGGGCAATGTTCAGGAACTGTTCATCGGCGCTCAACTTTCTAAAAACGGTCGCACGGTTTTCGGTCTGCCCAGCCGTAATCGCAAAGGACAGCCGAACATTGTTCTGTCCGTCGATAATATGCCTTTCCAGTTTACCAATCGTGAATCGATGGATCTGGTGGCCACAGAGTACGGCGTGGCTTATCTGATGGGCAAGACAATGCGCGAACGGGCGCAGGAACTGATTGACATCGCCCATCCGGATGACCGGGAGGAACTCGTCAGACAGGCAAAAGAAGCGAAATTGCTATATGCCGATCAGATTTATTTCCCGGAATCCGGACATCTTTATCCGGTAAAATTAATCGGCACACATGAATTCAAAGGCGGCCTTAAGGTTCTCTTCCGCCCCATCAAACCGTCTGATGAAGAAAAAATGCGCGATCTTTTCTACCGATTCTCCGATCAGGCGGTGTATTCCCGCTATTTCACATCCATCAAAGCCATGCCTCACCGCAAAATGCAGGAATATGTCAATGTCAACTACCGCTGGATCATGTCTATCGTGGGTGTGGTAGAGATTGCCGGCACGGAGAAAATCATTGCCGAGGCGCGTTACGCCCGTGTGAAACAGGATGCTTTTGCTGATGTCGCGTTTGTCGTGGATGAAGATTATCAAAACCTGGGCATCGCTTCGTATCTGTTTGAATTGTTGATTCGCGCAGCACGCGAGGAGGGCATTAAGGGTTTCACCGCTGATGTCCTGGCCTCCAATAAATCCATGCTGAAAGTCTTTGAAAAGGCGCCTTTCCCTGTGCAGACCGTTTTATCCCGGGGCATTTATGAACTGACCATCCCCTTCACGCCTCTATCGGATTTGAAGGCCAGCGAGAAAAGCTGAGGCAGACGGGATTCAGTAAAAAATAGCCTTGGGCTCAAATTCCTTCAGGGCTTGGAAAGCATTTTCACAATCCGATTTTCTCTGTTCGATTTGGGACTTTCTGGATATGATTTCTTCGGGACGAAGTTTCTTGCCGGTCACGTTTTCATTCCAATCCTTGATCATTTGATCGGTTGCCCGGCAGTTCGCGTAAGTTGCTTTCCTGAGGAGTTCAAATCGTTTTATTTCCGCCGGACTGTCAAATTCCAGACCTCTGCTATAAGCCGCATAATCTTTCATGCCCGGTTTGATGACCATGCCTGTCGTGGTTTCGACGGCGACTTTTTCGCTTGGACTGATTGTCGCGATAACCCACGCGTGATTGCTCTCCATGGCAAGCTGCCGGAAATTCCACGCTGTGATATTTTCGCGGATATTTCCACCCATGATCTTCGCTTCAATGCCTCTGGTGATCAGTTGATTCCAGACGTTGATCGCCATATCCAGACAGACGAACTCACCCTCCAGGGTATAGGAATGGCTTTTATGGAACTCGGCGGCAATCTGTTCCACAATCTTCATTTTATCCTGCGCCTGTGGCGTGGAAGCGGTTGGAATGGCCGGTGTCTTTTCCAAGGGAGCGCCTGCGGCTGGTTGCACAGGGGCAGGAGCGGGCAACGGAGAAGATACAAATCGTGTATCAGCGGGAGCGACCACATCTGCCGTTGGTTCTGTCTTGTGAGAAAATGTAAAAAAATAAACCAAGAAAGAAACAACGGCAAGGGCCAGAACAAACAAAACCGGCACGTGATATTGATTGAAAAATGAAGATGGCTTGTTCGTATTGCTGACCAGCGGCAATGGAATCTTTTTATCGCAAACAGGACACCGGTAATGGCCATGCTTCAGCGTGTGCGCCAGATCCCCGGAATTAAAATCCATCTGGCAATTTGGACACTGGATACGCATGCCGCACTCCTCTTTATTTCTAGCCAACGATATAGGTGCTGGTGCCGACGGCAATCAATACTCCCGCTTCATTAACAAATTCCGTCCGCGCGACAGCAACTTTGTGTCCGAGTCTTAAAATATGGCCGGTGGCCAGGAAATGGCTGCCTTTTCCGGGACGCATATAATCCACGCGCATATCGATCGTTCCCATACTGGTGAGGCGCTTGACTATTTTATCCAGAGAAGCGTCCTGCATTTCCTTGATGACGTGTATTTGCGCAATCACACCGCCGGTAAAATCAAGAATGGTTGAGATAACCCCGCCGTGCAGAATTTTCTTTTCAAAATTGCCGACCAATTCATCCCTCATGTCAATTCTTACAACAACGCCTTCCTTGGAAATGGAGTCAATTTTCAGGCCCAGATATTTATTGAAGGGCATCATCTCTTCATAGATATTTTTTAAATTATCAAGAATGACTTCTGTGGGCAGAGAATCCATACCATACGTCTCCTGGTTTGCAAGGTCATTGCATTATCACATTTGATTTATCGATCGATCAATTTTTAATGATAATCGGTATCTCGACGGATTTATCGATGCTGAATGTAAAATATTTATCTTTGATGATTCGTTCTTTATATTGATGTGTTATTCTCACTTTGAATGCATCATCCGTTTGTATCACCGTGATTTCATCGGGAGTGATTTCCGGCATATTTTGAAGTTCAAAACGATGCAGCAAGTCTTTTTTTATTTTTTCCGCCGTTATGATATGGGCTTGTGCAGCCATATCCGATTCCAGCTTTTTCAATGCGTTATGAACCTTGATATCACTGAGATAGATTGGAATAATTTTCATTGCCGGTATGGAAACCGCGATAATGACTCCGATCGTTAATAACCATCCGATTGCCGTCATTCCTTTTTGTTGTTTGAGTCTGCGCATGATACCTCCCTTGCCATATGGACCAGGTTTGTGTTCTGCAGATTGTCCTGACCCGTTAAAAATATTTTTGCTTTGTATATTTCTTCTCCGGGAAATCACGGGGCTGAACCCCAAAACAAGCTTTGGAGTATTAAATCCTCCGCTGCGCGGGATTGTTTCCAATCCTGATTTATTGGGATTGGATAATTCGTCCAACAAATTTCAGTACGCCTATAGGTTATGTGCTTCTGAAATTTGAGACTCACTACGACTTACAAATTTCAGTGCACCTCGTTTTTGAAATTTGAGTCTCACAATAAAAACCCCCCGCTAAAATTTTTTTCCGGCGGGGGGCTAACGAGCAATGCTTATACCGTCTGATATCTGGAGTCACATCATTGAACAAATGGCCTTTGAGAAGGAAAATCACAATGAAGAATTTGTGCTTTTCTTGAGGGACTCCCCGCGTGTATAGCAATGTCTCGTTTGTTCAGGATATTTGCAAGAGGGCTGCAATGCTTTATATCGTAAGCTGTAATCAGCTTATTAAATAACCGCGTTTCAGCAGTTGGCGTGAACACTTCATACCCAAAACAAATTTTGTTTTATTACCTCCATTGATATGGTGTAATCTTCCAGAAAATCGTCCGGGCATTGCAGCGCACTCTTTGTTTTTTAATTTACTACCGTTAATATTTAATGTCAAGGGGAAGGGAATATAATTTTTATCATTTTGGATGAGTGATCTGTAAAGACTCGGAGATAATTATTTGTATAATTTATTGACCGGGTTTTTTATTTTTTATCTCCTCCAGTTTAGCCAGTGCCTTTTCATGTCCGTGTTCAGCCGCTTTGAGATACCATTTTACAGCCTCGTTATCGTCCTGAGGAACAAAAATGCCGTCTTGATAGATATCACCCAGCCAGTTTTGGGCTTCCGCGTATCCCTGCTCAGCCGCCTTGCGATACCATTTCACAGCCTCGGTCGCATCCTGCGAAACGCCTTCTCCATAAAAGTACTTTAAGCCCAGATTGAATTGGGCTTCGGCGTGGCCCTGCTCGGCCGCTTTGAGATACCACTGTACGGCCTCCGTGTCGCTTCGCGCAACCCCTTCACCTTCCTGATACATCCAGCCCAGATTAAATTGCGCGCCCGCATCCTGTTGTTCGGCTGCCATGCGTAACCATTTCAGGGCTTCCGCATCGTCCTGCGGCACGCCTTCACCCTTACGATACATCATCCCGAGAGTAGATTGGGCGTGCAAAATGCCCTGCTGGGCCGCCTTGAGATACCACTTGACGGCTTCGGCGTAATCCTGTTGAACCCCTTCGCCTGTCTGGTACATCCAGCCCAAGTTAAACTGGGCATACGCGTCCTCCTGATCGGCGGCTGTCAAAAACCACTCCAGGGCTTTCCCGTCATCACGCGGCACTCCCTCGCCATTAAGGTACATCAATCCTAAATTATACTGCGCATTGGAGATTCCCTGCTGGGCCGCCTTTTGATACCATTTGACGGCTTCGGCATAGTCCTGGGCAACGCCCAAACCTTCTTTGTACATCATACCCAATATGGCCTGGGCGCCTGCCTGTCCGTGGTCGCCAGCCTGCAAAAACCATCGCAGTGCCTCGCTGTCATTTTGCTCGACCCCCAATCCGTCCTGAAACATCAATCCCAGATTAAACTGAGCGTGTTCATTGCCCTGCTCGGCAGCTTTTCGATACCATCTCGCTGCCTCCTCATAATCCTGTTCAACGCCCAAACCGTTAATATACATTCCGCCAATCTCAAACTGAGCATTGGTATCGTTCTGCTCGGCAGCTTTCAGATACCACTTGACAGCCTCGGTATCATCCTTCTCAACACCTCTCCCTTCTTTGTACATCATGCCGAGTATGGTCTGGGCATCTACTACGCCCTGTTCTGCCGCCAGCAGATACCATTTCACCGCCTCGGCATCGCTCTGACCAACCCCCAGCCCCTCTTGGTACATAACACCTAAATTAAACTGAGCATCAGCAATCCCCTGCCGGGCCGCGTTATAAAACCATCGGGCCGCTTCGGCATCGTCCTTGGGAATGCCTTCACCTTCCTGGTAGATAATACCCAGATTGTACTGGGCCTCCGCCTGTCCCTGCACCGCCGCCATGCCCAGCCAGTGAATGGCCTGGACGTCATCTTTGGGTACTCCCCGGCCTTCTTTATACATCATGCCAACGACATACTGTGCATTAGCGTCTCCCCGGTCGGCTGCCTGGAGATACCAATTGAGCGCCTCCGCCTCGTCCTGAGGCGGGACATCGGTTAGTTTTTCCTTTTTTGTGTCGACTTCAGCCTGCGGGCCGGGTTCAGGAATCTTCTCCGGGGAAGGCGCCTGAACAGTTGCCTCGACTTCTTCCGTTAATATTTCTTCACCCTCAGGGCAGATGATGTCCAGCACTGCTTGGGCATCCGCGTTTCCCTGACGGGCCGCCATACGATACCATTTCGCGGCTTCCGCTTCGTCCAGCGGGACACCCTTGCCCTCGATATACATCATTCCCAGAATACTCTGCGCTTCGGCATCTCCCTGCTCGGCTGCCTGGCGATACCATTTTGCCGCCTCGGCATTATCCTGCGGCACAAAGATGCCATCCCGGTAAATACCGGCGAGCCAAATCTGGGCATCGATATGTCCATTTTCAGCCGCCTCCCGATACCATCTCACCGCTTCTGTAAAATCCTGGGGAGTACCTTCGCCTTCCAGATACATCCAGCCCAGCATAAACTGAGCATTCACGTGACCTTGTTCGGCCGCTTTCAAATACCATCGTACTGCTTCCACATCGCTCTGCGGAACGCTCTTGCCCTCATGATACATCTGGCCGAATTTGAATTGAGCTTCCGCTTGACCCTGTTCAGCGGCTTTACGATACCATTTGGCGGCTTTGGCATCGTCCTGAAGAACGCCTTTACCCTCTTCATAGAACATACCCAATATCGCCTGGGCATCCGCTTGTCCATGATCAGCCGCCTTACGATACCATTTCAGGGCTTCCGTATCGCTCTGCGCAACACCCTGACCTTCCTGGTACATTTCACCCAGATGGAACTGGGCATTGGTATTGCCCTGTTCGGCCGCTTTGAGGAACCACACGGCGGCCTGGCCATCGTCTTGAGGCACGCCTTCGCCGTTACGATACATCAGGCCCAGGTTGAATTGGGCATTTAAATGGCCCTGTTGAGCCGCCTCAAAATACCAACGGGCGGCCTCCGCATTGTTTTGATCCACGCCCCTGCCCTCATGATACATCCAGCCGAGATTGAACTGGGCGCTCACATTTCCCTGCTGGGCGGCTTTCGTGAACCACTTGACGGCTTCAGCATCATCTCTGGAAACATTCTTACCGGTCAGGTAAACCACTCCCAAATTGTTCTGGGCAAGCGCGTTTCCCTGTTCAGCAGCTTTTATCATCTCTGTTAATGCCGTACTTTTAGCCATAATACTGATGCTCTAAAAAAATTTCCTTTATGAAAGACTTTACAAGCCACACTATTTTTTATCAAGTTTTTTGTTGACGCAAAATTAATTTCATCGTTTTAAAATAATTTTGTTTATACGCAACCAGCGCCAACTATTAATCCACCCATTAATTTATCCTCTTTAAAATTCAATAAAATTAAGATATTATTATGCAAAAGAAATGATGCCGGGGAGCAATATATGCAAAAGAGGACAGGCTATCAGATCTCAACAACGTTGAATGAGGAAGTTGTTGAATTTGTCATTACAGGCGTAGTAACAGAAGATTTTTTTGAAAATGTACAGGACAAAGTTAGTGAGGCCATAGAATCCATTAACGCTAGAAAGTTATTGTTTGATGTCAGTGCGCTACAGATACCCCATGTATTTTCAGAAGCCTATTCCAGAATGATTGTTAACTATCCTCCTCTTTTACATATTAAATCAGCCCTTGTGGATATTCCGGAGAATGCGGAGTTCCAGCATTTTCACGAGATTCAGGCGAGAAATGCCGGAATGTCTTTCAAATGGTTTACCGATATTGATGAAGCAAGGGTCTGGTTAAAGATGGATATATAAAAAAACAATTACATATGTTGATAAAAATATTTGATTTTATCCGTAACGAAACAAACATCTTCTTCCTTCATTTCATAATAAAGTGGTAATCGTAACAGACAATCACTGATTCGCTCGGTGATCTCCATCGTTCCGCAAGTTCTCCCGTATTGTTTTCCTGCGGGAGAGTTATGTAAAGGCACATAATGAAACACGGCCATGATGCCTTCCTGTTTCAAAAATTCAGCAAGCTTTGTTCTTTCCTCTAAAGATCCGGTTACGATATAAAATATATGACCATTGCTGCAACAATCATCAAGAATGAAGGGAAGACGAAGCAAACCTCTTTCCGCCAAAGGCCGCAGGCTGTCCATGTATGCGTTATAAATCAAATTCCGCTGAGCAATAATTTGTTCGGCGTTCTCCATCTGCGCGTAAAGAAACGCGGCGACGATGTCGCCGGGCAGGTAAGATGATCCGATATCCACCCATGTGTATTTATCCACCTGGCCACGAAAAAACTGACTGCGGTTGGTGCCCTTTTCCCAGACGATCTCCGCCCTTTCAGTGAATTTTTTATCATTGATTGCCAGTGCGCCTCCCTCGCCCGAGATAATGTTTTTGGTTTCGTGAAAGGACAGTGCGCCAAAATGTCCGATTGATCCTAGCTGGCGTCCTTTATAGGTGGACATAATTCCCTGCGCCGCATCTTCAATGACCAGCAGATGATGCCGCCGGGCGATATCCATAATAGCATCCATAGCGCAGGCTACTCCGGCGTAATGAATGGGAACAATGGCCTTTGTTCGGGATGTTACGGCCGCTTCGATCAATCTTTCATCGATATTAAGAGTATCCGGACGAATATCAACAAAGACGGGAACGCCACCCCGCAACACAAAGGCGTTGGCGGTCGAAACGAAGGTGTATGACGGCATAATGACTTCATCACCGGGATTGATATCAGCCAGAATTGACGCCATCTCCAAAGCCGCCGTGCAGGAATGCGTCAGCAGAACCTTGCCGGAGCCGAGGCGTTCCTCCAGCCAAGCCTGACATTTTTTTGTAAAGGGACCATCGCCAGCCGTGTGCTTATTATCAATGACGGCCTGCGCGATATAAAAAAGTTCTTTGCCGACAATAAAGGGCTTGTTAAAGGGGATGCGATACATTTTTACCTCTCGATAGTTTAATTCATTTTATTAAATCTTAATGGCGACGATCAGCCGCGAGCCTCCAAATGGTAAGGAAATCCCTTTTTTGATGAACCCCATCTCTATTCGTAATAAAAACTCAAATGCCCGGTTAAGGATCGGGTTAATATTTAATTCTGTCTGCAATTCAGATGTTTGTGTATTTCTCACGCGTTTGAACCATCGGGATATTAACATCAATGGCAACAAGCTGGAAACAAAAGAGGTGCTTCGAAGAACAGCGAAGCCAGCCGTCGCCAACTTTTCATGAAGTTCTCGCTTTGAATAACGCCTGACATGACATGCATTTGTATCTACCGGACTCCACAGCCAACGGTGATGCGGCACAGTGACGAATAACAGTCCTTTATGTTTTAAAGCTTTGCAAATTTGCTGAAGAACAGCATGATCATCTTCAATATGTTCCATTAAGTCAAAAGCTCCTACAGCATCGAATTCAGCATCAAAGGGGATATGCCGGGCATCCATTTGTAAAAAATTTGCCCGGTCGTTGAGTCTTTCCGACGCGAAGCTTATTCCCTCAGGATAAATTTCGCTTCCGACAAGATTAACGGAGGGGAAACTACGGGCAATACCTTGCAGAACAAATCTCGTGCCGCATCCGATTTCCATGAAAGAAGAGATCGTTTTGCCATATTTTCCGAGAGCCCAGACAATCAGATCGTTACGGGCGCGAAACCAAAAATGCGCCTTTTCCTGTGCCGCAAACAATTCAAAAAAGGAAGCATTATAGCCGTGACTGTTGTATGCCAAATCGGGAGAAAAAAGCGGCACATCACTATTCATTTCCGGGTTCCATCCGCAACCGGGACAATTCCAGTTCAGACTTTTAAATAATTGAGAACATTGAAGACAACGTTTCATAAGACCCGCAAATGACAGACTGCAACTTTATATTAATCAAACCACTTGTGAAAAGTACAATCAGCGTGAGTCAGCCAGAATCCATGCCTGGCCCAGACCTTCTGTACGGCAATATTTGGCAGATGAGTGGATGTTGTAATGCGTTTAGCCCCCTGCTGAAAACACCACAACATAGCAGCTGATACGAGAGCAAAGTAAACACCGGAGCTCTGCGCCTCCGGATGCACTGCATTAAGGACCAGTTGGCCTTCTTCCGGTGTGTGCAGTTTCAACACGACAAACCCTTTCAAAGACCCATCTTGTTCGGCCACAAGCACCTGATCCGCAATATCTTTCTGAAGACAAGAACGGTAAGCCCATGACGCATAAGCTTCATCGCATTGCTTTTGATCAAGCCTTGGATCAGCGTGGTAGTGGCCCACGTAACCTCGAAAGGCTTCAATAGCTAGGTTTTTGACCATTTGTGCTTCACCGGGATGAACAGGACGTATGAGACCTTTCGATAAAACAGGAAATTTAGGCGCCTGATGAATATCGCACTGATAGTATAGCAAAGTATCTGTCAGAAAAAATCCGTTGGATTCCATGGCCTGAATGGTTTTCAGATCATTGGCATCACAACGGGCAATCAGCAATTTAACATTGTGCGCATGACAAAAATCCAAAACAGATTGAAGTGTGTCAACGGTCACCTGCGCTGCCCGGGCTGTTTGAACACCAAACCTCCCCGTATCAATATCTGAAAGAAATACCTGAGATGAAAGTGAGTCCATTAATCATTCCTGTGCAAAAATCCAACCACATCACGTATGACACTCGGCGGTCTTCCCATGCTGCGGGAATGCATTCGAGCCAGGTATTCGCCCATGATACCCAGTGAAAACATCTGAGCGCCCGCAAAGATCGAAATGATTGAAGCAAGAAAAGCAAAACCGGGAACGGAGGCTCCCTGGATAAAATATCTTCCGAGCACATAGACCAGGACACAGAGACCAAAGAAAGTAATAGCAAATCCCAGCAGACTGGCCAGTTGCAAAGGTACCGTGCTGAAACCGGTCATCATATTCAGGGCGTGATTGACAAGCTTGCCCAATGAATAATTGGAAACACCTATCTGGCGGGCATCGTGACGAACGGGAATCGCCGCAAATCGTGCCGTGCCCCAGGTCAGCAGGACATCAATGGAAACATAGGGACTCTGATAATTCTCAAATGCCGCGCGTATATCTCTTTTGAACGCTCTGAACGCACCGGCTTTTCTGGCAATTTCCGCACCCATCGATTCCTGTAAAATAAGTTTTGATATCTGCGATGCTCTGTCCCGCCAGAATCCATGCTGTTCCTTTTCAGGCGTCCCATAGACAACATCGTACCCTTCGAGTAATTTCGTTATCAGTTTGGGGATTTCTTCCGGTGGATGCTGCAAATCGTCGTCCATGGTCACAAGGATTTCGTATCGGGCTGCCCGAATTCCACAGAGCAAAGCGTTATGTTGCCCGTAGTTGCGCATCAGTTCTATACCGGTTATCCACGAATGTAATCCGGAAAGATCTTTAATACGTTGCCAGCTATGGTCTTTGCTGCCATCATTAACAAAAATTACCTCGTATTGAGCTGTTAGAGATTTTAAAACAGGTTCGATTCTTTGAATCAATAGCCGAAGAGAATCTTCACTGTTGTAAACCGGTATAATGACAGAGATGCCCTGAGAAACTTTTGTCATAGTTATACACTTCTTATTAAAATAAGTTAAAATCCATCTCAACCCTGCGGACGCAGGTTGTTTTTTAACATGAATATGGTGAACTTCTACCATACTTTTTTTCAGAGTTCAGCCTTTTTTAATTATTGTTCCGCACAAGATGTTCTTGCTGATTTTTCATAATTTGATTAAGTGAAAGAAATAATTTTTTAAGATAAAGAACTCCACCATCGATTGACCGCAAAACAAACGGAAAAAAATATTATCGGGGACACTGGCTTGGTTAGCAACGCGGATAAAAAATTTTCACAACGCTCAACTTTCCATGTTCTTTCGGGAAAGCTTTTTTCATCAGAATGCCTGAGATGGCTGATGATCGCTCTCCTGCCGCTTTTGATTCTGCTCGCCTATCCGGTTGATCGGGCAGATTATGACTTATGGTGGCAAATGGCTCTGGGTAAGTATTATATAGCCAATAAAACCCTGATAGTAAATCACGCTATTTTTTCATGGACACCGGCCGATTCGACCTGGATTTATAATACATGCCTGGGAAGTATTATCATCTATCTTTTTTATAATATGATGGGCAGTTTCGGGCTGTGGCTTTTTCAATGGCTGATCTTTGGCGGCATCTTTCTTTCATTTTATCTTTTCCTTCATCTTATGAGCCGGCGACTGGACATAAACAGCATCGCCGTCATTGCCGCTGTCGGCATCGCCTGTTCCATTTCCTGCAATTTCTACAAACCGGAATTGTTTTCTGCGCTCCTGTTCTGCTGGACGTTGTTGATCTTTTTTTATATCAAGATAAAAAATGCAAAATATTTTTTCTATCTTTACCCCCTGATTTTCGCTTTTTGGGTTAATCTGCACGGTGCTTTTGTTGTTGGCCTAGTTTTTCTTGCTCTTTCTTTCATCGGCGAAACTCTCAACAGAATTTTCTTTCCCCGGAAATCATTGTCTGCGGAAGATCTGATTCATTATGGAATCGCCTGTATTTTATCCGGAGCCGCCGTACTCCTGAATCCCTATGGTGCAGATTATCTGCAAAGCCTTTTTCCGACGGTGATGAACGCGATAGGCGTCAAAAGTTACACAGGACCGGATGACAAGCAAATTTTAGCCTATATCCGCCTTTGGCCTTACTTGAAGACTTTGAGTATTGCGCTTTTTTATGTCACCGTCACCGCGTGGCTAATGACGTTGATGATTTTATTGATCGGCCTTCTTTCGATTTATGAATGGGTGAAGGAGAAATCATTCGATTTCACTCTACTGATCGTCAGTATTGCTTTGTACGTCAAGGGGATGGAAACAGGCAGAACATCCTATTTTCTTCTTCTGGCCTTTTTCTTCATTTTATTCTATTTGCTCTTTCAACGATTAAAAATCACGAGCTTCAATGGCAGTGCAACCATCTTTTCTTTGGTGGCTTTGTCCTTCTTTTTTATGAGCGTTTCATACATCACTGTCAGATATCAGGCTGATAATAGCTGGTTCGGACAGGAATTGGACAGTTTCGTGCCGGTTAAGGAAGCGGAATTTCTTAAAAAGCATAAGCTGGAAGGGCCAATCTTCAACGATTACCTTATTGGCGGCTATTTATTGTGGAAGCTTTATCCTGATTACAGGGTATTCATTGATCCCCGTTACGGTCCCTTCCAGAAAGAGGTTTACAAGGACTATCTGGCCTTTACCATGAAGTCTGTGACCCATGAGGATATTAAACGTTTCAGGCAGAAATATCCTTTCAGGATCGCAATACTGCATTATAACAACATGAATCTTATTTTTGATTTTCTAAAAGACAGTAATGAATGGCGTCTTTTGTACTTTGAAAAAAATGCGGCGATTCTGATTCATAAATCATTGTTTTCATGTGTCCAGTGGAATGAGATCAATATCAATCTTAGTCCTTTAAGGTTTAGAAAAGTTAAAAACCCCGATATTTTAGTGAACGTGTTCAATATTTATGTTCGTTTGAATCCGCAGGCGGGACGATACATTTATGATATTTCTAAAAAGAATATCAGTGATTGCTACAAAGGAAAAGCCGAGCTTCTAAGAACGATGGACATGCAAGTTCGTATCATAGAAACGGCGCTTAAACAGAAGGCTAACAAACAGTTCCTCTAAATATGGAAGGACACATATAAAACCAGTAAAAAAGGGTTAACCGACGAAGTCAGCTAACCCCCTGTTTTTCTTAAATGGTGCCGAAGCCGAGATTTGAACTCGGACAGGAGTACTCCCACTAGACCCTGAACCTAGCGCGTCTACCAATTCCGCCACTTCGGCACGCAGAAAGTGCACTATACTCATCGGCACATTATTGTCAAGATAAATTGAACTTGAATTTAATACCCAAAATGTTATGTTACCTCGCTGTTTATCTTAAGTGTTTGTAAAAAATGATGATTGTATTTAAAGACATAGGAGACATAAGCGAAGATTTCCGCGGATCATTTGTGACGATCGGCAATTTTGACGGCGTGCATTTAAGCCATCAGTTCATCTGCCGCAAGCTTGTCGCGGAGGCGAAAGAAGCAGGAAGGAAGGCATTGGTTATTACTTTTGATCCTCACCCTAAAATGGTTTTGCACCCGGCGATCAGACCCTTTTATCTGATTACCACTCTGGAGGAAAAGTTGAAAGTGTTGGGGAAATGCGGAGTTGACGCCACACTGGTTATTCCTTTCACTCTGGAATATTCAAAGGTCACTGCCGAACAGTTTGTCCATGAATTTCTTGGACAAAAGCTGGCCATCAAAAAAATTGTCGTGGGTCACGATTACGCTTTCGGTCAGGGCAAGAAAGGGAATAGCGATTATCTGATTACCTGCGGTCAGGAGATGGGATTTGAAGTTGAAGTGGTCGATGCTTTTAAAGTGAAAGAAGACATCATCAGCAGTACGCTTGTGCGAAATCTGATTCTTAAAGGAGATTTTCAGACAGTCACAGCTCTTTTGGGAAGATATTATAATGTTGCCGGCACCGTGGTTTCCGGCAAAGGACGTGGTACCGGTCTTGTTTTCCCCACCGCCAATATCGAACCGGAAAAAGAATTGCTGCCGCCGGCGGGCATATACGCCGCCTTTGTGGACATGGATGGGAAACGTTATCCGGCAGCCTTAAATATCGGTGAAAAACCGACCTTCGATGATTACACTTTTACCTTTGAAGTTCATTTGCTTGATTTTTCAGGTGATCTCAGAGGGAAAAGACTGAATACAAAGTTTGTGGAGAAGTTGCGGGATATTATCAAATTTGATAGTCCCCAAAAATTGAAGAAACAGATTGCTGCGGATGTGGAAAAAGCAAAATCGATTTTGTTAAAGAATATCAGAAACTAAATTAAAAAGGATCAGAGGAGGTTATTGAACAATGTTAAAAATCGCGATTGTCGGCGCCACCGGGATTGTCGGTCAGCAGGCCATAGTCAGTTTACTGGGACATCCCTGGTTTAAAATCACCAAGCTTGTTGCCTCGGAGCGCTCGGCTGATAAGAAATATATTGACGCTTTAAGGGATGCCAACGGTTCAATTCGCTGGTGGTGCCCGGAGGAATTGCCTGAACACATCGCCAACATGGTGGTGGAAGAAGCGGCCAGCTTCGACCCCAAATCGGTGGACGTCATTTTTTCGACCATGGATGCGGGCCCGGCCAAGGAACTGGAACCCAAATACGCCAAAACCACTCCGGTCATCAGCACCGCTTCGGCTTTTCGTTACGAAGCTGACACTCCCATTCTGGTGGGCGGCGTGAACATGGACCACGCGGCCCTGCTGGCCGTTCAGCAGAAAAACCGCGGCTGGAAAGGATTCATATCACCCAAATCCAACTGCACCATTGCCGGACTGGTTGTTTCGTTGAAACCGGTTCTGGATAACTTCGGCGTCAAGCAGGTGATGATGACTTCGCTGCAGGCGATGTCCGGCGCGGGCCGTACCCCCGGTCTTTCCGCGATGGATATGATGGAAAACGTGGTGCCCTATATTTCCGGCGAAGAACCCAAGGTGGAAACAGAACCGCAGAAGATTCTGGGCAAGTTTACCGGCAAATCCATCAAAAATGCCGCTTTCGGCATCACCGCAACCTGCACCCGCGTGCCCGTGCTCGACGGTCATCTGGTTTGCGCGTTTGTCCAGACCAAGAAAAAATGTTCACCGGAAGATGTCAAAACGGCCATGATGAATTACGGTAAGGATTTTGCCGAACTGCATCTGCCCAGTTCACCGGCTCATCTGATTGACGTGACCGACGATCCTTTCCGCCCGCAGCCGCGGATGGACAGAGACAAGGGCGGTGGCATGACAGTCACCGTGGGACGTATCCGCAAAGATCCGATTATTGAAAATGGAATCAAGTACGTTTGCCTTGCTCACAACACCAAACTGGGCGCGGCCAAGGGTGCTCTGCAAACGGCGGAATATCTGGTAAAGAATTATCTGAAATGGGTTAAATAGTTGTTCATAAGACCCCGGCTTGAATTTGGTGCCGGGGTCTTTTTCATTTTTTCAATCCTCCCGATATATCTTGACAAAGTCGTCTGTTCTTCACATAAAAGAAGCCATGTTCGACAGGCTCAATATTGATTCAAAAAAACAGAAGCTGGTGGTTTATATCTTTTTAACTGTCGCAGCTCTTGCTGTCTTCGGGCAGGTGCATCAGTTTGACTTTATCAATATTGATGATGATGTATATGTTACAAACAATCTGAATGTTCAGTCGGGAATCCATCCGGAGGGCATTCGCTGGGCGTTCACCACAACCTGCGCCGAATTCTGGCATCCTTTAACGTGGTTGTCTTTAATGCTGGATTATCAGTTATATGGTTTGAATCCCGGCGGATATCATATCACCAATCTGATCTTTCATATCCTCAGCACGCTGCTGCTTTTCTGGCTTTTGAACCGCATGACCGGGGAAATCTGGAAGAGCGCTTTTGTGGCGGCGCTTTTCACGATTCACCCGCTGCATGTGGAATCAGTTGCTTGGATCGCTGAAAGAAAAGATGTCTTGAGCGCTTTTTTCTGGATGCTGACACTCTGTCTTTATGTCTATTACACGGAGAAACCGGTTATTACGAGATATCTGCCGGTTCTTTTTTCCTTTGCCTGCGGGCTCATGAGCAAGCCGATGCTCGTCACGCTTCCCGTGATGATGATTCTTCTGGATTACTGGCCGTTGAAAAGATTCCAGATCAAGCAGGGCAATCTCCTATTATGGCAATTGCGGGAAAAGGCGCCTCTTTTTGTTATGTCGGTGGTTTTTTCCGTCATTGCCATTTATGCTCAATACAATCCTGAAGCGGTCCATTTTTCACTGGGATCCCGTCTGGCCACCGCTTTTGTTTCTTTTACAATGTATCTGGAGAAAATATTCTGGCCGCTTAATGTGTCTTTTTGCTACCCCCTGTTCGATAAACTCTCCCTGCCGCAAATTGCCGGTTCCGTTTTAATGACCTCAGTAATCAGCATCCTCGTAATAGCGTCCGCCAAACGCCGTCCCTTTCTCCTCGTTGGATGGCTGTGGTACGCCATAACTCTTCTGCCGGTGCTCGGCATTATTCATGTCAGGGCAGAGCGATACGCAATGGCCGACCGCTATACATATCTTCCCCTGATTGGCATCGGAATCATGATTGCGTGGGGCGTTCCTTTTCTTTTGCGTCGTAAAGATGTCATGAGAAAAATTTTATTTCCGGCGGGATTAACTGTTCTGCTGATCCTGTCCTATCTGGCCTGGAAACAATGCGGCTACTGGGAAAACAGTCTAACACTGATCAATCAAACTTTGCGGGTAACGAAGGATAATTATCTTGCGCACTATATCCGGGGTATCACGTATTTTAATCTGGGTCAGTATCGGTTAGCCATCCGGGACTTCAGTAAGGCGATTGAACTTGATCCTGCTTATGAAGTTGCCTATCTCAACCGGGGGGTTGCTTACGAAAAAACAGGCGACTTTCGAAAGGCGATTCAGGACTATGACGAATCCATCCGGCTGCAACCCCGTTTTTTGGCCTATTACAACAAGGGGGTTGCGCATATTAATCTTGGCGAATATCAACCGGCCATTGAAGAATTTAACAAAGCCATCCATCTGAAAGCCGATGCCTATGCCTATCAAAACAGAGGACTGGCTTATTTATTACAAAACAACAGGAAAGCGGCTTGCCATGACGCTCAAAGCGCATGTGCACTGGGAAAGTGCAAGTTGCTGGAAGAGGCTAAAAGCAAAGGATACTGTAATTAATGTTGATTGAAGATTGAAAAAATCCTCAATCGTTATTTAAAAAAGATCTGTAAACGGACAGATCATTCAGGGAAAAGCAGCAGAAAATAACTTCTTCCAGTGTGGATGATTTTTGCACCGTATCACGAACAGTATCTACGGCGACCTGTGCCGCCAGTTCAATCGGATATCCGTAAACGCCGGTGCTGATGCTGGGGAATGCGATTGTCTTAATCCCATTCTCTTCAGCAATCATCAGAGAGTTGCGGTAACAGGAGGCGAGCAGTTCCGGTTCACCTTTCTTCCCGCCATGCCAGACCGGTCCCACGGTGTGAATGACAAATTTCGCGGGAAGCTTGTATCCTTTAGTGAGCTTGGCCTCACCTGTTTTACAGCCACCGAGAGTTCGGCATTCCTCAAGAAGTTGCGGACCGGCTGCTCGGTGGATCGCTCCGTCCACACCCCCGCCGCCGAGCATCGAAGAATTTGCCGCGTTGACGATTGCGTCAACCTGCAGGGTAACGATATTTGCCTGAAGCGCCTTCAATTTAGTCATCGAACTGCCTCCAAGACATTAAGGATAACATCACTGCCCGCGCCGGCGGGCAGTGATGTTTGATTTAAAAGTTTTACTTCATCGCCTGTTCGACCGCCACTGCCACGGCAACGGATGCGCCGACCATCGGGTTGTTGCCCATGCCGATCAATCCCATCATTTCGACGTGGGCGGGGACGGAAGACGATCCGGCAAACTGAGCGTCCGAATGCATTCTGCCCATTGTGTCAGTCATGCCGTAGGAGGCGGGACCGGCCGCCATGTTGTCGGGATGCAGCGTTCTTCCCGTACCGCCGCCGGAGGCCACGGAGAAAAATTTCTTTCCGGCCGCGATACATTCTTTCTTGTAAACACCCATGACCGGATGCTGGAAACGGGTCGGGTTGGTGGAATTTCCCGTGATGGCGACATCAACGCCTTCCAGATGCATGATGGCCACGCCTTCGCGCACATCATCAGCACCATAGCAGCGGACTGCCGCGCGATCGCCCTTAGAGTAAGCTTTTTCCTTTACCACGGAAACCTTGCCCGTTTTATAATCAAAGGCCGTTGCCACATGGGTAAAACCATTGACTCGCGCGATAATGTGAGCGGCATCTTTACCCAGTCCGTTCAGGATGACGCGCAGCGGAACCTTGCGTGCCTTGTTGGCCGATTTAGCCAGGCCGATCGCACCTTCCGCCGCAGCAAATGATTCATGCCCCGCGCAGAATGCAAAGCATTTGGTCTCTTCCCGAAGCAGCATGGAAGCGAGGTTTCCATGACCGATGCCCACCTTGCGGTCATCTGCAACCGAACCGGGGATGCAGAACGATTGCAACCCTTCACCGAGGGTTTCCGCAATATCGGCAGCCGTCTTCTGTCCTTTTTTTATGGCTGCGGCTGCGCCGACCAGATAAGCCCATCCGGCATTTTCAAATGAAATCGGCTGAATTTCCTTAACTATTTTTCTGACATCAACGCCTTTCTCGAGGCATACTTTTTCGGCTTCCTCCAGCGAGGAAATTCCATGTTTCGCGAGAAAAGGAGTGATCTGTTTGATTCGTCTTTCGTATCCTTCAAATAATGCCATGTTCCTACTCCTTATCCTTTACGGGGGTTAATAACTTTAACGGCTTCGGCAAAGCGGCCATAGGTTCCGCTTGCTTTTGCCAGAGCGGCGGCGGGATCCATTCCCTTAGCGATGTTGTCCATCATCACGCCAAGATTAACGAATTTGTAGCCGATGATTTCGTTGTCGCTGTCGAGGCCGATTTCGGTCACGTATCCCTCGGCCATTTCCAGATAACGGGGACCTTTTTCCTTGGTGCCGTACATCGTGGCAATCACACTGCGCTGGCCCTTGCCCAGATCTTCCAGACCGGCGCCAATGGGCAGACCGCCTTCGGAAAAGGCCGTCTGACTGCGGCCGTAGGCAATCTGGAGAAAAATTTCCCGCATGGCTGTGTTGATCGCGTCACAGACGAGGTCGGAATTCAGTGCTTCCAAAACCGTCTTATGCGGCAAAATTTCGGCGGCCATCGCCGCGGAGTGGGTCATGCCGGTACAGCCGATGCATTCAACCAGCGCCTCTTCGATGATACCATTTTTTACATTCAGGGTCAGTTTGCAGGCACCCTGCTGGGGCGCGCACCAACCAACGCCGTGAGTCAACCCGCTGATATCTTTGATTTCTTTCACCTGGGTCCATTTGCCCTCCTGAGGGATGGGGGCGGGGCCGTTTTTAGGACCTTTGGCAACCACGCACATCTGTTCAACTTCATGAGTGTATTCCATAAACTAGATCTCCTTCCGGTAATACCTTTTCGCCTTCAACGGCTGACTTTATCAACCATTAAAAGTAATTTAATATTATATATCGCCGGACGCAATGTAGCACCGGAGGGGTAATTTTTCAAATTAAATTGTTTAAGGCAAGTATAAGCTTTTGATTACGATATGAAAAATGATTCTTAAAGAAAAAGGAACTACCCTTAAGAAATCACTTTTAATAAACTTTTTCTGCCCGGTATTATGTGATAATAAAAAGTAATCATGAAAATATTGGATAGAAAATTTTATCATCGGAATACGCTGCGGGTTGCGCGTGAGCTTCTGGGAAAGAAGCTGGTGCGACAAATCGATAACATGAGACTTTCGGGAATGATCGTGGAAACGGAAGCTTATTGCGGTCGTGAAGACAGCGCCTGCCACGCGCATCGCGGGAAAACGCAGCGCAATGCCGTCATGTTCGGCAACCCCGGACATGCCTATGTTTATTTCACCTATGGCATGCACTACATGCTTAATCTGGTGACTGAGGAAGAAGAAAATCCTTGTGCTGTTTTGATCAGAGCGATCGTGCCGCTGGATGGTATTGAAGAGATGGAAACCCGCCGTAAGATAAAAGGCGCTAGCTTAACCAACGGACCGGCCAAACTCTGTCAGGCGTTGTCGATAGACAAGTCTTTGAACGGTTGGGATTTAACAACTGGCGAAGAACTGTGGGTGGAAGATTATAAAAAATTCCCGGAGTCGGAAATCATCACAACGCCTCGCATCGGCATCGACTACGCCCATCAAAAACACAGAGAAGCTCTCTGGCGGTTTTTGGTGAAAGCCTGAAATATTCAATATTATCCTACGTCGCTTCGCTCCTAGGATAATTCGACTAACGACTCAAACTGCACTTCATTTGTTTTCGTCGAGTCTCATTACTTCTGATAAATTTCGGGAAATAATTGCCAGGCCGCGAGGAAAAGAGAGGCAATTACCGGTCCCAGAATAAAACCGGAAAATCCGAAGGCGGCTATACCCCCGAGCGTCGCAAGAAATATTAAAAGAGAATGCATTTGCGTGTCCCGCCCTAAAAGCACCGGTCTTAACAAATTATCCACACTGCTGATGACCAGAGCGCCAAACAAAAGAATAGCAACACCCTGCCAGATATTGCCCAGCAATAACATGATAATACCCGCGGGCACCCAGATCAGGGAACAACCGATAGCGGGAACAATGGAAAGACCAAACATGAGAACGCCCCAGACCAGCGCTCTTTCAATTCCGGTGATATAAAAAATCAATCCGCCCAGCGCGCCTTGAATACCGCCGATGATAAACGTAAATTTCAAAGAAGCTTTAGCGGTATTGAGAAATTGATGAATAAAATGGTCAAGGTGTTTGTTATCCACGGGGATATTTTCTTTAATGGTCGTTGCCAGTTTTCTTCCGTCACGCAGAAAGAAAAACAGGCTGTAAAGCATAACGGCAAATTGCACCCCGACCAGAATCGTGTTTTGTGTGAATTCTGAAATGTGATTGAAAACATAATCGGTCAGGATTTTAAAACCTTCCTGAGACTTGCTGATTAAAAAGGCCTGATTCCAATGCAGCTTGGCGAATAACGGTTTTTTGCTTAAAGATTTCAAGGCTTCAGAAAGCGTGCCCATCCAGTTACTGCTATAGGAACTGAAGGATTGATAGATATCAATGATTTCCATCACCAGCAAATCAATGAGTAATATTACCGGCAGGATTAAACAAAAAACGATGCCAAGCATTGTCAAACCGGCACAAAGATTGGGATTGACAACTTTCCTGTTAATAAATTGATACAGCGGAGAAAATACACTGGCAATGAGAATCGCCCAGAAAACAGCATAAAAAAAAGGCCGTAGAATGTAAGCCAAAACACCTGTGATAATAGCCAGCAATATGTAAAAAATGATATTTTGAGAAGTAAACGTTTGTTTTTCACTCATATGCGATTTCTTCTTAAGGCAGCCTGTTTATTGAGTAATATTCCATTTTTCGGTAATAATTTCAAGTAATAATAAGATATTGTTTCTTATGATGTCAATTTAATAATTTATATGCTAGGTAAAAAGTTGGAAATTAATTTTCCAAACGTGATTGACATATCGTCAGGCATCACTATTTTAACCACGAGATGAATTGACAATATTCATCGAAAAAGGAGGATATTTAATGTTTACAGTTTCGGAAAAAGCGTTGGAGATCATCAAGAACTTTATCAAAGAAAAGAGGCCGGATGCTTCAGTTAGAATAACCATGTCTATTGGTTGATCGGGGCCCGCTCTGGGTATGGCTCTGGATGAGCCTGGAAATGATGATCAGGTGTTTGATGAAAAAGGAACAAAGTTTGTAATAGAAAAGGATATCTTTGAGCAGGCAAAACCCATCAATGTTGACTTTATAGAGACTCCGCAGGGTTCTGGATTCAAAGTAACATCCAGCCTTTCCGCCGCCGGTGGCGGATGCGGCTCTTCCTGCAGCGGTTGCTAAAACTTTCCCGGGGGAGGATGAATCCTCCCCCTTTTTTAATGATGACCGAAGACAAAAATACCAAAAAAAATCTGGCTGAAAATCTTCTTCGACAAGGGCAATACCATGAAGCCATTGCGCTGATGGAAGAAATTCACAAAGAAGCTCCGGAAGAGGAATCTGTTCTGTTAATGATGTCGTGGGCCTATTACGACAGCGGAGATACCGGGAAGGCTATGGAATATTTAAACGTCCTCTTGGAAAGGGAACTGAGCAGAAAAGTCTTCACCGGCTTCGCCTTTGATGAACTGGTGCGCATGTATAAGCAGGAGAAACAATTTGGTAAACTGGTAGAGATTTGCGAGAGAGCGGTAGCAGTTCAGCCGGAAGACGTCGGGCTGCTCAATGAACTGGGCAATGCTTATTATGAATCAAGGCGGTATACGCAGGCGACTGAAATTTATAAAAAGTTGATCGAAATGGAGGATGATAATCCGGCGTTTTACTGCTTGTGGGGAAACGCGTTATTTGCCAACGGCTTGTATCAGGAGAGCGAACTGGCTTATCGGAAAGCCGGAGCCATTGATTCCGAAAACGCTGATCGATATTATTTTAAGATGGCCGTTTTATTTCAGCAGGCCGGAAAACATCAGGATGCGGAAAGATTGTTCCATCAATGCCTAAAAATGAATCCATCCCATTCATTATATCTTTGCGCGCTGGGCGACAGTCTTGTCGTTTTGGGACAAATGCAGAAAGCGTTAGTAGCTTATGAAAAAGCTGTTGAGCTGGACAGGGCAAGCGCAGGATCATACTACAATCGTCTGGGTAATTCTTTAATGAACGCAGGAAATTTTTCACAGGCGGCAGAGGCTTTTCAATCGGCAATCCAGTGTGAACCGGATCGTCACTATTACTTAAACCTGGCCAGAGCCTATCGAGAGATGGGACGGACTGCCGAAGCGGAAATGATTGTCCGTGAAGTCAACAAACTTGTCTGAAATTACGATTTCCCCAATTTGCGTTGAAAATCCTTGAAAACATGGTAGAAATACTCGTTTTCTTCCATTTCTCTTTTCAGAATCATTCCGATTTCAGAAATTTCTTCTTTGTTGATAATCAGGTTGACGCTTTTATTTAACGTGTTCATATAATCCAATGTCGCAAACGTGGAACTCACCAGAACAACAAAAATCTGGCGCCTGATGGACATATCCAATCCTGCCAGGTATTGGAGCATTTGGTTGACACCGTCTTTACCAAGGTCAAAAGCTTCATCGACGACAATCACATTAAAAGTCTGGAACGTGGTGAATTTATGAGCTTCTTTATACGTGTTCGGCTCAACGACATTATAATTGAGCGTTTTCAGATTTTCCCTAAGCTTCTGTTTGATGGCGGGATCCTGTTCGCAAATCATACAGGTGCTGCTATCCATGTCCCGATAATCAAAGGGACGTCCGGAATAGTCCAGCTCTTCATCTATAAAATCTGGCTCCAATTTTTCTTCATTCATATAAAATTCCTGATCGTTTTTATATTATTGAATCAATCCTTATCTCCACGGTTCGGGTTTTTGTCTGCCATAGGATTTATCCACTTCAAGATTTTCAATAACAGAGGTCTGCTCGCCGCGTGCCTTTTTGATGGCATCCACTCCCCGGTTCACAATAGCTCTGTTGGTGGCAAAAGCAATGGCGGTGCTTTCGGTAATCAGACCTTTCTCAAAGAGGTCGATGATGCAATCATCGAACGTAATCATGCCGAAAGGCCTACCCTGCAGGATAATGTCATTAAACGTTTTGCCTTCCGATTCGCCGTGGAGGATAACTTCTTTCACACGGAGGCTGGTGCTCACCGTTTCAAATGCGGCAACGCGTCCGCCACCGACTTTCGGCAATAAACGCTGACAGCAGATCCATCGTATCGCATCGGCCAGGCGCACACGGATCTGGCTTTCTTCATCGCGGGGAAACATACCGACAATACGGTTGATCGTCTGTCCGGCATCAACGGTATGCAGCGTGCTCAAAACCAGATGGCCTGTTTCCGCGGCACTCAAAGCGATTTCCACCGATTCCCGGTCACGCATTTCGCCGACCAGAATGACCTTGGGCGCCTGACGCATGGCGGCGCGCAAGCCATTGACAAAGGTATCAAAATCTTTTCCCAACTCACGCTGATTGATGGTGGATTTTTTCTGCGGATGCGTATATTCAACCGGGTCTTCCAGTGTGACAATGTGCACGGAACTGTTGTCATTGATTTCATTGATTACCGCAGCCAGTGATGTCGTTTTACCTGTACCGGTCGCTCCCGTGACTAAAACAATTCCGTTCTTCTCCCGGGCGATTTTATAATAAGCTTCGGGCAGCCCCAGTTCCGCGCAAGACGGCACGATGGATTCCAGTTTTCGTAAAACGATGGAGATGTTACCCAGTTGCGAAAATATATTGACGCGGAAACGGGCTATTCCTGGTAATTCATAAGACAAATCGCAGGATCCTTCCTTGAGAAGAGTATGCATGAGACGGTGATCCTGATTGATCAGGTTCAGCGCAAAAATTTCTGTTTGAAACGGTGTCAATTTTTCAAAAGGCGGCCTTAATTGAACAGGAACCAGCTGACCGGCGGAATCCACCTGAAAGGGCTTTCCCACCGTGATGATAAAATCAGAAATATTGGGATAGGATTCCAGCATTCTGGTCAGAATATGATCAATCTCCGGTTTTCTCATAAGCTATCCTTTCTGAATCATTTATGCTTCAGTGAAATCTGTTGGCGCCTGTTTCAAAAGCGGACGGAATCGGGACTTTTCATTTGCTTTAATATAAGCATCATCGCCGCTGATCATGCCGCGGTTATACAGATCCATAATGGCATCGTCCAGAAGCTGCATGCCGTATTTCTTACCGGTTTGCATCATGGATGGGATCTGATACGTTTTCGACTCGCGGATCAGATTACGCACGGCCGGTGTCGCGATGCAAATTTCCAAAGCGACACAGCGGCTTTTCTGGTCAATTCTTTTAAACAAAACCTGCGAAACAATGGCGCGCAAACCATCGGCCAGAGTGGAACGGATCTGCAATTGCTGATCTGCCGGAAAAACCTCAATCACTCTATCCACAGTCTTCGGCGCGCTGGTCGTATGAACGGTGGAGAAGACCAGATGGCCCGTAGAGGCGGCTTCAATCGCCAGCGAGATTGTTTCCAGGTCGCGCATTTCGCCGACAAGAATGATGTCCGGATCTTCTCGCAGGGCACCTCTCAGGGCCGCGGCGAAAGTCTTGGTGTGAATTCCCACTTCCCGGTGATTCACAATACAATTCTGACTCTTGTGAACAAATTCAATCGGGTCTTCAATCGTAATAATATGATCCCGGCGCAGGCGGTTGGCTTCGTCAATAATGGCGGCCAGTGTTGTGGATTTGCCGCTACCCGTGGGACCGGTAATCAAAACAAGACCGCGAGGAAGCTGCGCTAATTTGGCAATGACGTTGGGAAGACCCAGTTGCGCGCAGGTCTGAATTTTATCGGGAATTTCACGAAAGACCGCGGCCATACCGTACTTCTGCCTGAAAAAATTGACGCGGTAGCGCGCCAGCAAAGGAATTTCATAAGCAAAATCGACGTCACCCGTTTCTTCAAACTGTTTGATTTTATGTTCAGGCGTGATTTCATAAAGAAGAACCTTTAAGGCATCATTCGTGAGAACATCATATTTGATTCTTTCAATATCACCGCGGATTCTGATGGCCGGCTGCTGACCGGCAACAAGATGAAGATCCGATGCGCCCTGATCATGCATAAGATTAAAAAACGCGTCAATTTTTGCCATGTTTCTGCTCCTTGTTGGGGAATGGAGTTTCTTCTACCATTTTTTTTATCGGAAAAGAATAAAATGTTTAATATATCTGAAAATTTTTTTATCTCGTGTTGTTTAGTAGATAGAATTTGCGGCCAGTATAGAAAAAACCTGTTTGATTTGTCAATCATATTATCAAATCACCTTCAAATGAACAATAACTTGACACAGAGACAACCAATAATATATGCTTCGTCACGTTTTAGCAGAAAGAATTCCAGGATTGGGGATGTAGCTCAGCTGGGAGAGCGCGACGTTCGCAATGTCGAGGCCAGGGGTTCGATCCCCCTCATCTCCACCAAAACCTAATCCAGCAAAATTCAATAAAATTAAAAATATAAACCATCAGTGGATGGATTTTCAATTCAATCTTTGTTGATAGATTATTTGACAATTTTAAAAAGTTCTTTGGCTTTGGGATCGGCGGCGGTGCGCAAAAGCTCAAACAAAACCATTTCCGTGCTGGTGATATGCGCCCCGGCGTTTTTCATCGCATCAATTCCAATCTGACGGTTTTCCGGCGTGCGCGAAGAAACCGCATCGGCAACCAGATAGACATTGTATCCGTTATCAATGAGATCAAGCGCCGTCTGGTAAACACAAACATGGGTTTCGATGCCCAACAGCACGACGTGTCTGCGACTTAAGCTTTCCAGTTTTTCTCTGAAGTTATGCTCATCCCAGCAACTGAAGGAATCCTTGGCAATCGGATGGAAGCTTTCAATTTCATCCGCTATTTGCGAAAGAGTTTTCCCCAGTTTTGCCGGAATCTGCTCAGTAACAATAACCGGCAGATTCAAAGCCTTAAAGCCTTTGATCAATTTCACGGTATTGGCAAACAGATTTTCCTTGTCAAACATGGCTTGAGCCAGATTGCCCTGAATATCGATGATCACCAGCACAGCGGCGTTACGACTGATCATACCATCTTCTCCCGTCAGGATGGGTGAATGCCCAGCAGCACGCCGCCGTCGATCACAATTTCCGCGCCGGTGGTGTAACTGGAAGCATCGGATGCCAGATAGAGTGCTGCACCGGCTATTTCATCGGGATCACCGATGCGGCCGGAGGGCAGAGCCTTCTCCACCATTTCTTTCACTTTCTGAGCGTCTTCCGGCGGGAGAAATTCCCAGTTGGATTTCAGCATCTTGGTGGCGATGGGGCCCGGAGCGATGGTGTTGACCTGAATGTTGTAACGGACAAGTTCGCTGGCGAAAGCTCTGGTCATCATTCTGATTCCGGCCTTGGAAATAGCGTAGATGCTCAGACCCGGTTCCGGATTATGGCCGTCTATGGAGGCGATATTGATGATTTTGCCGCCGCCCTGCTTGACCATGAGGTTGGCCGCCGCCTGGCTGATAAAATAAGCGCCTTTCAGGTTGATATCCATCAGCTTGTCCCAAAGGCGTTCGTCGCATTCGAGGACGGAACCTTTTGCGGGACTGGCGCCGGCATTGTTGACGAGAATGTCAATCCGGCCGTATTTAGCGATGACCGCATCAATCATTTTTTTAATTTCTTCCGATTTGCCCAGATGAGCAGGCAGTGGATAGGCTTCGCCGCCGAAGGCTTTGATTTCGTTGGCTGTCGCTTCCAGATCCTGTGCCTTGCGGCTGGTCACGACAACCTTGGCTCCCGCTTTGGCAAATGCAAACGCGATGGCCTGACCGATGCCGCGACCCCCGCCGGTAATGACCGCCACTTTATCTTTTAATGAAAACCTGGATATGTCGAGCATATTTCATTCTCCTTGAGAGATTTGACGCCCCCTCGTTCGTTGGCGAGGGGGCGAATGATGTTTATTACAATATGGTTTCTGTTTCCAGTGAAATTATCACGTTTCTCTGCCTCAACTGCTGATCCCCGCCAGACGTTTAATGAGTTTTTTTCTGTCCTTGATATCATACTGGGACGTAATGGCAATCTGCTCCATGATGGGCGATCCGCCGCCGTGGTAGTTTCCATAGTTCATGACACCGGCCATCGTGCCGATCGTATAGTCGCCCAGCGTCATCCAGAACTTGATTTGATCTTTCACCGGAACCTTGGGATTCCGGTTAAGATACTTTTCCAGGACCGCCTTCAGGTCAGGATGCGTGAGGTCGCCCTCATAGGGGAAGGTGGACGGTATGCCTCCGGCGATGCGGCAGATAAGCTCCTGCTCATGGAAGACAGCTTCTCCCGTCAGGCAACGGCCGACGTTGCAGTAGATGGAATTGGGGATGTAGCTTCCTGGACCGTAGGGACACATGCCGAGGCCGGGAATGATGACCTCGGGCTTGCCCATACTGGAGGCCGTATATCCTGCGGCATAACCCAGTTCAGACACCTTGATGATCTCCGCCAGCATCTCTTTCACATGAGGCGTCTTCTCGATGCCGTTGTACTCCGCCGCCAGAGCTGCCAGGCCGAGGAAAACATCTCCGATGGCGGGCTTGCATCCCGAATAGCTGTGGCGATGAAACAGGGCGAACAGCAGCGCGCACATACCGCCGTGATCGTTTTCACCGCAAAGGAAGACGCGTTCCCAGGGAACGAAACAATCCTCAAAAATGATGTAGGAATCGGAGTAACCGATGTTCATGCCGCGCATGAAGTGTTTCCGCTTGTATTGACTGTGGATGGAGACGACCTGTTTGACTCCTTCATAATCGGAGGGAACAGCAAAGGCCACGGCGTAATCTTTTTCATCGGGCCCTAGGGCGCGTGTGGGCACCACCATGATTTCATCGGAGATCGACGCCTCGGAGATGTGGAGCTTGCAGCCCCGGACGACGATGCCGTCACTCTTCTTCTCAACGACGTGGACGTACATATCCGGGTCCGTCTGTTCCGCGGGGCGTTTCAGGCGTTCACCCTTCATGTCGGTCTGGGCGCAGCTTCCCACGAGGTCTTCTTTCTGAAATCGTTCGAGCCATTTGAGGAAATTCTTGTGGTATTCCGTATTGCCCCTGTTGACCTTATCAGCCTCGAACGAGGCGGCGTTGACGGCATTGAGGGCATCGGTCCCCATGCAGCGCTGAATGCACATTCCGGCCTTCCGGCATAAAGCCCGGGTCATATCCTGTTTTTTATGCAGATCGTCCGTACTCTGATGGACATGGCAAAAGCGGTTGATTGTTTCTCCCGTCAGATGGGATTTGGCGGTGCATAAATCCTTCAGTTCCGGATCGTTGACAGCGTCAAAGGTCAGTCCCATCACGTTGAGCACCGGTTCCTGGATCTCGTCGTCCCGGTCCATCAGGTGCCCGTCATGATAGATGTTCCTCCGCATCTTCCGGAGTCCTTCAATGTATTGTTCCTTTGTTCTCATGGTCATACCTCTTTGTTTGTTGGAAAATGGTTATTTGTTTTTATCCTTTGAGGATTTTCCTCCCTCTTTTCCTTTTAAAATTTTTTCCAGAATGCCGGCATCTTCCAGCTTCAGGTAAAGTGTGGTGCCGGAATCTTCTTTTTTGGCGCGGATGCCGTCAAAAACGATTTCAATGAAAGGATCGAGCATGTCGGCGAGACCGGGCTTTCGTTTGGGCATGCCCTGCATGTGCCAGTGAATGAATAAATGTTCGATCGTGCCCATCAGCATCGAGCGAATCAGATACGGGTTGGAATCTTTCTTGAACGTGCCGTCTTCAATGCCCGCCTTGATGCAATCCAGAAGAGCATGTGACGATTTACGTATGGCGGCATGAGCGGGTGTTTCTCGGAATCGTTTGTTGGACATGAGCTGCAGCAGGACCAAAGCGGAGTAGTTGGGATTGGATTGATAAAGCTGCACATAAAAAAGCAGAATCGCCCTGATCTTTTCTTCCACGCCTTTGATATAAGGAATAACTCTTGATGATTCTTCCAGCGTCTCGTTGGTTATTTTTTCGGGAATGGCGAAGAGCAGGTCTTCCTTGGTGCCGAAGTATTCATAAACTGTGGCTTCTGAAACACCTGCTTCCTTGCTGATTTCTGTAATGGTCGCGTTCTGAAAACCCTTTTCAGCAAAAATACGCAGGGCGGCCTCCATAATGCGGTCTTTTCTGTTCTTCGGTTTGATTTTATCCGTCATAAACCTCTCCTTCTTCAGAGTCGATTACAAGATACACAATCATAGTCACACTGTCAAGTTTTATTTTAATTTCATAGTCTAACTATAAAAATAAAATAAATTTGCATGGCCTTACACCAATTCGAAGATAGTAAATCCGTAAGTGACTCTTTGCAACAAAACGAGGATAATGGATGAATCGGTATGATCTATTGAAGATTGAAGCAGAGTTTCCGCGTCATTATCTGAAACATCCGGCACGCTGTTAATGGCCCGGAAATACTGAGGTTACCAATCAGAAAAAGACTTTGTTCAGAACAGGCAGATTGGAGGTTTCATCGCTGGCAGATGATCACCCTCATACAAAACCTTCTCCAGAAAAAGGCCGGAAGGCGGAGCGGTAAAGTGCGCCGGCAATTCAGAAAAGGACGTGAGCATTTTTTCAACATCATGCCGGGAGATGTTGCCGCGACCGACTTCGACGATCACACCCACAATGCGCCTGACCATCTTCCAGAGGAAATGCGATCCTAAAATGCGCAAAGCGATAATGTCGTCAAATTCCTTGAGCCATATCCCTTCGATGTTGACTTTTGTGGAGGTGTCCTTGTCCATTTTTTTATCAGCGAAAGAGGCAAAATCATGAAAGCCCTGAAAAACGTCAAGAGCCTGTTTCATTTTGCCTGCGTCGAGTTTGTCTTTGACCCACCAGACATAGCGTTTGCCGAAAGCCGTGCGTCTTCTGGAAATTAAATAAAGGTAGCTGCGGCTGACGGCGTGATGGCGGGCATGAAAAGACGCGGATGCGTTTTCCACCTTGAGAATATTGACACTGGCTGGCAGGTTGTCGTTGATCCCCATGCGCAGAGAATCCGGATGGATTTTTCTGGATGCTTCCAGATGAGCTACTTGCCCGAGCGCGTGCACGCCGGCATCGGTTCTTCCCGCGCCCTGAATTGTTACCGGTGTGCCCAGAAATTTCTCAGCCGCGTCAATCAGGGTATCCTGAACACTACGGGCGTTTTTCTGACTTTGCCAGCCGCGATAATTCGTTCCATCATATTCAAGGACAATTTTATACTTATTCATTGGAATCCGAGGCGTACGTTGAATGATCACCGATGCCGGTTTCCGGAACTGTTTGAGCAAACCCGCCGTTTTGTGATGCCGCCTGATTTTGTTTTAACGGTCCGATGACTGACATTGCTGAAATATTGTTCAATAAAAGGCTTTCCCTCGGAACAAAATATAATTCCGCGCCGGGGGACAAGGTGGTGATGACAGCCTTGCCGATAATCTTTCTGCCTTCATTGCCCCAAAAATCACGTGTCCTGACGCCCCAGGCATTGTGAAAAATCAGCGCGCGTCCGTTTTCTTCTCCAATGTAGAGCATGATATGTCCCTTGCGCCAGAGAAGCGTTAAATACGGAACACCTTGTTCCACAATGATTTTTTCTTTTTGTTCCGGGGCATAGTATTGAAGATCAAAGTATGTGCCGACGTTTTTGACCTGATCTTCGGAGTGTCTGGGCAGCCAGATACCGAAAGGCGCAAAGAAATCTCTGGTCATCGCGGAACAATCCCGATTCCCGTAAAGCCCACCCCAGCCGTAGGGTTCGTCTATCATCTCATTGGCAATTTTCACCGCGTTGGTCCGGGTAAAGGACAAGGGCTTGATATCAACCACCTGACGGGAAGCCTGGCTGTGCTTGATGATGGCCTGATTATTCTCATCCGGCACGGCAATCAGAATTTCCAGATTTTCCGGTTTCTCCGTCACGAGAGGGAATATCTGTCCAATGGATGTTCTGATACTGAAAAGGCCCTTTTCGTCAATAACAGAGGATTTATCCTTAATGACGACAGCGTAACGTCCGGACTCCCAAATCTTCATAAACTCCGGGCTGACCAGCGCGTAATCCTCCGCCGGCATCCAGCCAAAGGCAAAACTGGTTTCCACCAGCGCCCATGTTTTATCAGCGCTGAGGTGACAGATCAAAATCGGCGTATTGGCAGCCACGGAAGATATCTGCAGATTGTCAAACGGCCAGCCATTGATATCTCCGCCGGGCCGATAAAAATGCGGTCCCTGCGTGGGCAGCATGCGCAGGTTCGTGCTTCTCATGGTCATTGCCGGCCGGAGGGTATTCGGGAAATTTTCCAGCGCGGCATTTTGCCGCAATTTTTTTATCCAGTCGAAAGAATGTTTTTTCTTGTTTTCGCCATAGCCGGGACTGGCAGCAAATTTTTGAAAAATAAGAGACACCTTTTCGGCTGACGAATGAAAAGGCAGAAGATTGTGCCACACCGAGAAATAAGTCCTGTCGTAATCTTCATTCATGGTGGCCTGGTTTTTTTCCGAAAGGAGAAATTTTCCCTTGCTGGTGGTTTGAGCTTCCTTCGCCGGAATCGCCTTTTCTTCTACAGTCGTCTGAATTTTTTCTTCGGGAATCGCTTTTTCGATTACCTTGGTTTGAGTTCCCGCCGGAAGCTCAACTTTTTCCGGAACAATTTCTTTTTCTTTTACGGAAACTTTATTGTCTTCAGGAAGCGGAGTTTTTTCGGCAGCGTTACCGGCGATGTGGGCTTTGTGATCCTGAGGTATGTCAACGACGTCCTTCACTTCGACGGATTCGTAGGCATCGATCAGGATATCCGGTAAATTGAAGCAACAGGAGATCAAAAAGAGCGGCAAAATGAAATACAGATATTTTAAACGCGAAACTCCCGTTATTTTCATTAAAAATATCCTTGATTTATTATTGCAAGCTTTTATAAACTTTTTTTAAATTTTGAGCAAGATGAAACGGTGAAAAATTTACTGTATTTTATAAATAATTTATGGAATAAGAAATTGAACCTTGCTATAAATGCGATCAAGTTATCGGTCGAAAGTTGAAGCGCTGATTCAAAAATAAAATATTGTTTCTTTCACGGGAAGAAGAAGGAGATGAAAAATGGATAGCTTTGTGCCCAAGAAAATTTTTTTTACAAAGGGCGTGGGCACGCACAAAGATGAATTGCATTCCTTTGAGCGTGCCTTACGCGATGCGGGAATTGAAAAATGCAATCTGGTGCAGGTCTCCAGTATATTCCCTCCCCGATGCAAAATGATTTCCAAAACGCAGGGATTGAAAGAATTAACGCCCGGCGCTATTACCTATTGCGTTTTAAGCCGGTGCTGTACCAATGAACCGAAAAGACTGCTGGCGGCTTCCGTCGGGTGCGCCATTCCATCCGACAAAGCATCTTACGGTTACATCAGCGAACATCACGCCTACGGGCAGAATGAAAAACAGGCCGGCGATTACGCGGAAGACCTCGCCGCGGCCATGTTGGCTTCCACCCTGGGTATCGATTTCAACGTGGATGAAAGTTGGGATGAGAAAAAAGAAATTTTTAAAATCAGCGGCAAGATCGTGCGAACCTTGAATGTTACCCAATCGGCAATTTGCCGGGATAACAACTTCACCACCGTGATTGCCGTGGCTGTATTTATTTTCTAAAAATAATGTATCAATGATTCATCAGCCGGATGTGATAAGGGTTTCATCACCGTCCGGATATCTGAATGATGCTGCAATAAGATGACAAAATGAACCATAAAAGAGAAATCCCGGAACTGAAAATTCACGATGTCGGCGGTGTCGGGCTTCCGTATCTTTACTATGAAGGAGAAGCGCCGCAGATCCTTTTCGCTCACGCCACCGGATTTTTACCGTGGCTCTGGCATCCGATTATCGAAGAACTGACTCCCCACAAAGAGGCCTGGGCGCCATATATTTGCAACTATCGTGATTGTGACCCGGAAAGCGGCGGTCTTTCCTGGGATGTGATCGCCAGAGATTTAATCAGCTTTTGTAGTTCGCAGAATATCCGGGATAATCTGGCCGTTGGACATTCAATGGGCGCTACGGTGCTGACGATCGCTTCCGCTTTGTTCGGTCTGCTGCCCCGCGGCCTCATTCTGATTGAGCCGATTTTTCTGCCGGAAGAATTCTACGCCATGGATATCCAGCTCAAGGATCATCCCCTGGCGTCGTTATCCATTAAACGAAAAAACAGCTGGAAGGATGAAGAAGCCGCTCTGGACTATCTTAAATCAAAATCGCTCTTTGCCGGCTGGGACGAACAGATGCTCCAGTTCTACCTGAAATACGGCATGGAAAAACAGGCTGAAGGTGATTTGAAACTGACCTGCGCTCCCCGTAATGAAGCCGCATTGTTTATGGGCGGCAAAAGCACTAATCCCTGGCCGCTTCTGAAACGGTTGACCTGCCCCGTACTGATTCTGGAAGGAGAAAAAAGCACCAATAAAGAATTTATCGATTTGAAAAAAGCGGTATCTTTATTGAATAATGGCCGGTACCAATCGATTCCGGATGCCGGACATTTGATTCCCATGCAGAAACCTCAGGAAATCGCGTCTATCATTAAAGATTTTATGACGGAAATCTTTCAGTAAACGGTTGACGAATTGCAATATATATGTAAACTTTCCTCCTGAAATTATCATCAAAAATTTATAAAGGAAAAGCAGTCAATGGCTCTGAATGAAAAAAGTCAGAACGGTTTTGAGAACAACGCCGACGGAACGACACTGACCAGACCTTTTATGTTGATCGGACAAAGGGTCATCCAGGGCATTCATGTTCTCGGCTCAGCGACTATTTTTCTTATGACAGCGCTGTGGAATACTTTCCGGCCAAAGCAGTTTTCTAAAGTCATTCAACAAATTTATTATATCGGCGCCAGTTCCACAACCATCATCATGCTGGTGAGTTTATTTACCGGTATGGTTTTAGGGTTGCAATCCTATCACGCGCTGATTCAGTTCGGCGCTGTCGGCGGATTGGGCGCGCTGGTTTCTCTTTCATTAATCAGAGAATTGGGGCCCGTGCTCACCGCGATTATGATTACAGCCCGGGCGGGTTCCGCGATCACCGCGGAAATAGGAATTCAACGGATTTCCGAACAAATTGACGCGCTGCAAACCATGCGGATTGATCCGTTTCGCTTTCTGGTCAGTCCCCGCATCACCGCTTCCATCATCAGTTACCCCCTGCTGACGGCCGTATTTGATTTCATAGGCATTATCGGCGGTTACATCACCGCTGTGATGCTTTTAGGATTAAATGCCGGCGTTTATTCTCACAGCATTCTGCGCAATGTTGACCTGAAAGATCTCACGGACGGTTTTATCAAGTCGATCGTTTTCGCAGTGATTGTGGCCACCGTCTGCTGTTATCAGGGATATTTCGTGCATATGCGCACTGACAGCAAGGGCGCCAAGGCGGTTGGCCTGGCAACAACATCGGCGGTTGTCATTTCCTGCGTGCTGATTCTTGTTTCCGATTATGTGGTCACTTCCTTACTGATGGTATAAATCATGATGGTACCGTTGATTGAATTTAAAAATATTCACAAACGCTTCGGATCTCATGTGGTTCTGCAGAATGTGAACTTAAAGATATACGAGGGGCAGATTACCACGATTATCGGCTTGAGCGGTTCGGGAAAAAGCGTCATGCTGAAACATATCATCGGTCTGCTTCAGCCCGATGAAGGAACGATTCTTTTTCGTGGCAGACCATTGAAGGAAATGAGTAAAGCCGAAATCGCCTCATCGACTCATCAGATCAGTTACATGTTTCAGGGCAATGCCCTGTTCGATTCGATGACCGTTTATGACAATATTGCTCTGCCTCTGCGGGAAACCACCAATTTGAGTAAAGCCGAAATTGATCGCCGGGTGATGGCCAGAATTGGACAAACGGAATTGAACGAAGCCGCGCACCGGTATCCGTCAGAACTTTCCGGCGGCATGCAGAAACGGGCGGCGCTGGCCCGCGCTCTGATCACCGATCCGCGTATTGTTTTGTTTGACGAACCCACGACCGGCCAGGACCCGGTTCGTAAAAACGCGATTTTGAGCATGATTGCCCAGTATCAGAAAAAATTTAATTTCACCGCGGTCATGGTCAGCCATGAAATTCCGGATGTTTATTTTATTTCCAACCGGATTCTTGCTCTTTATGATAAAACCATCGTATTTCAGGGCACTCCTGAGGAGCTGAGCAACTTTGACCATCCCTTCAATGACGAAGTTATCCGAAGCCTGGAGGGGTTGCAGAAGGAATTAACCGGTCTTTATTCCCGGCGTCAGTTTAAAATTTTACATCATACTCAGATGAAAAGCAGGAAATCGGGCGAAAGTTTCTGTATCGCTGTTTTTGATCTGGCGGATATGAACACGGTTGTGCCCCGCATTGGTTATGATAAGGCGCAGGAAACCATTCATGCGATGGGTCTTTATATTGACAGGCATTTCGGAGCCATCGGCGGTTTTTCCACCCGCCGCAAGGCAAGAGAATTTGTCACGGTGCTTCCTTTTTCGGATATTGCCGAAACAGAAAAGATTATGAATGAGTTTGTCGAGGATTTGCAGGAACAGGGCATTCATGATTTCCGGTTGAAGGCTCAAGACAGTGATCCGGCGGATCACTACGTCGAATTCGCCATCCGGGTGGGAATTGCCGAAGGGAAACCTGATGATGATATAGATTCCGTTGTGGAGTCGGCCAGATCTCAACAAAAAGAAATTGGACGGCTGCAATGCGCCGTCAAGGAGTAAGCAAATGAACCAACACAAGATAGAAACCATTGTCGGAATTTTTGTTTTGCTGGGACTGCTCTGTGTGGGCTATATGACCGTAAAACTCGGAAAAGTATCTTTTTTCAAGGACGACTCGTACCGGGTTACCGCCGGTTTCATTTCCGTCACCGGTCTGCGCACGGGCAATCCGGTGGATATGTGGGGTATTGAAATCGGCACTGTGGAAAAAATCATTATGGATCAGGAAAACCAGAAAGCGGTGGTGCAAATGAAAATCAAAAAGGACGTCAAGATTTATGATGACGCCATCGCTTCCATTAAAACAGAAGGCCTGATGGGTGATCAGTATATCAGCATTGATCCGGGAGGATCGGGCACGCTCATCAAACCCAACGGCACCATCACGGAAACACAGGCGCCGGTGGATATCATCGGACTGATCAGCAAGTATGCTTTTGGTGATATTAAAAAACAGTAGAAATGGTATAATCGTTCTCAAGGAGGGAAAAAATGAAAAAAATACTGATGCGATCAATGATCCTGTTGATGATATTGATTTTTGCTCTGCCGGTTTATGCGGGTGTCCCGCTCGATTCCGTGAAGAAAAGTGTCAACGATGTGCTGGATGTCCTGCGCGATCCCAAACTCAAGCCCGCGTCAGCCACGGAGATGAAGAAAGACAAACTCCGGGCGATTTACAAAGGGATGTTCGATGAAATTGAGTTTTCCAAACGGACGTTGACCCGCAATTGGAATACGTTCACACCGGCGCAGCGGACGGAATTTGTCAATCTCTTTGAACAGGTCCTGGAAAATTCCTACGCCGATAAAATCCTCAGCTATACCAACGAAAAGGTTGAGTTCTACAAAGAAAACAAGCTGTCTGATACCCAGGTGGAAGTTCAAAGCAAAATCATTACCTCTTCCAAGGAAATCCCGATTTTCTACCGGATGATTCTCAAAGACGGCAAATGGAAAGTTTACGATGTCGTGATTGAAAATGTCAGTCTGGTGCAGAATTACCGCACGCAGTTCAACGATATCCTCGCCAAGGATAAACCGGAAAAACTTCTGGAGACGCTGCGCAAGAAATTAAATAAAAAGTGAGCATTGGTATAAAAATTCGGGCCTTTAACACTATTATTTCGGTTGCGCCATGAAGTCGTATTTTTCTATTGTATTTCTCATTGTCGTTTTATTGACGGCGGGTTTTGCTCACGGGCAGGAATCAGCGTCCACCACCACACCGCGGGATGTGTCCGTGTCACAGCAGGTTGCACCGTCACCGGAAACCGGCGTTGATCCCACCGCTATTGATCAAAGCCAGGCCAGTCCGCACGATACGGTCGAAACAATCAACGAAGAATACAAAGAAGATGAGATCCTTGAAGAATATGTTGCCGGTAATCTTAAAGAAGAAAAGGTGGAGATTGCGGATCCTCTGGAACCGGTCAACAGAGTCGTGCACGGGTTTAATGACAAGCTTTATTTCTGGGCGCTCAAACCGGTTGCGCAGGGCTATAAAACCGTGTTGCCCGAACCGGCGCGTCTCAGCGTAAAAAATTTCTTTTCCAATCTTGCTTTTCCCGCCCGATTTTTAAGCTGCCTGCTGCAGGCGGATTTCAGCGGCGCGGCTATGGAAACGGGCCGCTTTGCAATCAACACCCTCTGGGGTATTGGCGGCCTGCTGGATCCTTCATCCGGCAAAGAGCTGAATCTCCAGAAACAGGATACCGATCTGGGACAGACGCTCGGTGTGTGGGGCGTGGGGCAGGGCTTCTATATTGTGTGGCCGTTTTTCGGACCTTCCAGCGCGCGCGATACGGCAACCCTCGTTGGCGATTATTTCCTTTATCCTGTCTCATACATCAATCCCTGGTACGACTGGCTTGCCGTTCGTACCTATGAAGAAGTGAATGCCACTTCTTTGAGAATCGGCGATTATGAAGCGCTCAAAGACGCGGCCATTGATCCCTACGTAGCTTTTCGCGATGCCTACGCCCAGTACCGGTATAAAAAGATTAAGGCCAGAAAAGCGAAAGGTTCATCCTCTGCACCAGTAACCAGGCAGGAACAACCGGCCGCGCCCGTTCCTGAAAGGGAAAATTAAATGAAGAAAAATTTTGTGAAAAATTTTCCGGCCGTTTTGCTGATGGTTTTATCCGTTCTGGCAATCAGCCTGAGGGCCGAGGCGTCGGGCTTGTTCGGTCCTCTGCAAACGGTTTCCCGGGAACAGGGCGGATTAAACACGGCCATCGGTTATCTCTATCATGAAGACACTTACAAAAACGGCGAAAGTTATAAAATAAAACAAAATGAAATTTATTCTCAGGCCGCTTACGGAGCCAAAAACATCTGGGAAGTGTACGCCCGCATCGGCGTATCGAACATGAAAATTGCGGGCATTTTCGCGTCCTCGGACCATTTTGTGGAAACCAGTCAGGACGATTTTGAGGCGGATTGGAAATTTTTCGGCACCCTGGGAGCCAAAGCATTTTATCCGATTAATGAAATGTTCGGCGTCGGCGCTTTTCTTCAGGGGACTTATTATTTCAGCGACTTCTCTGACCACGTCGCGATAACCAGCGGCGGCGTGCCGGTCAGAACTGAAATGAAATTCGAAAATCTCCGGGATGCCGTTTTCGGTGTCGGGCTTCAGGCCAAACTTCCCTGCGGCACAAATCTGTACGCCGGTCCCTACCTGTATTATTCAGAAGCGGACCTGTCTCTTTTCTCCGGTTTATACGGCACAGAATACGCGGAAAAGCATTATACGGTCAAAAATAAATCATTGGCGGGCGGATTCGCGGGCGCCGAAATCCCGCTGATTAAAGGATTCCGGTTGAATCTGGAAGGACAGTTTGCGGATAGATTTTCCGCCGGCGCCGCCATCAGTTACACCTATTAACCTCAACCTGCCACTGCATTAGTCAGCCTTAAGCGGATAAACTCACCGGTGGACACGATGAATCATTTGAAAGAAAATTTTTTTCAGGTTCGTGACCTCACCAAAGTTTACAAAATGGGTGAAGTGGAGGTCCACGCGCTGCGCGGCGTGAACATGGAACTCTTCGCGGGTGAACTGGTGGTACTGCTCGGGCCATCGGGCAGCGGAAAATCAACACTGCTCAATATCATGGGCGGTTTGGATACCGCCACATCAGGCTTTGTCTCCTACCGGGGCAAGGACTTGACCCAGGCCACGGAAAAGGAACTGACCGAGTACCGGCGCTTCCATGTCGGCTTTGTTTTTCAATTCTACAATCTGATTTCCAGCCTGACCGCCAGAGAAAATGTCGCCGTAGTTACGGAGATTGCTGAAAATCCGATGTCGCCGGAGAAAGCGCTGGAACTGGTCGGCCTGACCGAAAGAACAAATCACTTTCCCGCCCAGCTTTCCGGCGGCGAACAGCAGCGCGTGGCCATTGCGCGCGCCATTTCCAAAAATCCGGCTGTACTGCTCTGCGATGAACCGACCGGCGCGCTGGATTCCAAAACAGGCATTCTGGTCTTGCAGGCTCTGGAACGCATCAATCATGAACTGGGAACGGCCACGGCCATCATCACCCATAACGTGGATATCGCCGGCATGGCCGACCGCGTCATTCATTTAAGCAACGGCAAAATTGCGGACGTGACGGAAAACAAGGTCAAGAAATCAGCGAGCAAACTTCAGTGGTGATTTCGTGAAGGCTTTAGACCTCAAACTCTGGCGGGAAATCTGGCGGATGAAAGGCCAGGTCTTTGCCATTTCGATGGTGGTGATGAGCGGCGTGGCAACCTTCATCCTGTTTATCAGCACCATGCATTCGCTGGATTTCACCCGCAGCAAGTTTTACCGTGAATACAATTTCGCCGATGTCTTTGTCAATCTGAAGCGCGCGCCGGAAAGTCTTAAGGACAAGCTAAAAAATATCAACGGCGTCAGACAACTGGAAACCCGGGTTTCGGCCTATGCCAAACTGGATATCCAGGGCTATGCCGAGAATGTGACCGGCAAGATCGTCTCCATTCCCGATGATGGCAATCCCCTGCTCAACCGTCTTTACATCCGGCAGGGACGGCTTCCCGATCCTTTCAAAGACAATGAAGTTGTCATCAACGAAACCTTTGCGCAGGCGCATGGTTTTAAACTGGGAGATCAACTGGCGGCGGTCATCAACGGCAAATGGAAAAAACTGACGATTACCGGTATCGCGCTTTCACCGGAATTCGTCCTGGTGATGAAAGTCGGCGCGATGACGCCTGACTTCAAGCGCTTCGGCATCCTCTGGATGAGCCGCAAGGCCATCAGCAAGGCTTGCGACATGGACGGCGCCTTCAACGACGTGGTGCTGAGTCTTTATCCCAAAGCCAGGGAGAGCGATGTCATCCGCGATCTGGATGCTATTCTGGGAAGCTACGGCGGATATGGCGCGTACAGCCGCAAGGACCAGATGTCGCATCGGCTGTTGAGCGAAGAGATGAAACAGCTGCGGACAAGTTCCAGAATCTATCCGGTGATCTTCATCTGCGTTGCCGCTTTTCTGCTCAATATCGTGATGAGCCGGATTATCAACACCCAACGCGAACAAATCGCCATTCTCAAGGCGTTCGGGTACAACGATTTTGCCGTGGGAGCGCATTACGCGAAAATGGTTGTCCTGATTATCTCCGCCGGCGTTGCCACCGGTATTGCCGCCGGCATCTGGCTGGGGAACATGATGGGAAATATTTACATGGAATTTTACCGGTTCCCCGCTTTTATTTACACGCTGCATCCGGAAGTTCTGATGATCGCTGTTTCAGTCAGTGTTGTTTCCGCTCTGGCCGGAACGATGCACTCCCTATGGAAGGCCGCCAAGCAGCCGCCCGCCGAAGCCATGCGGCCGGAGGCGCCGGCCCGGTACCGGGTGACACTGATTGAGAAAACAGGGGTCGGACGCTGGCTGACGCAACCGGCCAGGATTATCGCCCGTAATATCGAGCGCAAACCAATTCGCACTTTTTTGTCCATAGTCGGCATTGCGGTTTCCTGCGCGACCATGGTTTCCAGCGGATTTTTTAAAGACTCCATCGATTTCATGGTGAAGGCGCAATATGTCTTTTCGCAAAAAGAAGACTTGACCGTTTCGTTCATTGAACCGACGTCCTACCGCACGCTTTATGAACTCAAACAGACACCGGGCATCCATGACGCCGAGGGTTTCCGGACGGTTCCGGTAAAACTCAAATTCGGTCACCGCAGCTACAAAACCGTCATCAACGGAACCGAGACCGAGGGACGTCTGCATCTTTTGCTGGATACGAATTTACACAGCATTCCCCTGCCGGAATCGGGAATCTTGTTGACCGATCATCTCGGAAAGATACTCGGCGTGAAAGTCGGGGATGTGCTGACCGTTGAGACACTCGAAGGCGCCAAAGCCATCCGGCAGGTTACGGTTGTCGGCATGGCCAAACAATATCTGGGCGCGATGGGTTACATGAATTTAAACGCGCTCAACCGTCTGATGAAAGAAGGCGATGCCATCTCCGGCGCTTATCTGGTGACGGATGCCCTGTACCGGGAAAAGCTGTTTCGGACCTTTGTAGAAATGCCGCGGGTGGCCGACGTTTATATCCGGCAAAATGAAATCAATAATATTTACGAGGTCATGGCCAAGAGCATGCTTTACTTTACGTTTATCGCTATGCTGATGGCCTGCTCCATCGCTTTCGGCGTCGTTTATAACAGCGCGAGAATTTCCCTGTCTGAACGGAGCCGCGAGCTTTCCTCTCTTCGTGTTTTAGGCTATACACGAGGCGAAATTGCTTATATTCTTTTGGGGGAGCTGGCCATCATTACACTGGCGGCGATTCCGCTGGGGTTTTTTATCGGCTACTGGCTTTGCGCTTATGTTGCTTACGCGCTGGCCTCCGATCTTTTCCGTGTACCGTTGGTGATTGAATTAAAAACTTACGCGGTGGCGGCGTCGGTTGTTATTTTTTCGGCGATGGTTTCCGGCCTGATTGTCCGCCGGAAACTCGATCATCTCGATTTGGTGGAAGTTTTAAAGACAAAAGAGTAATATACCTGCAAGGAGTTTTTGATGAACGGATTATTACGCAGAAAAATACTGATGATCAGCGTTATCCTGATCGTGGTCGCTTTGCTGATTTACGGTTTTCTGCCGAAAACGCAGGACGTTGATATCGCCGTGGTCAAGCGTGGAGCGCTCCAGATCACGATTGAAGAAGAAGGACGTACGCGCCTCAAGGATCGTTTCACCATTTCCGCCCCGACCGCCGGTTATCTGCGGCGCATCGCTGCCAAAGTGGGAGACATCTTACAGAAAGGTCAGGTGGTTGCCGTTCTGGAGCCTCTGCCGTCACAGGCTCTCGATCCGCGCAGCCGCGCGACGGCACAGGCCGCTGTTTCTTCCGCCGAGGCCGCGTTGAAAGCTGCCATGGAAAGAGAACGGGTGGCCAAAACCGATGCCGCGTATCTGGAACAGAAAAGAGAAAGGTTAAAGGCTCTTTATGATAAGGGTTCCATTGCCAAAGATCAGTTTGATCAGATAAGTTCCGAAGCTCAAAAAGCGGGCGCGCTCCAGCTTTCCGTTACAGCGGAAGTGAATCTGGCCAGATCCGAACTGGAGAGGGCAAACATAACGCTGCGGAATTTTTCTGCCGTGCGGGAACGCGGTAATACCGTGGAAGTGAAATCGCCGGTCAGCGGCGCCGTGTTCAGAATTTACCGGGAAAGTGAGGGTGCGGTCAATGTCGGCGAACCGTTGATGGATCTGGGCAATTCCCGGGATCTGGAAGTGCGTGTGGAGGTGCTTTCGTCCGACGCCGTTAAGATTCAAAAGGGAACCGATGTTTTGTTCAAGCGCTGGGGAAAAGACGAACCGCTGAAGGGCAAGGTGCGTCTCGTCGAGCCCGCCGGATTTACCAAAATATCCAGTCTGGGGGTGGAGGAGCAGAGGGTTCTCGTTATTGTCGATATTACATCGCCGCCTGAACAATGGAGTATGCTGGGCGACGGTTTCCGGATGGAAGCTCATTTTGTCATCTGGGAAGGGCAAAATATTCTGCAAATTCCGGCGAGCGCACTGTTCAGATCGGGGGAGAAATGGTCTGTGTTTGTTGTTGAAAGGGGCAAAGCACGCAAGCGTCTGGTGGAAATCGGCCGGAGAAATGGCCTGGCGGCGGAAATTCTTTCCGGTCTGAAAGAAAACGATAGGGTGCTTGCCTATCCGGACGACTCCATCAGCGAGGGAACAAAAATAAGACAGAGAGAATAGAGGTGTTTTAATGAAAATATTTATCATCGTGGGAATGCCTGCGGCTGGAAAAAACATTGCCCGCGTTTACGCGGAATCCAAAGGATTGGTTTACTATGCGACTGGCGACATTGTCCGGGCGGAAGTAAAAAAACGCGGCGTGGAGGGCGATCTTGTCAAGACGGCAAAAATCTCGGATGAGTTGCGCGGCAAGGACGGCATGGGCGTGACCAGACTGGCGCTGGAAAAAGTTCTGGAATCCGGAGCCCGGACAGGCTTTCTGGAAGGCATGCGTTCCTGGCCGGAAATTGAATTGATTCGCGCCAGAGCCCAGTGCGTCGTGGTTGCTTTTCTGGCTCCGAGAAAATTACGTTTTGAGCGTATTTGTTCACGAGGCAGAGCGGATGATTCACCGCAGGCTTTTGACGATCGGGATCAGCGTGAGATTGCCTATGGCACAGCCATTCCCATTGCCCTCGCCGACGCTTATATTCTGAATACAGAAACCATGGATGAGGCCATGCAACAACTTGATGCCATCGTCAAAAAAGAATCTGCCCGTGCAAACTGAACCGGTTATTATAATAAAGCCCCCCTGTCATCATGCCCGGAATAAAACAAAACGGAGATTTCTTTGACATTTTCCGTGTAGATTTCCATCAGGAAAAATGATAGGAGTTCAAACCGTGAAAACATAAAAGTTTATTTTAAATTTTAATCGTAGCGAGAGAGGTTGGTTATGTCTGTTCGTATATTGACTATATTATTCATAGTGACCCTTTTATCCGGGTGCGCCACCGTCTGTAATCATGACGTCACGGGAAATAATGTCAGGGAAATCGCCAGGGATGGACGTTTCATCGCGTATGATGACGGAACGGTCCTGGATACCAGCACCAATCTGATGTGGGCGGCTAGGGATAACGGCAGCGATATCAGTTGGGCGGAAGCCAAGTTTTACTGTGAAACGTATCGAGGGGGTCATTACGACGATTGGCGTCTGCCCACCCTTGAGGAATTGGAAGAGTTGTATGATGAGGGAAAAAGCTCTACGGCAAAATGCAACAACAGCAACAGTATTCATCTTGCAACAAAATTGATCGATGTTTCCTGCTTTTATTCATGGGGATCGGAAACCAATGCCACCACCGGCGAGTCCATTATCTTTGACTTCGGCGCCGGGATCCAGTCAGCCTTTGCCAGTCAGATGACTTATTTTCTCAGAGTCATTCCCGTCCGGACACCGTAATCATTTTTTTTGCTGACGATCAGATTTTTTATCCGCACAATATCTTCATCACGAAAAAGTCATTTGCTCCAGATTTGAGAAAATGACTTTTTCATTTTGCCAGAGGAAACCGATGATGGCCATGTTGATTCTTTGCAGTTCGTGTTCGTAATGCCTGAGAATTTCCAGTGGTAAAACAAGAACGGGCAGCGGCTTTACCGTGGCAGCGGATGTCTGCACAAGCAATTGACCGACGGCGGCCATAACACTTTTTTCCTTTGTATCGGTGACAACTCCAAAAATATGCGAAATTCTGTTTTCAGCGGGATCAACCGCAAAAAGCTCGCTCTCTGTATCATTGCCGATTTTTATTTTACGCCGCCGCAAAAGCGCAGCCAGCGCGCTGACGACCAGATCGTGATCGCAGGCCGCGCTTATTTCATCTTCAGGTAAGGGGGCTATACTGCCGATGAGTTCTTCCCGAAAATTCATTTCTGCAAAATCCATTTCGGTTTGAACGGACTCGGTAGCGGCTGCCTTCATCATTTCAATTTTTTTCACAAACTGTGCCGCCTGCAGGGCAAATCGTTCGGATTGCAGATTGCCAACCACCGCCACCTGGCTGATGGTTCCGCCATCTTCCATCAGCGACCAGACACCCCGGTAGGTTTGTTCGAAAAGCGATTTGCCGACGCCCTTCTTCCCGCCGCCGATTTTCCCGCGGTGAATGACAAAAACATTCCCCCAGTGATCTTCAGCAAACGCTCCGCCGGTTTTTCTGTCTATCCGAGACCAGGGGAAATTAATTTCGGAAGCAATGGAAAGAACGCCGGAGGTGCCCGGTCTGCCTGCTCCGAAAGCGTTCCAGTAACGTACGTCTTTTATGGTTTGAGAAAATTTCCAGATGCCCAGCGCTTCCGACCAGTGAACCCTGGCGGGAAAACTTGCGCCCTGATGACCGAGTTTGACCTTGATGGTCTCATCCACAAAGGGCTTGAACTTTTTGTTGAATTGCACGGCATACTTTTTAATGGCCTTTTGATCAGCAACAACTCTGAGCATAAATTCCCCCTCCTTTTAATTTTTCCCCGGCAGGGTCGGAAAAAAAGAGGAATGACATTTGTGGGGCATAATATAAAAGAAATCTTTTCTAATCCAGCCGTTTTTTGGAACGGGCGATGGCACCGGTGAAAACAATGGCTCCCAAAATGGTCAGGGCGAGGTATTGCGGCCAGAGTACATCCAATCCAACCCCTTTGAGGAAAATATTCCGGGTGATGACCAGAAAAAATCTCAGGGGATTGAGATAGGTAAGCCACTGCACCATTTCGGGCATATTGGAAATGGGGAAGACAAAACCGCTGAGCATAAAAAACGGAAGGAAGAAAAAGAAGGCTGTCATCATGGCCTGCTGTTTGGTTGAGGATATGGTCGAAATAAACAGCCCTATTCCCAATGTGCTTAACAAAAATAAGCTCGCAGCAAAAAAGAGAAGCAAAAAACTTCCCTTGAAAGGGATCTCAAACCAGTAAACGGCAACACCGGTTACGGCAAAAAGCTGGATCAGCGCGATAATCGTATAAGGGATGGTTTTGCCGATGATGAACTCATAGGATTTTAAGGGCGTTACGATAAGCTGCTCCATGGTACCGTCTTCCTTCTCTCTGATCACCGCGATGGAGGTCAGAATAAAACTCGTCAGCATGATCAGAAAAGCGACAATACCGGGAACGAAAAAGTACTGGCTGTCGAGATTCGGGTTGTACCAGGTCCTGATCCGCGCATCGACTTTACCGTAACGCATATTGACGGGATAAAGTTTATACAGTTCTTCCCGGTTGAATTTATCCAGAACAGACAAAATATAGGCAACTCGGACGGCGCTCATATTGCTCATGCTTCCGTCAACCAAAAACTGAACCGGAGCGGTCTGTCCCGCTCTGATTACCGATGCAAAATCCCGGCTGATTTTGACGCCGACATCAATTTTTTGCTGAAGCAATAGTTCCGTCATCTGATTTTCATTGGCCACCGCATGGGTTTCATGAAAGATGTTGCTACTGGTAAAGTTGTCGATCAGGGAGCGGCTCTCATAGGTTTTGGAATAATCCAGAACCGCCATCCGGACATTCCGGATATCGTAATTGACGACGTAACCGAAAACCAGCATCATAACAAAGGGCATGACAACCATCAGCGCGCGGTTGCGCTTATCACTGAAAAGCTGAATAAATTCCTTTCGCACCAGTTCCCGGATTCTTAACCAGCTCATAAACCTTCCCTTTTCAGCATTTTATAATTTAAAAAAGTCAGCACGGAAAACATCACCAGCAAAACCAGCAGGCTCGGCCACAGATACGCAAATCCGAGATTGCGCAAATAAATCCCCGATAAAATGTCAATGAAATACCGCGCCGGGATAATCAGGGTGATTGCCTGAATAACCTTCGGCATATTAATGATGGGGAAAACAAAGTTGGAAAGCAGAAATGACGGCAAATACGTGGTCAGGATCGCGATCTGGTTGGCCATCAATTGAGATTTTGTCACATTGGAAATCAAAAGCCCCAGGGATAAAGCGACCATTAAATAAAGAGAGGAGGAGAGAATCATCAGCCAGAAGTTTCCTTTCATAACGATGCCGAACAACAATTGCCCCAGTAAAATAGCTATTAAAACATCCGTTAATCCGATGAAAAAATAAGGAACGGCTTTGCCCAAGAGCAGTTCTCCCGCCTTGACCGGCATGGATTTGATGGTTTCCATCGTGCCGTTTTCATATTCGCGGGCAATGACCAGAGACGTGAGCAATGCGCCGACGATCATAATAATGACCGCTATAATGCCCGGGATAATGAAATTCCGGCTCTCCAGATCTTCGTTAAACCAAATGCGGATGCGACCATCCACCGGAGGATTGATCGATTCGCGGCCCTGACGGTTCAAAAAATTGATCAGAAGTTTTTGATTATAATGCGCGATGAAAGAGGTAACATATCCGCGGATGATATTGGCGAAATTGGGATCACTGCCATCAATGATTATCTGGATCGGAGTCTCGCGATCCGCACCGAGATTTTTCGTAAAATCAGACGGGATGACAATCGCTATTTTTGTCCGATCGTGATCCAGCGCGCCGGTGGCCTCCTTCGTACCGGTGAGTATGCCCGATACGTGAAAATAGGGAGAAGCGTCGAGTTTGCTGATAAAATCGCGGCTGAGTTCCGATTTGTCGTAATCAACAAAAACAGTCTCCACATTGTCCACATCCAGGCTGAGCGCGTAACCGAAAAGAATGATCAGAAGCAAAGGAATGGCAAACGCGAGATAAAGACTGCGGTAGTCGCGAATCAGGTGATAGAATTCCTTGCGGACGATGGCCTTGAGCCTGATAAACTTCACATCTCTTCCCTCTTCATCAACTTAATAAACGCGTCATTTAAGTCCGCCTCCGGTTTTTCCGGACAGACCCCGGAAATAATTTCCGCCGGTGTTCCTGACGCCACAATGCGGCCTTCGTTAATCATGACGATTCTTTCGCAGAAACGCGCTTCATCCATATAATGTGTCGTGACAAATATGGTCATTCCTCCCGCGGCGAGCTGCTTGATGAAATTCCAGAAATTTCCGCGGGTGACCGGATCGACACCCGACGTCGGCTCATCCAAAAACAGAATATCCGGTTTATGTAAAAGCGAACAACCGAGCGCGAGACGCTGGCGCCAGCCCGGCGGCAATTCCCGGGTCTTGCGATCACGGACTTTTTGCAGATTGGCCATATTCAGCACCCAGTCAATACGTTCCGGCCACTGCTTTTGCGGAACATTGTAAACACCCAGATAGAAGCGCAGATTCTCAAAGGGCGTCAGGTCTTCATAAAGGGAAAACTTCTGCGACATGTAGCCGATAGACTGCTTAACGTCTTCCGCCTCTTTGATGATGTCATGTCCTGCCACGGTGCCGCCGCCGGATGTCGGCGTAATGATGCCGCAAAGCATACGGATCGTCGTGGACTTGCCGGACCCGTTTGCGCCCAGAAATCCGAAGATCTCTCCTTTTTTTACTGAAAAAGTAATTTTATTGACGGCAATGAACTTGCCGAACTTTTTTTCCAGATTACTGACCGATATGGACTCAGAGGCGGAACGTGTCATGGGCAACCTCCTGATCCACTTCGGTGATGCGGGCTACAATGAATTGTTCCAGATCGGCGTATTGCCCGCGCATTCCTGCCGGTGTTGCTGAATGCAGAATAACAGCGTTGTGCATCAGCGCCAGCCGGTCGCATTTTTCTCCTTCATCAAGATAGGCGGTGGAAACCAGAATTGTCATGCCCTCTTGTCTCATATTCCCCAGGATGTCCCAGAATTCATGGCGCGACACGGGATCCACGCCGTTGGTCGGCTCGTCTAGGATCAAGAGCTGCGGTTCGTGCACCAGGACGCAAGCCAAGCCCAGTTTCTGTTTCATACCACCGGAAAGATTGCCGGCCAGCCTGTCCGTAAAAGGCAGCAAGTTGGAAAATCCCAGATATTTTTCACGGCGGTCTTTTCTTTCATTGCGCGGTACATCGAAGACATCCATGAAAAACTGCATGTTCTCATCGACGGTCAGATCCTGGTAAAGCCCGAAGCGCTGAGGCATGTAGCCAATCAGGTTTTTGATTTCCTGCTTCCGGGCTACAACGTCAAGACCGTTCACAAGGATTTGACCCTGCGTCGGCCTGATCATGGTGGCAATCATTCTCAGAAGAGTGGATTTCCCCGCACCGTCAGAACCAACCAGGCCGAAAATACTGCCTCGCTCAACAGTTAAAGAAATGTCTTTGACCGCTTCGGCAAGATTAAAACGCATGGTAACGTTTTTGACCTGAACCATCGGCAAAGAATTTTCCGGGGATTCTGCCATCTCAGCACTCCTCCGTTATTTAAGCCAGGCGTCGGCAGGCATTCCCGCTTTGAGCTCCAGGTTGGGATTGTCAATAGAAACTTTAACCAGATAGACGAGCTTCACTCTTTCTTTTTTCGTTTGAATGATTTTAGGTGTAAATTCTCCTTCGGGAGAAACAAATGAAACCATGCCGCTGTAAGTTTTCCCGGGAAACGTATCGACTTGCACATCGACTTTCTGGCCAGGCTTGACCTTGCCGATTTCGGTTTCATCCACGAAAATTTTCAGGTCAACGCGGGAAGGATCGGAAACGGTGATGACTTCCCGGCCCACGGTGACCGTCTCACCCGGTTCGATATTACGGCTGGTAACGATACCTTTCACGGGCGATTTCAGTTGAGTATAATCCAGTTGGATGGAAGCCTGATTCAAGGACGCCTGAGCCGCGTTGATTTGCGCTGCCGCTACTTCAATTTCCTGCCGGACAGCATCAATTCGGGTCAAATTGCCCTCAGCCAATTTTAAAACAGATTGACTTTCTTCCAGGCGTGATTGCGCGATATCATACTGCAGCTTCAAGGCATCCCGTTCCTTTTCCGAAACAACTCCCTTGCCGAACAAATCTTCAAAACGTCTGTAGTTCTTTTCGGCATTTTTAAATGTATCCTTTGCGCTTTGCACGCCGGCCTTTGCCCGGGCCACCTCCGAAGGAAGTGTTTTCTGATTGACGGCCAGTACGGTTTCCAGTTGCTGCTTCGTTTTTTGCGATCGCTCCAGGTTCGCTCTGGCTTGTGCGAGACGCGATTCAAATTCCGCCCGGTCGAGCTCAGCGAGTATCTGATCTTTCGCAACAGCCTGTCCTTCATCCACATTGATCTTCAAAACGCGTCCGGGAGCCTGAAAAGACAAGTTTGACTGCGTTGCTTCTATGGTTCCGGAATAATAAAGCTCTTTTTGCTGATTATTCTTCTGCCCGACATAAACCAGCGAACCGACTGTGACAAAAAGAATGATAAAAACGACAGCAATAATTCTTTTTTTCAAAGCTTCTCCTCCTTATTTCCCCTGTTAATTTTCTCTACCGCTCCCACTGTTGATCATGTTTTTATCGCCTTGAGCACGAGCTTCGTCACTTCCTGACCCAAACCCGTCTTCAGGTTTTTATCAAGGGCTTTCAGCGCTTCCGGGACCCATAACTGCTTATCCTTGATTGCTGAACCTTTTTTATAAAAGAGAATTGTTCCCATAATCATCATATGGATAAGAAAGGGTACGGTCTCTGTAAACACGCCTTTTTTTCTTCCTTCTTCGAGAATACCGGCCAGAATAGCCAGGATGGACGCCATATCTTCCATGACAAGACGGGGGAGTGTCGCACCGCCTGAGGCAACCTCGCGCATCATAATCGGAGGCAATTCCGGATTTTTATCCACGACGTCAACGATAAAGTTGATATAGGCTTTCAGCTTTTCATCCGAACGGTTTGCATGCGCGACAGCCTGAGCGATGCCTTGTGCGGTGTTGCCGATAATCTGATGAATGACATTGGCATAGAGCGTGTCTTTATCGCCAATCTGATAATAAATGGTTGCTTTATTCACACCGGCACGTGCAGCAATTTCATCAACATGCGCACCGCTGTAACCTTTTTTCGGCAAACACCGACCGCGCCGCTTTGAGAATTTTCTCAGCCGTTTGTCCCGGTTTTTCTATATCAATTACTTTTTTAATCAAGACCCATACCCCGTCATTTTTCAACCGAATAGTTTAACCAAACGTTTAAATATTATGAAAAATATGTCAAGAGATTTTTTAATGAGATCCAAATTTCGGAAACAAAGTGCACTGAAATTTGATGGTCGAATTATCCCCGAGGCGAAGCCGAGTGGAATAAATGTGGATTGCATTACTGCCGCTTGCGCCGGAGTGGCTCATTATGATTGACAGAAACATCCGTGCTTTTAATGTGACTTGAGCTATATTTGAATTGACAGAGAGAATTCAATCAAGTCATTGTTCATACCTGCCAATTTTACCTATTTATATCGCTTTATCTTGTTGTATGGCAGTCCCTTTTTGCTGCGTAGAAAATTGTATATGGGTGACAAGTTAATGTAGTATTTTAAATTAGTAGACATATCCAAGTTTGGATTAAATAAATACACTGATACCCTGGATTCGCTTGCATATCTTGCATTATATGGCAAAGGTGGGCCGGTTGGAGTGATCTTGGAGAGTGATACAAGCTCAGCACGGAGAAATGGAGAGGCAATAACGCTATGCATAAAAGGTGAGTTTCGCATCACTTTCTTGTGATAAGGTATGGCAATTATATTTGCAAAAATTGCTACAAGTAACAATGCCGCGAGAACGTTCTGGGGAACGCGGAATGTTTTACAAACTAATGGCAGAATAAATAGCATGAAAACACAAACGAGCACAACGCTCGGTAATTGATAGTATCCGCCACGCATTACGTCTGGCATCATCAAGGGAGGGTGCCGAGCGACCATCAAACCGTCTATGACAAAATTTTCTACCATCAGCAGAATGAAGCAAAAGCCAATCAACAATCCATGACGGGTTAGTTTAAAAATGGCGATGCAGAGCATGATGAGAAAAATAGCAATGACAACGCGAGGAACATTACCAAATAGAAATCGGATTGTGTCCAGGTGCAACAAAGTGCCATTCCAAAGATATTTAATGTAATGTTCCGCTGCATCGGTTTGTTGATAGTTGGCAAAAGCGCTATGTGCATGAAACCAAGTGTATTGAGCGACAAGTTTTGGCAGTACATTGATGCTGAGAAATAAATACGTTATTGACGCAAATAATCCAGATAAGAAAGACAGATAAGCCGGACGAGAATCAGTGAATAAAGCCCAGACAAATGCGATACTGCTCAACATGGCAATAAAAGCAAACCCCTGTGGATCAGATAGGCAGGCCAGAAGAGCTAAGACAAAGATTATTGCGAAATCACGAAATCGTAATGGTTGATTTTGCGAAATGATACGGAAGGAATAGAGTCCTGCTAGAATAAAGAAGAATGTAGCTGCAATTTTGGCGTCCCTGAAAAGATTACCAGCAAAAAACACATTAGGGTTCGTCCATAAAAGTGCCAGCATAAGGGTTGCAATAATCGGAGGAACCTTGGCATAATAAGTTGCAAAAAACCATATGGCCGCTGAAAGAATAAAGAGCATGACCATCGTGGAGATTGAAATAAATGATGGTATGCTCAAAGAATACAAAAAGTAAAATATATGAGCGTCAATATTTTCAAAAAAATGACTTACTGGTCGAGCCATATAATCAGTTGAGTCTATCACGTTGGGACACAGTATCTTTGAGAGATAAGGACGGTAGCTTAGATGATCAACCAAGTAATGATCGGTTTCTGCACCCAGGACTGGATCGCGTGTATAAATGGACAAAACCGCGATTATGAGAACAAGAATGATGGTAATCCACGCCCAGTGATACTTTTGAAGAGTGAGATTTGTACCCATGCTTATTTCCTTCTTTATGGCTCATGTATTGATTAATATTTTTTAAAAAAAATAACCTTTTATGTCAATTACTATTACCAAGAACTATGGATGTGCGGCGACGATATTGGTCGGGTTTTTATTTTTTACAGATTAAAAGAAAGCGTTATTGATAAGAATAGAGATTTGTTTCTTTTCAGGAAAACTTTTCCCACATTGAGAGACCGGAAACCAGCAGCTTCATCATCGTAGCTTTCAATCGATCAATCTACAATAATTTATATGCTGATTGGGCTTGTCATTACCCACTATCAATAATATTGGGAAGTCGTCTGATTTGATGATGCCCATGTTAAAGGTTGATTACAAAATTAATAATGTATCAAGCAGTAATTTTATCCGTCTAAAATAGAAAACCGGCGATTGGTGATGAAATCAATCACCGGCATTGCTTGTTTGGTGGTGACTATCGGTGGTAAATTAATTAGATGGAACCGTTCCCCGAATTTCCGTTAAATGAAACCCGACGCCATAACCTGTCATTTTTGTATCATCGGGACACAGGCGCGGCTACCCTGCGTATCGCAGACGAAGGTTTTGTTCGGCTCTATTTGGCCATTGATAAATAGCGCAACGCAATCCGCGGCTGAATCGCAATTTTTCGGGCAGGTATTGCCTTTGCACAAGTACGGATGACAATCGGTTTTGCTGCTATCAGGCGGCAGTCCTTACAACACTTGACACCCATGGTTAGCTTAAATGCTGTTGAGGATAATTAGCGGAAATTATGAAATGAAAGCCATCTTGGAGAAAAAAACACATCCAATGCTTATTTTGATTGTGAGACTCAAATTTCAAAAACGAATAACCTGAAGGTCACTATAGGTGTATTGAAATTTGTAAGTCGAACAATCCCGCATAGCGGAGGGTATGATAACCCAAAGCCTGCTGCGGAATTATGACCCATGGCTTGCCCTGGGTTTCATACCCGTGATTTGGCTTTTTTCAGCAGGGTTTCAATCTTTTTATCTTTCTCCAACCAGAGGTTTTGCACCCACTTATGCATGGCATCGCGAAACGCCGGATCGTTTTCATAATCACCGTTCAAAAGATTTTTCGGAATTTCCAGGGTTCTCATGTGAACAGTGATGCGTTTGACTTTGCCACACAGAAATTCACCGAATCCGGGAATGCCATCCGGATAAACAATGGTGATATCCAGAAGCGAATGAAACTTTTCTCCCAGTACATTAAACGCCAGCGCCAGGCCACCCGATTTGGGACGGAGCAGGTATTTGTATTCGCTTTTCTGCTTGTCATGTTTTGCAGGGGTAAAACGTGTGCCTTCCAGAAAATTCATGACGCTGGTGGGAATGGTGGCGAACTTCTCGCAAGCTTTGCGCGTTGTTTCAAAGTCCTTGCCCGCCTGCTCCGGATGCTGTTTCAGATATTCAGCGCTGTGCCGATACAAAAAGGGAAAATCCAGCGCCCACCAGGCAAATCCCATAAAGGGCACCTTGATGAGTTCCCGTTTGATAAAGAATTTCAGGAGAGGAATTTTGCGGTTCAACAGATGCTGCATCACCAGAATATCCACCCAAGACTGATGATTGCTGACCACCAGATACCAGCCGTTGTAATCGAGATGTTCCGCGCCCTGCACATCCCATTCGGTTTTCTGGGTCAGCCACATCCAGCCGCTGTTGCCGGCAATCCAGTTTTCCCCGATCCATTGAAGAATTTTATTGATGACTTTCAACAAGGGCGGCCAGGGAATCAGGATTTTAGGAATGGAAACAATGAACAAGAGAGTAACCCAGAACAAGACATTTAAGGTCAGCAGCAGACCGGCGATCACGCCGATAATTTTTGGCGGTAAAAAATTCAACATATGAATATTCCTAAAAAAATAAAATATTTACATTAATTTGGGGGAGCATAAGAAAAAGAGGTTTACAAGTCAAGAAAATTATAGCATAGTCCCGACAAATTACGACACCCGTCTTTGAGAAATAACCGGTTGTGTTCAAAACTGTTATAAATCTGTTCAATCAGTTATAAACCATAACCTAAAAGGATGCAGAAGGATGAAGAAAAATCATTTACGCAATATTGCCATCATTTCCCATGTCGATCACGGCAAAACCACGCTGCTTAACGCCATGCTCAAGCAGACCGGCGTTTTTCACGCCAATCGTGTGGTGGAGGACCGCGTGATGGATTCGATGGATCTGGAAAGAGAACGCGGCATCACCATTATGGCTAAAAATACCGCCGTCAATTATAACGGTGTAAAAATCAATATTGTGGATACGCCCGGCCATGCCGATTTTGGCGGCGAGGTGGAACGCAGCCTCAACATGGTTGACGGAGCGATTCTGCTGGTTGACGCCAGCGAAGGACCGTTGCCGCAGACTCGCTTCGTTTTAAAAAAGGCGCTTGGACTGCACCTGCCCATTATCCTGGTTATCAACAAAATCGATCGCAGCGACGCAAGAATTGAAGAAGTCATCAATGAAACTTATGACCTTTTTATTGATCTTGGAGCGGAAGAAAATCAAATTGAGTTCCCGATCCTTTACACCAATGCCAAAATTGGAATAAGCCACAAAAAATTGGGCGATGACAGCACGGATTTGTCGTCGCTGCTTCAGACCATCATCGAATACATGCCTCCTCCCACCGGTAACGATGAAGATATTCCTCAGTTTCTGGTTACCAATCTCGATTATGATCCTTATGTCGGGCAGATTGCTGTTGGGCGCCTGCAGAGCGGCAGACTGGAAATGAACAACAACTACAGTCTCTGTGCGATAGATAAAATAATTCCGGGGGTTAAGTTCACCGCTCTTTATACGTTCTATGGTCTGACGAAAAAACAAACCGATACAGTGGAATCCGGTGATATTATCGCTCTGGCGGGAGTGGATAATGTTAAAATCGGCGATACGATTTCATCCTTCACCGATCCGAAACCGCTGCCCCGCCTGCTTGTAGATGAACCAACCGTGTCCATGATGTTTTACGTCAACGACGGTCCGTTTGCCGGAAAAGAGGGAAAGTATTTAACATCTCGCCATCTTCTTGAACGGCTGGAGCGGGAAGCGCTGCGCAATGTTGCCATCAAAATCAAAAAAACGGAAAGAACAGACGCCTTTGAGGTCTGCGGACGCGGCGAACTGCAAATGGCGGTGCTCATCGAAACCATGCGCCGCGAAGGCTACGAGTTGATGGTTTCACGCCCGCGGGTCATCACGCGGGAAATAAAAGGCAAAACGTATGAACCGGTGGAGAGGCTCTTTCTGGATATTCCCGAAGAATTTGTCGGGAGAATCACCGAGAAACTCTCTATCCGAAAAGGGCGTATGGAAAGTCTCGTCAACAAAGGTTCGGGACGGGTCAGCATGGAATTTCTGATTCCCTCCCGCGGATTGATCGGTTTTCGCAGTCAGTTTCTGACGGACACCAAAGGCGGTGGCGTGATGAATTCTTTGCTGGAAGATTATGCACCTTGGGCGGGAGCGATTCCCCAGCGCCTGAGTGGTGTGCTGGTTGCCGACCGTCCCGGCCGGGTCACCTCCTACGCCAGTTACGCGATGGAAGATCGCGGCGAGATGATTGTGGAAATCGGCACGGAAGTTTACGCGGGAATGATTGTTGGCGAACGCAACCGGAGCTCCGATCTTAATGTAAACATCATCAAAGAAAAGAAATTGACCAATATGCGGGCATCCACCTCGGACGCAACAGTCATTTTGCGCCCTCCGCATGTTCTGTCGCTGGATCAGGCTATCGAATTCATTGCGGAAGACGAACTTGTGGAGATAACTCCCAAGAGCGTTCGCTTGAGAAAAATGGAGCTCGACGCGACCAAACGTCAGATGAAAAGCCGCAAAGAAGAATAATGGAAAAATCGCCTGGTATGGGTCTGGCCGGCGAAGCACTTATCGCTGGTTCAGGCTTATAGCCAGAATCTAAAAGTTCCGGAGCAAGCAGCATGCTCCATCTTTGAATTCAGAAAGAGAATGGATGCCTGTCTGAAAATTTCGGGCATGGCCGATAACCCAAAATCAAATGATAACTGAAATCGAAAAAAATTTTTACCGCATCACGTTGCGTATGCCTTACCGCCTGAGACATGTGAACGCCTACCTTTTCGCTCAGGACGGGAAACTGGCCCTGTTCGACACCGGACTCAACACACCCGGTTCTTATGAAACACTGCAAAGGGATCTGGCCGGTATTGATTTCGGCCTTCAAGACATCCAACACATTTATCTGACGCATGTACACACCGATCACTGCAGTATGGCGGGGCTTCTACAAAATGCATCAGGCGCAAAAGTCCATCTCTCCCGAGCGGCTTTTGCAGAATATCGGCATTTTCGGGAAAGTGACCCGGCTGTAACGCAGTTAAGAAAGTTCTATGCGCGCCATGGCATGTCTTCTCATTTTATTGACCTGATTGTCGAAGAATACGAGGATATTCGGGGCATTATTACCGAATTTCACGCGGACTTTTTTCTGTGCGACGGCGATCATTATGAATTCGGCAACTGGAAATTCAAAACCGTTGAAACGCCCGGACACGCTGCGGGACATGTTTGCTTTTTCTTCCCGGAAAAAGGTTTTTTACTGGCCGGTGATCACATTTTACCCTACATTGCGCCGATTCTCAGTCCGAACATATTCGATAATCATTTTCATCCCCTTTCAACATATCTCAACTCATTAAACGCTGTTGAAAAATTGCCTGTTACCACAATCTACCCGGGACACGGTAATTCATTTGTCGATTGTAATGAAAGACTGTTCGACATCCGCCAATACCACCAAAAAAGAAAGCTCGCTGTTCTGGATCATGTAAACAAACAGCCTAAAACCACCTATGAGATTTCACAGGAAATGGTCGGCCCCAATCTTTCCGAATTCGACAAATTTCTGGCCTTGAACGAAATCCTGACGTATTTAAAGGAACTGACAGCCGAAGGCCTCATACAAGAAGATCTGTCCGGCAATATTTTGGTTTACGTCAGGATGTGAGGATAATGGTTGACAGATAGCGCATAATGATTAATATACGCGCCCGTCCTTAAAAGATTAACGGATTAAAAGATTCCTTATTCCGGCCGATCGGAATTCGGGAAGACATTCTGGAATATAATTTTGAGCAAGCAACTGCAAAAAGAAATAGAACGCCGCCGAACCTTCGGCATTATCAGCCATCCGGACGCGGGGAAAACCACGCTAACGGAAAAGCTGCTGCTTTTCGGCGGCGCCATTCAGATGGCCGGCGCCGTTAAGGCACGCAAGGCTTCCAAGCATGCGTTAAGCGACTGGATGGCCATTGAAAAAGACCGCGGCATTTCCGTCACCTCGTCGGTTATGAAATTTGAATACGCGGATTGCGACATCAACCTTCTGGATACACCCGGTCATCAGGATTTTTCCGAAGACACCTATCGCGTACTCACCGCCGTGGACAGCGCGCTGATGGTGATTGACGGCGCTAAAGGCGTCGAGACACAAACCCAAAAACTGATGGAAGTCTGTCGTCTGCGCAATACGCCGATTATTACCTTCATCAACAAACTTGACCGCGACTGTCTGCCGCCGCTGGATATCCTCTCGGATATCGAAGATAAACTGCAGATCGAATGTTCACCGCTTTCCTGGCCGATTGGTATGGGAAAACGCTTCAAGGGTGTTTACAGCATTTATGACAAAAAACTTCACCTGTTCACGCCGGGAAAAGCGAGGCGTTCGGACGAGGGCGTCGTTATTCAGGATTTATCCGATCCGCTGCTGGATGAATTGCTGGAGAGTCAGGCCGATGAGTTGCGCGAGGAAGTGGCTCTGCTGGAAGGCGCTGCCAATCCCTTTGAATTGAAAGAATATCTGAAAGCCAGCCAGACACCGGTTTTCTTCGGCAGCGCCATCAATAACTTCGGTGTCAAGGAACTGCTCGACGCTTTTGTGGATATCGCCCCGCCACCGGTTGTGCGTCCGACAACAACCAGAGATGTGAACCCGGATGAAGATGACTTTTCCGGCTTTGTCTTTAAAATTCAAGCCAACATGGATCCGGCGCATCGGGACCGCATCGCTTTTATGCGGATCTGTTCAGGGCATTTCCAGCGCGGCATGAAAGTCATACATCACCGCATCGGAAGAGAAGTATCGCTCGCCAATGCCACGATTTTCATGGCGCAGAACCGCACCAATATTGAAGAGGCCTATCCCGGCGACATCATCGGCATCCATAATTACGGTACCATTAAAATCGGTGATACCTTTACGCAAAAAGAACCGTTGAAATTCACCGGCATTCCGCATTTCGCGCCGGAGCATTTCTGCCGTGTGCGGCTGAAAGACCCGCTGCGCATGAAGCATCTGCAAAAAGGACTGATTCAGCTCTCCGAAGAAGGGGCGATTCAGGTTTTCAAACCCCTGTGGGGTTCGGATAATATTCTGGGCGCTGTCGGCGCTCTGCAGTTTGATGTCACCATGTCGCGACTCAAGGATGAATACAGCGTTTATGCAGATTACGAAAAGGCCGATTACGCGGCCGCCCGCTGGGTCACCTGCGATGATGCCAAAATCATGGAAGATTTTCAAAAGAAGAATCAGACCAACCTGGCCTTCGATACCGAAGGAAACCTTGTTTACCTGGCATTAAGCGAATGGCGTCTTTCACATACCATGGAAGAATGGCCGAAGGTTAAATTTCACAAAACGATGGAAAAAAGCTGATTGTTTTTAACGTGATTTATTTTCTATTGCACTGGTCAATGATCAATGACTAAAACAAACAAAAAGCCCGTTCCTTTGAGGTCACGAGCTTATTTGTTGAAGATTTTGCCGTTTTTACTTTGCTATTTTTGTCACAACGCTGTGGAACAACGTGAGAGCACCGTATCAAACTATAAACAAAAATCAAGAAATATTTTTTTAAATATTTTCTTCTCATTTAATCCATAAAATAAACAAATAGTTCGGGACTAAAAAAATATTGACTTGGCAATTGAAAATTATGAAATTTGTTCTTGACAAGGCAGAAAAAAAGCGTATTTTGCAGAAAATATAAGGATTACCTTTATAAATCTTTGAAAGGAGGTTTGCCTATAATGAAAAAAATATTTGCTATTTTTGTAGCTATGATGCTCGTCGCTTCTTTGTCTCTTTCAGTAGTAGGATGCAAAAAAGCTGAAGAACCGGCTCCGGCTCCGGCCGTTGAACAACCGGCTCCGGCTCCGGCCCCGGCTCCTGAAGCTGCACCGGCTCCTGCTCCCGCAGCTGCACCGGCTCCTGCTCCCGAAGCTGCACCGGCTCCTGCTCCTGCAAAATAATTTAAAAACAAATTTGCAGATGAATATCGGGTCTTAACTTTTTAGTTAAGACCCGATTTTTTTCTTAGCCAAATATCCGGTATTTTTTTAGTATCCCTTAGGTATCGTCATCAAAGTTTAAAAAAATAGTCATTGAAGTTTTAATTGATTTAACGTAGTCAAATCGTCACAGGTAGTGGTCCTAAAAAATGAGGAGGCCGTTAATGTTACTGTTTCCATTGTTTTTCGGGGCAGATGAGACATTAACCCATATCAGGAGGAAACTAATCATGAGTAACGGCGCTCCAAAAATAACAGACATTAAGATCAATACTCAGAATCTTTACAAGGAAGAAGCGTTCACCGATTTGACTTTTGCCACCATCAGACGCCTATCCCCGGTCAAAATCGATGGCTCCCCCGACGATAGCCGGGCACAAATCTTCACAGGCTTAACCCAGTTAATGTCACCCAATGGTCCGATTCCGGTTCAGTGTCTAATCGAAGGCGCAAAAACCTTAAGCGAAGCGGCAGAAAAATTACCGGCCGCCATTGAAAAAACCGTTCAGGCCATGATTGCCGAGGCGAAAGAAATGGAACGCGAGGAAGCGTCAAAAATCATCGTTCCCTGAAATCAATAAACAGGATGGTTTTATTACAAGAACCGGCTGCTTATTTCAATCTTTTGTCCATACCCGTAAAGCCGCAATCCGGCTGGTAACAGGTCACATTCAGAAATTCGCATTTCTGTTTGCAGACCGGGCAGACTTCCGGAGGCTGTATTTCCACAATCGTGTTCCCGCAATTGCTGCATTTCCAGGTATTTGCGGGAACAGGTGTTTTGTTGTCTGTCATTGCCGTATTTTCTCCTTATGCATTATTTTAAAAACCTTAAAAAAACAGTTAGATAGACATTTTTTTGGTTTCCTGACGAATGTGCTTGATATTATACATCACTTTCGGTAAACGAATATACCATTTTTTTTCGGGGTACAATAATGTCTAAAAAAACCATCAAAAATGACCTGGCGGGCTTGACGCTTCTGGGCAGGGCCGCCAAACCGGTACGCAAACTGGAGACATTTCCCAATCACAATGAAAACCGCGATTATATGGTCACCCTGCAGACGGAAGAGTTTACCTGTGTATGCCCGAAAACCGGTCAGCCGGATTTTGCCAAAATCAAAATTCAATATATCCCGGATAAGAAAATTGTCGAATCCAAATCACTGAAACTTTATTTGTGGTCGTTTCGTCATGAAGGTGTTTTCCACGAACATGTCACCAATATCATTCTGGATGATGTGGTCGCCGCGCTTAAACCTCGCTGGTGCAGGGTCAGTGCTGAATTCGCCGTGCGCGGCGGAATCGGCATCACCGTTGATGCGGAGTACAAAAAATGACAGATATGAAGACCCAAATTTGTGTCGGGGATAGTACATATAACCCCACTTAACTTCGCACGTGGGATAATTCGTCCAACAGATTTCAGCGCGCTTCGCTTCTGAAATCTGGGACTCATTAGAAAGGATACTAAATGGGACAAAGAACAGATATCAAAAAAGTGTTGATTATCGGCTCGGGGCCTATCGTCATCGGACAGGCCTGCGAATTCGACTATTCAGGAACTCAGGCCTGCAAGGCGCTGCGCCAACTCGGTTACAAAATCGTGCTGGTTAATTCCAACCCGGCAACCATCATGACCGACCCGGGCATGGCCGATGTCACCTATATCGAACCGTTGAATGTTCAGGCTTTGACGGAAATTATTGAAAACGAAAAACCGGACGCGATTCTCCCCAATCTGGGCGGTCAGACCGGTCTTAATCTGACGTCGGAACTTTATAAAAAAGGCGTTCTGGAAAAACATGGGGTGGAAGTCATCGGTGTGCAGGTTGATGCAATCGAACGCGGCGAAGACAGAATCGCCTTTAAAGAAACCATGAATAAACTCGGCATTGAAATGCCCAAGAGTGAACCTGCGACTTCGGTTGAAGAAGCCGAAAAAATTGCCGCTCAAATGGGCTATCCGGTTGTCATCAGACCGGCCTATACAATGGGAGGCACCGGCGGAGGCATCGTTTATAATCTGGAAGAGTTGCGCACCATTGCCAGTCGCGGCATTTCCGCGAGCCTCATCGGTCAGATTCTGATTGAAGAATCGGTCATTGGCTGGGAGGAACTGGAACTGGAAGTCGTTCGCGACGCCAAAAATCAGATGATTACAGTCTGCTTCATTGAAAATGTCGACGCGATGGGAGTCCACACCGGAGATTCCTACTGCACAGCGCCTATGCTGACCATCTCTCCTGAATTGCAGAAGCGTTTGCAGGATTATTCTTATAAAATTGTGGAAGCCATTCAGGTGATTGGCGGCACCAATGTGCAGTTCGCGCACGATCCCAAAACCGACCGTGTGGTCGTCATTGAAATCAACCCGCGAACGTCGCGATCTTCCGCTCTGGCTTCCAAGGCCACCGGATTCCCGATTGCTTTGATTTCTTCAACGCTCGCTTCAGGCATCACGATGGACGAACTTCCCTACTGGCGCGACGGCTCTCTTGAAAAATACACGCCGTCGGGAGACTACGTTGTTGTGAAATTCGCCCGTTGGGATTTTGAAAAATTCCCCGGCTCCGAAGACAGGTTGGGCACGCAGATGCGCGCTGTCGGCGAAGTCATGAGTATCGGCAAGAATTACAAAGAAGCGTTCCAGAAAGCCATTCGCTCACTCGAGAAAAAACGCTACGGCCTTGGCTTTGTCAAAGACTTCCATTCAAAATCGCTGGAAGAACTGATGGAAATGCTTTCCGAACCGTCCAGCGAAAGACAGTTTATTATGTATGAGGCGCTGCGCAAGGGTGCTGCCGTCGATGTGCTGTCAACTAAAACCTATATCAAAAAGTATTTCATCGAACAGATGAAGGAACTGGTCGAACTGGAAGAAAAAATCCTGCAGTACAAGAAAAAGAAACTGCCCGATGACTTGTTGATTCAGGCCAAAAAAGACGGATTTGCCGACAAATATCTGGCGCAGATTCTGGGAAAAGATGAAGAAGAAATCCGTAAACAACGAATCACGCTGGGCATAACGGAAGCGTGGGAAGCGGTGCCGGTCAGCGGCGTGAAAAACGCGGCTTATTACTTTTCCACCTACAACGCACCGGATACCGTTTCTGTAACGAAAAACCGCAAAATCATGGTTCTGGGTGGCGGGCCTAATCGTATCGGCCAAGGCATCGAATTTGATTACTGCTGCGTGCATGCGGCATTTGCCCTGCGTGACGAAGGCATTGAGTCCATCATGGTCAACTGTAATCCGGAAACGGTTTCAACGGATTATGATACATCCAACAAGCTTTACTTTGAACCCCTGACGGTAGAAGATGTCCTCAGTATCTATGAAAAAGAAAAACCGGAAGGCGTGATTGTGCAGTTTGGCGGACAGACACCGCTCAACATCGCTGCGGAACTCGCCAAAGCCGGTGTGAAAATCATCGGCACCTCGCCGGAAACCATTGACCTTGCGGAAGACCGCGACCAATTCCGCATGATGATGGACAAACTGGGCATCCCCATGCCGAAATCCGGCATGGCCAGCAATTTGAAACAGGCGCTCAAGGTCGCGGATGAAATCGGCTATCCGCTGATGGTGCGTCCTTCCTACGTACTGGGCGGACGAGGTATGGAAGTTGTTCACGATGAAACCATGCTCAAACGGTACGTTAATGCCGCTGTCGGTGTGACGCCTGATCGTCCCATCCTGATTGACAAGTTTCTGGAAAACGCCATTGAAGCGGAAGCCGACGCGATTTCCGACGGCACGGACGCGTTCGTTCCCGCCGTCATGGAGCACATTGAGCTGGCCGGTGTTCATTCCGGCGACTCGGCGTGCGTCATTCCACCGGTGAGCATTCCCCTGCGTCACATTGAAACGATCAACGAATACACGAAAAAAATTGCCGTGGAATTCGGCGTGGTCGGCTTGATGAATATTCAGTACGCCATCACCAATGATGTGGTTTATATTCTGGAAGCCAATCCGCGCGCTTCGCGCACGGTCCCGCTGGTTTCCAAGGTCTGCAATGTATCCATGGCGCGCATTGCCACACAAATCATGCTGGGTAAAAAGCTCAAGGATTTGAACTTGAAGAACAAAGCCTTCCGTCATTTCGGAGTGAAGGAAGCTGTATTCCCCTTCAATATGTATCCCGAAGTTGATCCGGTTCTGGGGCCTGAAATGCGCTCAACGGGAGAAGTTCTGGGGCTGGCTGATTCTTTCGGTCTGGCTTACTACAAGGCACAGGAAGCAACACAGCAGAGCCTCCCCTCGGCAGGAACCGTTCTGATCACCGTCGAAGAAAAGGATAAGGGCGGCGTTCTGGAAGTTGCGCGTGCGTTTAAAAAGATCGGCTTTAAAATCAGGGCATCGGAAGGAACGTATAAATTCCTCAATGAAAATGCGATAGAAGCGGAAAAGATTTTAAAGATGCACGAGGGCAGACCCAACATCGTTGACGCCATCAAAAATGGCGAGATTCAACTGGTGATAAACACGCCGGCAGGCCGCCTCAGCAAATATGATGACTCTTATATACGCAAAGCGGCCATTAAATATAAAATTCCCTACATCACAACCATTGCGGCAGCTGTCGCGGCGGTCAAGGGCATTGCCGCGCTTAAACAGGGTCACGGCCGGGCAAAAGCTCTGCAAAGTTATCACGCGGAGATAAAATAGGTTCATTCCATCCGGATTCCCCAGATGAAGGGGAATCCGGATGGCTCATCTCATTTTCAAGATCGAAATCCTGTTAAGTTTCTCTTGTCTAAAGGCTTCAGGCCATCCTCTGCTTATCCTCTTGTTTGTCCAATATGTTTTTATTTACAGTTTCGCTGAAAAAAAGTAAAATCCAAGTGAATCACGAAAAAGCCATTGGGATATAAACCTTAACCGTTGTCTTACAACGAAAGAGAGGTAATGATGTCACCCGATTTATGGTCTCTTTACGCTCTGATGCTAAAGGCCCGTCTATTCGAAGAGGCAACCGCAAAGCTTTGGCATGAGGGTTTGATTTCCGGCGAGATGCATCTGGGAACAGGCGAAGAAGCTATTATTGCCGGTGTTGTTTCCCATCTCAGAGATGGCGACGCGATGGCCCTGGATCACCGTGCTACCGCGGCTTTACTCATGCGGGGCATAGAGCCTGTCCCTCTCCTGCTTGAATTTCTCGGTCACAAAAAAGGCCTTTGCGGCGGCATGGGTGGACACATGCATCTTTTTTCCAAAGATTACCTCGCTGTCTCTTCAGGCATTGTCGGTTCGGCAGGACCGGCTGCAGCCGGTTTTGCCCTGGCGGCTCAGTACCTGCGTCCGCAGGCAATTGCTGTAGCCTTTTTCGGGGATGGCGCGATGAATCAGGGCATGTTGATGGAATCAATGAATTTGGCCGCTGTCTGGAAATTACCTGTCCTGTTTGTTTGCAAGGATGACGGCTGGGGTATAACCACGAGAAAAGAAATTTCAACCGGCGGAAATTTGGATGATCGTGCCCGGGGCCTGGGTGTCCCGGCTTTTGGCGTCGACGGAGTCGATGTATCTCAAGTTTGGGAAACAGCCCGCTCAGCGATTGATCGTATCCGCTCCGGAGAGGGGCCTGCTTTTCTCCATGCCCGATGCGTTCATCTGGAAGGCCATTTTCTGGGATTGCAAACGATAAGAATCGTGCGCGATCCTCTCAAAGAAATGCCCAAGGTTGCGGCCGGGCTGACAAAATCCATCCTGAAACTGGACGGTGCCGCTGTCAGCGAAAGGCTTACCGGTCTGAAAAATGTTATGTCTTCAGTCATCTCAACTCTGCGCGACCCGCGCCGGGACCGTGCCAATGACCCACTGCTCCATACGCGCGTGGTTCTTCAGCCGGATGAATCCCGCTTGAAAGAACTGGAAGGCCAGATGGAGAAGGAGATAAACGATGTCCTGGAAACCGCTCTGGGGGAGGTGCCGTCATGAAAACGATGTTCTTTACTCAGGCCGCTGATGATGCTCTGGCTCAGGCGATGGCTGAAGACCCCCGCATTATTGTTTTTGGCGAAGATATCCCGTTGATCAGGCGTGATCTTCTAGTGCGCTTCGGACCCAAACGCGTGATGGGAACGCCCATCAGCGAAAGCGCCTTTCTGGGGGCGGGGGTGACCGCCGCCATGGCCGGCTTACGCCCGGTTGTGGAAATGTATATGGTGGATTTCTTCGGAGTCTGCATGGATGCGCTGCTTAATCATGCAGCCAAAACTGAAGTCTTCTCCGGCGGGAAATGGACCGTGCCCATGGTGGTGCGCGCGCCATGCGGCGGCGGTTACGGCGACGGCGGACAGCATGAACAGTCTTTGTGGGGAATGTTGGCCCACATTCCGGGCCTGACGGTGATCGTTCCATCCACGCCGGCAGATGCGGGGGGATTCATGCTGGCGGCCTTAAAACACAACGGCCCCGTTATTATTCTCGAACATAAACTGCTTTCCGAAACATGGCTGGAATTTCTGGGTTCAGGGGCACGCAAGACGATACGTTTCGATATTCCCGCCGAGGGAGTAAAAGGAGCAGTTCCTCAAAAATGGGAGCCGCTTCCTCTCGGAGAAGCCGCAATGCGCAGGGAAGGACGTGATTTAACCATCGTCAGCTTAGGTGTAAGCGTACATCGAGCGTTTGAGGCCGCAAATATACTGGAAACCGAAGGGATTTCAGCAGGCGTGCTGGATCTCCGAACGGTTTCTCCGCTGGACAAAAAGGCGGTTTGTAAAGAAGTCGGAACAACAGGACGTTTACTGGTTGTTGATGAAGATTATGAAGCCTTTGGACTTTCCGGTGAGTTGTCGGCAGTTATTATGGAGGCCGGAATAACGTTCAAGTATGCGCGTGTTTGCACCCAGATAACGATTCCCTATAGTCGCCGTCTGGAGGATCAGGTCCTCCCCAATGTAGAGCGTATTTGCGCCGCCGCACGGCAGCTGATGAAATAATTATTTCTACAAGCTTACAATGAATACTTGATTTCAGGTTTTTTCAAGAAATCCAAGGTCCTGTAAAATTTCTTTTGCTCGAGGGGCATCGTCTGCTTTTACCATCAGACGGGCGTAGGCACCAGCCGCGATGAGCATGATGGAACTTTCTCCCTGAAAAAAATAGGTCATATCCTCGCCTTCGAGAATAGATTTTATAAAGGATATATCGTCCTGATGATAAGTGGAGAAAACCTCCACAAAATCATTATGGCTGACATTATCAGGTGCCTCCTGCGGCAGCTGATCATTCAGATCAGCGCCGCAATCGGCACACTTATAAGAACCTTCTCTGTATTCTGTTTTACATTTCGGACAGAACATAATATTTTTTAAGGTTATCAAAGATTACTGAAGATAAACTCCGGTACCGATGAAATAGTCTGTTCCTGGAATGGGCTCAACATACCCCATTTTCTTTTGTTCACCCTGAACGCCGGGTTTCACCCAATAGAATTCAACAAAGCCGCCGCCTTTCTTAGCCGCCTCGTTGAGTTCGCGAATCACAAATTTCCCTTTCACATCTTTATGATCATTCAGGTCCTTGCCTTGTAAGTCTTTCTGTGTCGCATGGGCGATATTCATGTTTTTGCTGTTGTAAACATAGAAATATCCCGATTTATCCGGATAGAAACGGATGGGACTGATGAAGTTACGAATCAGGGCAATTCGTTTGTCTTCTGCCTTCACCTCTTTCAGGATTTCACCCAGTCCCTGCGCGGTGGCATGTACAATATTTTTTGCAATGTCCTTGCTGCACTCCATACCGGGGATGGAAGCTGTCTCTGCAGAACAGATACTGGTTTTAAACATTGTTAATGTTAAAAGGAATATGGCCGCCATGAAGACAACCGTTCCAATCATTCTGTAACTTTTAGATTTTCTAATCATCATCAATCCTCCTGGTATTTATTGATTATAGCAATTACTGTTTTGCTTCCTTGTAGGTTACCACAATCCGGTCGTTATTGAAAAATGAATTGTTTTCCAGCAAGCCGCCTTCCTGACAATATCTTTTGTTCCCTGGGCATGAAATGAATAAAAGCCCTTTCTTTAATATCCTTCTGAAGAGTTTCTTCCTTTTAAAATCGTCAAACATTTAAATCAAACGGCACGGGCGACAAAAATCCTGTAATGGAGATAAGCCACAAAACCGTCTTTTGTGCATTGAAAAATATTTTCAATTTCTCCGGATTCATGCAGCAGTTTGCTGCGGATTTCCGCAACAGATTGCGCATCAAGACCATAGCGCTGTCCGAGTTCAGCAGATGATAATTTTAACGCAGGCGCCGGACGTTCCTCAATAATCTGCCAGTGGGCAGCCATCATTTTATCTCGTATTTCTTTTATTACGGGATACCATTTGGGAGATCTCATCTCCCGATACAGAGCATTTAAGCAGCGCGATCCCACTTCGCTTTCAAAACACGCACTCTGGTGGATAAATATCTCTCCCTTTTGAGCCTGATTGCGTATATGTTGAAGAATATCAACCAGTCCGTTCTGACCGAAGTAGTGTAAGACCGATCGCATAATAAAAAAAACTCGTTTTTCTTCGTTATGAATAAGGTCATTGCGACAGAAGTCTGAAATCATGCGGTTGATACAGGAGATATCACCCTTGCCCATGGCATCCAATTGATTTTCAGAACAATCGAGATTTATCGGGATGATATTTGCAGTTACACCTTTTGCAATCAATTCCCGTAAAATAAACCCTGTTCCGCCCCCCAGGTCCACGATGACATCGGGAACCGAATCTGATAGATAACGGATGATCGTTTTGATGAAAGGACGGGCGACACGGGCATCGGAAAAATACCCATTATGCAGAAAGTTCCATTGTTCCCCATGAACGCCGCTTTCACGCTTTATTTGTTCATCTATCTTCATGTGTTGCCATACCTGAACTTAACAATTTCATGATACCACAGGAAATGCCGGTGTCAAAATGATTCATAAGAACTATTGACTGCTTCATCATCACCGGCTAAAATAGTTTCAATCAAATAGACTTCCGATTGGAAATGAACGGGGGAAGGAAATGAAAAAACATCTTTTTTGTTTCTTTCTGAGCATTTGCTTAATTGCCGGTGGCTCAGGGGTGCTCCAGGCAAAAGATCATATCAACATGACACCAAAAGGAGGAAAAACCATGGAAATAAAAAGCTCATCTTTTCAACACGAGGAAATGATTCCTGCCCAATACACCTGTGACGGCCGAAACATTTCACCGCCTCTTTCCTGGAACGGTGCTCCGGAAAAAACGAAGAGTTTTGCGCTCATCTGTGATGATCCGGACGCGCCCGTGGGACTGTGGGTGCACTGGGTATTGTTTGACATACCGGCTTCCGTCAACGCCCTGCCGGAAAATGTTTCCCGCAATGAAGAAATTGCCGGGTTGGGGAAAAACGGCAAAAATACTTCCAAGCGTTTCGGCTATGACGGTCCCTGCCCTCCCGGAGGAACACACCGTTACTATTTCAAATTGTACGCTTTGGATACCATGCTGAATATGAAGCCGGGTTTGACCAAAGATGATCTGTTGAAAGCCATGAAGGGACACGTCCTGGCGGAAGCGCAATTGATGGGCAGATATAAAAGATAAGATTTTATTTTCTTGAAACAAGCTAATGTATGAAATCACGCTGCTTGGATCGGCATCCTGAATTTTGATCCGGCTTACCGGTTGCATGAACTGTTGAAGAATTTATCGCGGGTCATGATGTGCGATTTCCCGCGTTTCTAAATATTATGCAACACTGATTTGATCTTTTCCGTTCTTTTTGCTCTGATACATCAGTTGATCAACGCGGCTGACAAAATCTTTGATGCTTTCTTTCTGTTTATACTGAGACAATCCTATGCTGACTGTAAGATGCACGATTTGATCCGGCACCGGCGTGAAATCTTCTTTACTCAATTCTTCCCGGATTCTTTCGGCTGTAACAATACCTTCCTGGCCTGTGGTCATGGGCAGTATAACGGTGAATTCTTCGCCGCCATAACGATAGGCGGAATCGGCTTTCCGGAGACATCTTTTGATCACCTGGCCCAAGCGCATCAAAACCTGATCCCCTTCAAGATGGCCATAGGTGTCATTAAATGCCTTGAAATCGTCAATATCCAAAAGGAGAAGCGTCAGGGGGTAATCATAGCGTTCCAACCTGTTTATTTCCATTTTAATCTGACTGTGAAAATGCCTCGCGTTATAAAGCTGGGTCAGATCATCCATGATACTTAACTGCCGGTATCTTTCTTCACTTTCTTTTAAATCTTTTTCCAGCCTTTTCCGTTCGGTAATATCACGGGACACCGCTTGAAAACCCGTTATCTTGCCCCCTTCCATGATTAACTGCGTATTCTGTCCAAGCCAGATTTCGCTGCCGTCTTTTTTTATAATAGGATATTCTGAATACGTATTTTTTATTTTTTTGACGAACTGGTTATCAAAAAATTTTACGGCCTGCTCACGCATGGAAGGATGAATAATATCAATATAACGTTTACCGATAATTTCATCTTCTTCGTAACCGGTCATCAAAATAGTGGAAACATTGGCAAAGGTAAAATATCCATTGTGATTCGTCCGGAAAACCATATCGCTGGCATTTTCCACAAGGGCCCGATATCTTTCTTCGCTGGCCCGCAAAGACTGCTCCGCCAGTTTGTGAGCGGCAACTTCCTGCTGCAAAGCCTTATTCAAAATCTGGTAATCCATGGTGCGTTCTCTAACCCGTTCTTCTAGTTCTTTATTGACCGTATTAACATGTTCCTTCTCAATTTCCAGCTGCTGCTGCATGAAGAAGTCGCGGCGCGCATAAAATTCAATGGCGTAACAGGCCATCATGCCGACAATATTCGCGCTGATGAAGAAAAAATTATTGCTGATAAAAATGGTGGATGGCGTATGGATCCAGAGAGCGGCAATTTCATATAAAAAAACCTGCATCCATCCCGCCAGACTCGCCCAGATAAAAAAGAGCCTGATAAGGGTGTATCCCCACATGAAAACAAGAATCAGGCCGGCGTAATAGGTGTAACTGACCGGAGGCGGAGCAATAACAATCATCGCAACAATACCCAATCCGGCAATCATGTAGGAAAGGGCCAGGACCGGCTGCATGTATTTTTTAAATTGACTGGAAAAAGAGATCAGCAAAACACCGATCAGCGCAGGACCGACAACAAAAAACCGAATCATCCATATCGAAACCTTCTGTTCCGGCATCAGCATCGCATCCAGAACGCCGAAAGACAGATAAAGGACCGCCCCGAGAATCAAAAATGTCCGGATCTGCGAAATGGATACCTTGTAATACGCTTCCAGGAATGGTTCTTCGAGATGTGAAGATTCACCGGTAAATTTAAGAGTGACTGGATGCAATTGCATGATTATAATTCACCCGGTAACTGATGAAAAACTTTCCCTTGTCCACATCACTGTGAACTTGCGACAATAAATATTTTTACTCCGATAGTATTAAATACCATAATTGCCTTGAAATAACAATGTGCAATAAAGCTATAAACTGTAACGGTTATATTCACTTATAATCATTTCCTTCCGGCGGGAGCGCGCCAGGCAGGATGCTTTTCGGACTCTTCTGAATGCTATTTCTTCACGTTACTGAAGAATTTTTCTATTCGACGTCGATCTATTTTGCCGGTTGCGGTGCGGGTTATGGAAGGAACTATTTTGATGAGACGGGGAACAGCATAAGGTTCCATGATGTCCATCATCAGTTTTTTCAAGTGCGTTTCGGTCAGATCACAGGCCACGACTGCGGCGATGTCGGTTTCCCTGCCCGTATCCGAAGAAAGCGCAAGAACAAAAGCATCATTCACCGTTGGTAAGGTTTTTATTTTGTTCTGAACATCCAGCAGATCGACTCTTTTCCCGGCAACCTTGACCACACCATCCGCCCTGCCCATCAATATAAAGCTGTTATTTTCTTCTTCGCGGGCTTCATCGCCGGTCAGGCAAAAACCTTCAGAATCTCTTTCCATTTCCGGCGACGTGAAATCCGACTGGACACAGAGCCTGTTTTCTTTCAGTCTCCAGGACACCATGTCAAATGCCCGCCATCTGTCGGTGTTATCACTGACACAACGAGAAGCAATGCCACCGGTTTCCGTGGAACCGTATATCTCCGTTATCCCTATGCCGGTTTTGTCCAGAAAATGCAATCCATCCGACCGGTCAAGAACGCCGGCTGAAGAAAAGGCGTATCGCAGCGAGGGAACAGACAGGCCCTCCACTTTCAGGACACGGTAATGGATGGGTACACTGACTAAAACAGACGCTTTGTTTTTGTTGATGGTGGAAATGATTTCCTGCGGAAAGGTGTAAATATCCGGCAGAATCCGTGCGTGGGACACAAACGGAACCAGGATGGAAAATAACAGACCGTAGATATGATAAGGCGGAACTGTGGCCACAAAAATATCTTTATCCGACAGGGAAAACGTCTCCCTGATGTAAAAAGCCTCGGTTAGTAAATTACGGGGGGATTTGGACCACACTTTCGGCTTGCCCGTTGAGCCGCCGGTAAAAAGACGCAAAAAATGATTGTCCGGATCGATGATCGTTTCCGGACGGATATCCTTTGTGGCAGAAGGCACCGGTGTAATCACTTCCACGCCGTCCGGCATTTCTTCCGGTTGATCGGCAATTGCGAAATTAAAACCGGTCGCGTCACGCATTTCTTTCATGGCGTGAGCGGAAAAAGAATATGGCAGGATTAATTTACAGGCGCCAGTGAGCGAGGCCAGAATGCAGGCAGCGACAACGGCTTTGTTCGTTGTGCAAAGGCAGATATTTTTTTCTCCGCTCCAATGTGACAATGTTTTTTTCAGACCGGCAGCCAGGGCAAACACATCTCCGTAAGTGTATCCGGACAAGGTAAAATCCTTTTCACATACCGTTTGAGAAGGTGTGAGAATTTTTTTACAGGCACGGATAAAGGGATCTTTTTCCTCAATGGTCATGGTCATGCAACTCAATCATTTTTTTATCGTGAGACTCAAATTTCAAAAACGAAGTGCGTTGAAATTTGTAAGTCAAACAATCCCGCACAGCGGAGGGTATGATACCCCGCAGCTTTCCGCGGAATAGTTTCCAAAGCTTGCTTTGAGGTTCATACCCGTGATTATTTACCGTAAAAAAAGAAAAAATGCACTTAATTATCAACAAAAATCATATTTCTTGTTGACTTCTAAACCTTTTTTTCATTAGTTTACGGACAAAGAATCAACATGGCTTATGCTGAATATCGATATTAACAGTTTAATCCCGCATCGGGAAAAAATTAAAATCATTTCGGGTATTCTTGACATTCAGGACATGTCCGCTGTCAGTTCAGCAACGGTGAATCCGGAATGGCCCCTCTATGACGGCGAAGCGGCCAGTGCGCTGGTCTTGATCGAAGCGATTGCGCAAACCGCAGCCATTGTGGAAGGTTATAAGAGAAAACAGCGGGGCGAATCCGGGGTGAAGGGATGGTTGGTCGGCATCAAAAACGCTGAATTCAATGTTGAAAAGATACCGGTGGGCACCCGTTTAATCATTTTGCTGGAAAGCAAATACTCTTTTGACAATTATGGCGTGGTGGAAGGAACGGTGAAAAGCGGAGATGACATACTGGCTACTGCCACGCTTCAGGCCATGCGCCTGAACGACGATGAACAGTAATTATGAAGGAGACTGGAATATGAATGAAAATAAAACGGCCATCATTACCGGCGCCAGCCGCGGCATCGGCCGCGCAACGGCCGTGGAACTGGCCAAAGCCGGATATTTTGTGATCGTCAATTTTAAATCCAATGAAAAAGCGGCTGAAGAGACATTAAATCTGGTACGATCCGCGGGCGGCGATGGAGAGATCTGTCAATTTGACGTTGCCGATCATGCTCAAACCATAGACGCTGTAAAAGCAATCACAGATCGCCATAAAAATATCCAGGTGCTGGTGAACAACGCCGGCATCACGGCTGACGGTCTTTTTATGCTGCTGGGTGAAGAAGAATGGGACAACGTCATTAACACCAGTCTGAAGGGATTTTACAACATAACGAAACCGGTGTTACGGGAAATGGTCCGCAAAAAATGCGGTTCCATTGTTTCCGTTTCCTCGCTTTCGGCGCTGATGCCCAATCGCGGGCAGGCCAATTACGCGGCGGCCAAGGCGGGAATCATTGCCGCTTCCCGCGCACTGGCCACGGAAGTCGCCCGTTTCGGCGTCAGAGTCAATGTTGTCGCCCCGGGCTTAATAGAAACCGATATGATCAAGGAAGCGCCGGTGGCCGAAATCAAAAAAATGATTCCGATGGCACGCCTCGGCAAACCTCAAGACGTCGCCGGTGTGATCCGCTTTCTGTGCTCCGGGGACGCCTCTTATATTACCGGCCAGGTCATCGGTATTAATGGTGGCATATGTTGATCAAACGTTATCGCTTTTGGCATTTGCTGGTTTGTCTGCTTGGCGTCATCCTGTTGATCCCGGATGGATTTTGCGTTGACGACAGTGATTTTGAAAAACTGAGCCGGGAATCCGCCCAAATTAAAACCCTCAAGGCCGATTTCATCCAGAAGAAATTCATGAAAATCCTCGCCAAACCGCTGGTTTCGGAAGGTTGTTTTTATTTCGTGACGCCGGATTCGCTGCGCTGGGAATATTTCAAGCCCTTGAAAAGCGTTGTCATTGCCTATAGGAATACTACCAGGCGCTATATGTATTCAGAAGGCAAAATGGTGGAAGATAAAACCGGCGGCGCGCAGGCAATGAAGATTGTCTTAAACGAAGTCGCCGGTTGGATGAGCGGCAAATTCGACCGGAATCCATCCTTTAAGGCAACCATCCAGAAAAAAGAAAATACTCTGGTCACACTGACTCCTGTTGAAGAAAAAATGAAGGGCATGATTGAAAGAATTGAAATTACGCTGGCCCCGAAAGCGGGAATCGTCAAATCGGTAAAAATTTTTGAAGGCGCTGATAACTTCACACAGATCACTTTCAACAACGTCAAAATCAATGAAACAATTGATGCCGCCGTGTTCCGGGAAGTAAAATGAAAAGATTGTTGCCTTTATTGCCCGTCTTTTTTCTTTTTTCCTGCGGCGCCTTGCCGGTCATTCAGTCCTCTGCTGTGCCGCTTCGGGAACAATCGTTTACCTGTCCGTTCCCCTTCTTAAAAAAACCTTATCGTCTGGTACAAACGATCGAAACAAGAATGGCTGGTAAGACCAGAAACGTGATTATTGGCGTCACCCTGATTGATCCCGTATCGCGATCAATTTCCTGCGCCGTTCTGACGGCGGAAGGAATGGTTTTATTCGAAGCGGCATCAACGCCGGAGGAGCTCAGAGTCACCCGCGCTCTGCCTCCTTTCGATTCTGAAAGTTTTGCCGAGAATATGCTGGAGGATATCAGACTTATTTTTCTGGAACCGCAAGCAAAATTGCAGGAGAGGGGTTATTTATCTTCCGGCGAAAGAGTCTGTCGCTACCTGAAAGCAAACGGCGACCGGATTGACGTCATCCAAACCAAAGCACTGAAAGTTGAAATTAAGAGATATACGTCTTCAGGCACACTGAAACGACATATTATGTTCGATAAAGCAGAAGAGGATATTTATCAGCTCATCGAGCTGCGCGCCAGCGAAACCATGGATTATTCACTGCTGATGACCCTGATGGAAGCCCAACCGGTCAATACCCCTTAAAAAAGGGATTTCCTTTTGCGAGGCAACCTTTTTTGCAAATCACTTAATCAAAGAAAATTTTAAAACCTCCTGCCGTGAGATCCGTGGCAACATTGGCATAAAATAAAGAGGTAAATGACACAGAGGCATAAGAAATAAAGGATCACAAAATATGCTCACGAACACTTTCTGTCATATTCCAGGCATAGGCATCAGAACGGAGGAAAAACTCTGGAATGCGGGTATCCATAACTGGGACATGTTTCATGGCGAAATCCCTATCCCCCTGTCCAAAAGAAAAATGGAGTCAACATCGTTGCTGCTTCAGGAATCAAAAGAGCAACTGGTCAATAAAAATCCGTTGTTCTTCGGTCAATACCTTCCCGTCAATCAGTACTGGCGGTTATTCCCTGAATTCCGTGATTCGGTGGCCTATATCGATATTGAAACGACCGGTCTGGAAAACTGGTGCAACGAAATCACAACCATCGCCCTGTATGACGGTCATACGATTCATACCTATGTCAACGGACAGAACCTTGATGACTTTGCCAACGATATTGAAAAATACAAGGTCATCGTCACCTATAACGGAAGATGCTTTGATGTCCCCTTTATTCAGCAGTATTTCAGGATACGCTTGAAACAGGTTCATATTGATCTGCGGTTTGTTCTTAAAAGTCTGGGGTTTTCCGGAGGCCTCAAAGGCTGTGAAAGACAGATGGGGATAGACCGTGGTGATCTTGCCGAGATTGACGGATTTTATGCGGTTATTCTATGGGATGAATACCGGAGAACCGGCGATGAAAGAAAACTGAAGCTGCTCCTTGATTATAACAGTGCCGACGCGAGAAATCTGGAAGCGCTGATGGTCATGGCGTATAATATGAAACTAAAGAACACGCCGTTTTATGAGCGGTATAGGATAATTTAAATTCCTGAATTAAATTACCCTTTATTTGTCTTCAGGACTTTTCGCACCGCTGATTCCGGCAGATACAATGAATTTCAATACCTCATCAGGCGGGGCATCGAATTCTTTCACCCTTGATTTTGGCACCAGCAAGGTGAATCCCGCCCATTGCATGCTTTGTAAAATGTAAACCGCTATGTGATCTTTAAGACCGAACATTTCCAGATCTTCTTTTGTAACAAACCCCAAAATCTTAACATCATTATCACCGGGCAGATCGATCATTACCGCTTTGGCAAATGAGCTTTTTTTGCCCAGCAAGGCGTTCATAATGTCTTTGATGGTGTTATAGATGATTTTTACCAGCGGCAGTTTGCCGAAAAATCTGTCGATATAATTCAGAACAGGGTTGCTTCCCAGTCGGGTCCCCGCAAATCCCACGAAGATTATCAGGGCGACTGTTGTCAGGATGCCGAGTCCCGGAACATTTATTCCCCATGCGTGAAAGTAACGCCCCAGGATGCTGTCCGTCAGCCGGAAAACAACCACGACGATGTAGACTGTCAGGACTATTGGTGTAAGGATCAGGAAACCTTTAAAAAAGTATTTCAATAATTTCTTCATCTCACCTTTTATGCAAGTTTGTGCCCTTTTTCTCTAAACAGTCTCAAACAGGCATCGGATACCTGGATATCATAAAGCGTACCTTTGTTTTTTTCGATTTCTCCAAGGGCTTCCTCGATGCCCAAAGAAGGACGGTGGTAGCGATGAGAAACCATGGCTGATACCACATCCGCCACAGCCAGAACACGTGCTTCTACAGAAATCTCTTCACCTTTCAAACTTCTCGGGTAGCCCGAACCGTCGATTCGTTCATGGTGTTGATGGACAATTTGTGCCAGCGGCCACGGAGATTCCACATTTTTTAAAATCTCATATCCGCTGCGCGAATGCTCCTTAATGAGAGCAAATTCAACGCCTGTCAGCTTGGTGGATTTGGTGAGAATCTCCGGTGGTATGGATAATTTGCCGATATCATGAATGGCGCCGGCCATGCGAATGGCGTCAATTTTGTCCTGAGGCAGTCCCATTTCTACGGCGATATCGCGGGCGACGTCAGCGGACCGGACCTGATGCAGGGCGGTATAGGGATCTCTAACTTCCACCGCGGAGACCATGACCTGCATCGTGCTGTCATAAGCCTTGCTTAAACTGTCCAGGGTCTGTTGCAGTTTCGCTTCCATATTTTTGCGTTCGGTGATGTCACGGACAACGCCCCGGAAGCCGATCGGTTTTCCGGATGCGTCTTTTTGCAGCAGAATGGATATCTCAACGTATCTTTTTGTTCCGTCTTTTCGGATTATCTGCCAATCCAATCCTTTGAGAGGTTGCCCCGTTTTATAGACATTGTTAAAGGCTTTGTAAACTGTTTTGGCGGTCTCCGGATCCGTATATTGCCGGTTGTTCATCCCCATTAATTCCTCTTTGGAGTAACCATGGATCTGACACACGGCGTTGTTGAAAAATGTGTAGTTGCCGGCCAGGTCGATTTCCCAATAACCGTCTTCTATGTTTTCCAGTGTCGTGGCCAGTTCGAAGAGCTTGGCGTTTTCGATGGATATGGCCGCTTGGGCAGAGATGAAGCGAAGAATGTCGAGACGTGCCGGAGTAAAGGCACCCTCGCTGAGGTTGTTTTCCATATAAAGAATGCCGGAAATTTTCCCCTTGTGAATGATGGGAATGCACAGGACAGACTTGCACTGGCGGTTCATGACATAGGAATCATCCGTGAAGGAGCCCTCCTGCGCGGCATTGCCGAGAATGACGTCTTTCCCGGTGTGATGGACGTAGTTGACAATGGCCTGACAAATATCGGCGCATTCCTGCAGCGGCGTGGATTGCATAACTCTTGTCTCATCGCTGTCCACATCTTCGCTGGCTTCGATAATCAATTTTCCCTCCGACTCCAGCATCAGATAGCCGCGCTGGGCGCCGGCGCTGGTAACAGACATGTGCATGATTTTCTGCAGAAGCCGCTCCAGCATGATTTCACTGGAAATCACCTGGGAGACCTGCATGACCGTGGACAGGTCAAGCGCAACCGACAGATCACCTTTTGTTTTTAAGGTTGTCGTTGCCTCGACATCCGGCGAAACATCTGCTTCAACGGGAACCAATTCCGGATACATTTTCCTGATTTTGTTCAGCAGGCCCGTCGCTCCCCATCTGGAATAGCAGGCATAGGCCTGGTTCATATACGCTTTAGCCTTTTCATTTTCATCTATCGCCCGATATTCTGCCGCCATAATTTCCGAAGCAATGCCTTCCCCGATGAAATCGCCGTATTCCCTGCATTGTCTGATGGCCAGTTCAACCAATGTTTCCGCTTTCGCCAGATCACCGCGCATAATCCATGCATACAAAGCTTTGATAGCCGTATACATGTATGAACAGTTCATGGGAGCGGCTTTTGCCCAAGCCTTTATTTTCAGCTCGTTGATTTTCAGTAATATGCGATGTCTGATTTTCTCCGGCAGGGAAGCATTCTTATAAACCTTCAGCCTGGCCACAGAATCCAGTAATACAGCATATTTATTGATTAAAACGCCCTGCTGTGAATCCATGTACTTTCTGAATTCATCAGACGCTTTCAATGCCAGCCCGTACTCGCTGAAAAGCGAATACAGAATCAATTTGACGAACCAGTAAACCGAAAGGGCAGCCAGATTTTCAGTTTCTTTCCATGACGACAAAAGGTTTTCAGCATCGATGGCTTTGCCGGTCAATTCCACAGGATTATCACATCGCCCCAACAGATTCAGAATCGACTGCCAGGTCATCGATTGCAGCGTCAAGGTGTGTCCCTGTTTCATCCCGGCAATGATCCTGTTGTTTCTTTCCATGTATTTCTCCAGATCGGAAAGTTCCCTGCCGGTGAAGATGTAGTGAACTTCTGTGAAATAAAGGTTGAACGTGGCAAATCCCAGATCGCCTGTCTCCAGTCCGACCTTATAGCCTTCGATCATAGGCTCAATGCTGTCTTTCATGGGATATTTCCAGTGCCGCACCAGCGCGTTGTAAACAAAAATGGTCCTGCACTTCTGATCTCTGGCGTCCAGTTTGTCCACAAGTTTCAGCCCCATTTTACCGAAGGCGATGGCGGATTTGAAATCCCAGAGACCTGCCGCCTGGACAATTCCGAAGCCGGCAAAGGCAAAGGCATGTTCCGGTGCCAGGCCGTATCTGAATATCAACCGGAAGGTTTTCAAAATGATTAACGCCAGCAAATTCGGGTCGGTGTAAAAAGCGGCATGGCCCACACTGGCCAGAATTTTTCCAGCCGCCAGAATTTCTTGATCCGTTGCTTTCGGCAGGTTAATCAGATCTTCCGATCTTTTCCCTATAAGTTTGAGCATGATTCTGAATACTTCCAAAGCAATATGAATTTTGTTGGCTTTTTTCGGCAGCCGGATCCCGAACCGTGGCGCCATGGTATTCACAATCGGCATGGCTACGTCGATGGCTCCCTGATAGTCTTCGCGTGCGACGCAGGCATTGATCATTGACGTGTAAATTTTCGTTTTCTCCTGCGTTGTCTTCGCGTGCTGCAGCGTGATTTCCGCCAGCTCATTCATCTTGTCGTAATCACCCATCAGGTAGGCGGCTTCCGTCGCTTCAGTGTAAAGGGCAAGCGTAAGATGGTATTGTTTTGTCCAGGGATTTTCTTCCAGAAGATCCATTCCGCTTTTCAAATACTGATACGCGGGCACGTAGGCCGCCGATTCTTTCGCCTTCTTTCCTGCTTCCAGATTAAGCCAAGCAAGTTTTTCCCGCTCTTCCTTGTTTTGTATCATCCGAACGCCAAGATTGAGTTGATCAACGATGTAGAACAATTTGGCCGGCCGCTCCTTTTCGTCCACATTTTCCACCAGGATCCTGCCGATTTTGTAATGAAGCGCCGACTTTTCCGCGTCCGCGACCAGCGAATAGGCTGCCTCATGAATCCGGTCGTGATGAAAGACATAATAATCGCCAAGCCGGCTGACCATTCCCTCTTTGATGGCCTCGGTAAGATCGGCCAGCGCCTCATCCACCGATGTCTTTCTTACCGTCGCCAGCGTTTCCAAATCAAAACGGTTGCCGATGCAGGCGCAGATTTTCAAAACATCCTGAGCATGGGCGGGAAGTTTTTCAATCTTTCCGGCCATCATTTGAATGAGGTTGTCCGCCACTTTCATCCGGCTGATTTCTCCCACATCCCATTGCCAGCCCTGCGCTCCTTGATGGATAATCATCTTTTCATTGTAAAGCGTATGCAGAAACTGATTGACAAAGAAGGGATTACCGCCGGCTTTTTCCTGCACAAGACCGGCCAGTCCGAATCCCCGTTCCTCTGAACATCGTAAAAAGTTAATGATTAATTCCGTGACTTCCTTTTCTTTCAGGGGATCGAGCGTGATCTTGTCGATACGGATGTTCTGTTTTTCAATTTCGCTGAGCAGCTCGCTAAAGGGATGACTTTCATTCACCTCGTTATCCCTGTATGAAAATATGATGAAGAGATGATGAATGTCGCTCAGCATGATGTTCTTCATGAGCTGAAGACTTGCCATATCCGCCCACTGCAAATCATCCAGAAAAAGAGCCACCGGATGTTCCTGTTGTGGAAAGACACTCATGAATTTTTCAAAAACAAATTTAAACCGGTTCCGGGTTTCTTCCGGACCCAGAAGCGGCAAATCCGGCTGCTTTCCGATGATCCATTCGACTTCCGGAATCACGTCCGTAATCACGCGACCGTTGTCGCCCAGTGTACTTAAAAGATTTTTCTTCCAGAGGCTGATCCGTTGTTCGCTTTCCGACAAGATTTGTTTCACGAGGACCTGGAAAGCCTGAATAATGGCACTGTAGGGTTTGTCCCTTCTGAATGGCTCATATTTGCCGGAAATAAAATATCCCCGTCTGGCCACGATCGGTTTATGGATTTCATTAATCATGGCCGATTTACCGATACCGGGCGCGCCGGCGACAACCATCACCGACAATCTCTTGTCGCCGTTCGCGACCTCCTCAAATCTGGATATCAGTTCCGCGATTTCCTTTTCCCGTCCGAAAAGTTTTTGCGGCACGATAAACCGGTTGGAGATGTCTTTACTTCCCAGCTCAAAAGTCTGTATCTTCTTTTTTTCTTCGAGCTGTTTCAAACACTCCCGGAAATCCGCTTCCAGGCCGAAGCCGTTCTGGTATCTGGCCTCGGGATTTTTGGCCAGCAGGCGCATGATGATGTCCGAGATCATCACAGGAATATCGGAATTGAGGTTGACCGGAGCCCTGGGCATCATGGCAATATGCGCATGGATGAGTTCCATCGGATCCTGGGATTTAAAAGGCAAAAGGCCGGTCACGATTTCATACAGGGTGATGCCCAGAGAATAGAGATCGGTGCGGTAATCGACAGACCTGTTCATCCGGCCGGTCTGCTCCGGCGACATATATACCAGTGTTCCCTGAATAAAATCCGGATTGTAAACCTCATCATTTTCATGAGTCAGCATCGCCGAAATTCCGAAATCCGTAATTTTCAATTCTTCGGTGTCCGGATGAATCAGGATGCTTTTGGGTTTAATATTTCTGTGGATCACATCCCGGGCATGCAGTTTCCCCAGCGCTGCCGCGATATCGGCTGACGTTGTCAAAAATGACCGGAGATTAAATTTTTTATCATCGCTGAAATGACGATTAAGGGGAATTCCCGGAAAATCCTCCAGGACAAGCGCAAAGCCTCCTTTATAATTGAGAATATCGATGGTTTGAACAACGTTCTTCATATCGAGACTCTTTATCAACTCGTATTCCTGCCGGAATTGGGCAATTTCTGAAGGAGTCGCGTGGGTTGTCTTTAAAAGCTTGACAATAAAAGATTCAGGACTATTTTCCTTGTGCCCCCTATAAACACTGGAATTTCTGGTTTCGTGAACTTTTTCCTTCAGAATATAATTGCCGACTTTTTCCATATCATTCATATCCCTTTGTGAGGTTAATGATGGCCTGAGCGACTCAAGATCAGAAAGGAAATTTCTTTCCGTATCTTCGATCTCGTCCGGAAGGATTTCAGCGTTCCTTCGCTGTCCGGCCTTCTGTGTAAGGTATTGGCTTTTTCACCATACATCTGATTCAGAAGCTCTCTTTTCCTGCTTTTTTTCCGTCTTTTTAAGACCGGAAAAGTTCATGATTTCGTTTCATTTAGCCTTGTTTTCTTTTGCTTCCTATTCCCGCGATGCAATCGCTCAATCGACACCCTCCAGATCTTGTATCTGCTGGGACGTTGTCCTCTTTTGAATGACGAAAGCGGCAAGAATGGCAACGAGGATGACAGCAAACGCAATGGCATACTTCTTATGCATAAAAAAATTATTCCCGTGCTGTTTGTTTATAAGAATTTTTTTTCGGATTGGCGGGAAGTATATGAAGAACAGCATTCTGTGTCAACAGATTTTAAACCATGCCTGTTATTAATGGTTGACATCTATCAGGTGAATGAATACAAGTTGAATCAGTCAGGGAAAGCCGGATATGAGAAATCATCTGAAAGGTAAAGATATTGTTGTCATCGGCTCGGGTATCGGTGGACTCAGCACCGGCATTCTGCTTTTGCTGATGGACTTCCGCGTGACCATTGTGGAAAAGAATCCCCTTCCCGGCGGATTGATGCGTTCCTACAGCCGCTCGGGATTGGATTGTCCGGTCGGTGTTCATTATGTCGGCGCTTTGGGTGCGGATGAACCTTTAGGGAAAATGTTTCGCGCACTGGGCATCTCTGTTGAAGAACTTTTTATGCCGATGGGACAGGAAGGAATCATTGACCGGTATATTTTTGATGATATGATTTTTGATTTACCCCTAAGCATTGACGCGCTGGAAACCAGGTTGAGAGATACTTTTCCTCAGGATCAACCGGCGCTTAATGTCATCATGGCAAATCTTCGCGTCATTTTCCGGCAAATGAAAGACCCCTCTTTTTTGTTTACTCAGGGCAATCCCTTTCAAAACATGGACTACTATCAACCCATGGGAGATCTACTCGATTCTCTGGGCGCGTCCGCAGGCTTGCGGGCGGTCTTAGCCGTTCCCTGTAATCTGATCGGCGTGCCATTGAGTGACTGCCCCGTGATTTTTCATCATATGGTTATGGCCAGCTATCTTTTTTCTTCCTGGCAACTGAAGGAAGGCGGCAGCAGAATGACGGATGTCTTTGTGCAGCGCTTTGAAGCACTGGGAGGCAAGCTTATTCTGAATGACGGCGTAAAAAAAATAGTAACGCGCGAGGGCAGAACGACAGGCGTCATTCTGGAATCGGATGCAACGCTCAATGCGGCTGGGGTTGTCGCGTCCATTCATCCTAAAATATTACTCGGTTTACTGGAGGAGAACGCTCTGCGCGAAACGCACCGCCGGCGTATACGGGGATTACGGGAGACAGAGGGCGTCATTGCCGTGCAGGTCAGCGTGGATGCCGCACGTCATCCGGCCATTCACCATAACATCTACCGGTTGCACCGAGACGCAAAAGGTGTCGTTCAGGATGGAATCTTTTATCAGTTGCGCGGGGCAAGCCGCGCGGATACCAATCTTCTTTCGATCCTGACCAGATCCCTGTACAGCGACTGGCGCCCATGGGAACATACTGTAACGGGCAAACGCGGCCGGGACTATGAAGAAAAGAAAATGAATATCGCCGGAGGGTTGCTCATAAAAGCCAAAGAAATATTCGGCGACCTGCACGACGCCCGGATACTGGACGTTTACACGCCCCTCACCATCAGGGATTATGTCTGCGCTCCGGAAGGCGCCTGCTATGGCATCATGCGTTCGTCACGTCAATTGCTGAAGGCGATTTCGCTTAATAATCTTCCCATCGAGGGCCTTTGTCTGGCCGGACAAAACGCCATGGCTCCCGGCGTAATGGGCTGTCTGTTTGGTGCGTTCAACGTGGCCAGGCAAATGGCCGGTGCCGAGATGTTTGCTCAAGAAATTTATAGAAAGTTAAATCCTTGATCCCACTTCATGAGCCTTCATTTTCGACACGTCGTGATCGGAATATCTTAGAGTGAATTATCCCGCCACCTTTAGGTGGCCGGGACGTCCCTCATGTCTTTGCATGTGGGATAATTCGACTTGCGCTTCGAACTTCACCACGTTCGTTCTCAGCGAGTGTCATTAAATTTGAGTCTCACAATAAAACATTGAAAAGCCTTTTAATATTTGCTAGAGACTATCAAATCAATTCAGGAAGTTACATCAGGTAAAATGACTCGTCAGGATATTGAGCGCGAAGTAAAGGATGTTTTTCAGCGGGAGTTCGAAATCGAAAATCCGGACATGGATGCGGATCTGCGGGAAACGTACGAATTCGACAGTATTGACGCCATCGAACTGTTGCTTGCGATAGAAACATTTTTGGAAACGGAAATCACTCAGGAAGAAAAAAAACAAGCCATCAACATCCGCACGATCAATCAGATTTGCGATTACATTGAAAATATCGCAAAGAAACGAAATCTTCTCACCCCGGCATAAATCATGATGGAACGCAGAGTTGTTATCACAGGCATGTCCGCTATTACGCCCATCGGGCACGGGAAAGACCCGATCGTACAGAACCTGCAAAACGGAGTTTCGGGAATAAAACCTTTGCGCGCTGAGGAATTCCTCAGTCCCTATATCCATTCCAAGGTTTATGGCACGGTTGATTATCCCGTTGAATACGATTTTAAAAGGAATCACCGGAAAACCATGGGGCCTGTCGCCTATTATGCCTGTCAGGTCGCCAAGGAAGTTCTGGAACAGTCGGGGTTGAGCGAAGAATTTATCACATCCGGCAGGTTGGGCGTGGCTTTCGGTTCCATCCATGGTTCTCCGACCGTTCAGAGAAATATTTACCGCATCTTTTTCGGGGCTACCGATAAAAAAGCGGTTCGGGAAATCGGCGCGGTGGATTACCTGAAATCCATGGTGCACACCACCGCCGTGAACATCACCAAAATGTTCGGCATTACCGGCCGGGTCATTTCTTCGGGAACAGCCTGCACGACCAGCTCACAGTCGATTGGCTACGGCTATGAATCTGTGAAATTCGGCATGCAGGATGCCATGCTCTGCGGCGGCGCCGACGAGTACGATACAACCACCGTTGCCGTTTTTGACAATCTCCTGGCCTGTTCCACCGCTTTTAATGATACACCGCAAAGAACGCCGCGTCCCTTTGATAAGGATCGCGACGGCCTGGTCGTGGGCGAAGGCGCGGGAGCGGTCATGCTGGAGGAATATGAATTTGCCAAAAAACGCGGCGCGAATATTCTGGGAGAAGTCATCGGATTTGCCTGTAACAATAACGGCGGCGACATGATTCTGCCGAATCTGACCGGCATTACCAATACACTCAAACTCGGTGTAGAAACCGCCCGGATTAACCCGGATGAAGTTGGTCTGATCAGCGCGCATGCCACGGCGACCAAGATGGGAGATATTATTGAAGCGCAGGCCATTCATGCTGTCTTTGGCGACAAGCCTTACGTCATCGGACTGAAAAGCTACACCGGTCACACCATGGCCGCCTGCGGTGCGATTGAAACCATCATGACGTTGTATATGATGCAGGACGGATTTATCGCTCCAACACTCAACCTGGAAGAAATTGACGAACGCTGCACGATGATCAGGCATGTGCAAAAAATAATGCAGCATCCGGTTAAAACAGCGGCCATTCAAAATTTCGCTTTTGGCGGCGTGAACACTATCCTGATGGTTAAAAAGTTTTCCTGAGCAAAGAATGTTTTGGTCCCGCTTTTTTCATTTTACAATTGATTTATCTGTAACCCTAATTCTGTGGATTTATTTCATGTTCGGGTATCTGTTTATTTTACTTTTTTTGTATCTGCCCGTTTATGTCCTTGCGAGAAATCGCGCCGCGGCATTGCAGAATTTGAATCACATTCATCTGAAAATATTTTTTGCTCTGACAAGACTGCTGACTCCCCGTACAAAATTTATCATTCCGGACGATGTGCGAAAAATTCGTTCATCCGTGATTGTCTGCAATCATCTGTCTTATCTTGATCCCATTTTGCTGGTGTCGCTCTTCAGCCGACAGAGAACCATTGTCAAAAGCACTTTTTTTAAAGTTCCCATTTTCGGGTGGTTTTTGAAAAACTACGGTTACATGTCCTCCGGTTCCGACACCATGACAAGTACCGCCATGATTGACAATTTGGAGGATATCAAGCAACATCTTTCAGCGGGTGGCGTTTTATTTGTTTTTCCCGAGGGAACCCGAAGCCGCGACGGGAATCTCGCGCCGTTCAATAAGGGCGTGTTCACGATTGCCCGCTATTGCAACGCGCCGTTGCAACTCATTTTGATCAGGGGAACACATAAATTGTTTCGGCCCGGCCATTTTCTTTTTAATACTCTTGAACGTAATGAGATTAAGCTGGAATTAATCGGTTCGCTGAATCCTGAATACAGGAGTAAAAATTTTTCCATTGCCGTCCTGGCCGATGAGGCCAGAAAAATATTTGAAAACAAAATTGACAGTACAAAATAATTCAAAAATCCGGTAGGATCTTTTCCGGTAACCGATAAATATGAAGGGGGATTGCAATATGGAACTACAGGAAGCCATTTTCAAACGCAGAAGCGTCAGAAAATTCACTGACGATGTCGTCACCGACGATGAACTCAAACAAATATTTGAAGCCGTGCGCTGGTCGCCTTCCTGGGCCAACACCCAGACCTGGGAATTCATCATTGTTCGCGACAAAGGCCTCATTGAAAAAGTGACTGGCACCTATTCCGAAAAAAACCCGGCTACAAAATGTTCTCTGACCGCGTCCGCGCTGATTGTCGCCTGCGCGAAAACGGGCATTTCCGGCTGCTATGACGGAAAACCGGTGACCTCCATCCCCAACTGGGAATTTTTCGATCTGGGCATCGCCGTACAAACCCTTTGTCTGAAAGCCCACGAGATGGGGCTGGGAACCGTCGTCGTCGGTCTGATGAATCATGAAGCCTGCGAAAAAATTCTGGCCGTACCCGAAGGTCATAAAGTCTATGCCGTCATTCCGATCGGCCGGCCGGCCACCGAACCGAAAGCAGGACCGCCGCGTAAGGCTTTGTCGGAAATGGTATTTTTAAATAATTTAAATAAGCCGATGTTTTAATATTTAATTTAAAGCGTTCATCCGAAAAGACCTAGCGATGATGAGAATATTTCCAAAACAAAAAGGGGAAGTTGAATGTTATGAAGGCCTCTTTGCTCCGTAAAATCCTGATCATGATCGTCAGCGTGTATGTGACGTTGAGAATTACCGTCATCGTCCTTTACTGGACGGGCATCAAGGGCGGGTATCCCCGAAAAGACGGTGACGGACTCTTGACGTGGTGGTCCAACGGTCTGGTCAATGCCGCACGCATTAAAAAGACGGTCTTCGACCCGTTCAACGTTCGCATCGAACCGGGCAAACGCTATATCATCATGTCGAATCACCGCAGCCTCTATGATATTCCCCTGACGATTCTTTCGCTTCCGGGCAGTATCCGGATGCTGACCAAAAAGGAACTGTTCAGGATACCTCTGTGGGGACGCGGGATGGCGGCGGGTGAATTCATTTCCATCGATCGTCACAACATCGAGCAGGCCAAGAAGGATCTTAGAGCGGCACGCGAAAAAATGGAGGATGGCATTGTATTGTGGATCGCCCCGGAAGGCACCCGCTCGCGAACCGGCCGGATGGGATCGTTTAAGAAAGGTGGCTTCATCCTGGCCATTGAAACCGGCGCGCAGATTATACCGGTCGGCATCCGGGGTTCGGAGAAAGTCCTGCCGGCCAAGACGTGGGACTTCTACCTGGATCAGCAGGTGGATATTCATATCGGAAAACCGATTGACGCCTCGGCTTATACAATGGAGAACAAGGATGAACTGATTGAAGCAGTACGGCGTGAAATAAGCACTCTGTGCGGCGAAACCTGATATCGGCAGATGACCCATCATCATCCATCAACCTGACGCACAGACTTTCATTGAAACACAGGACTAAATAAATGCTGTTTGCGCAAATACAAAGACAAAAAATCAAGCATACTGTCCACGGAATTCCGAATTCCAATGGATGGCTGATATGATATTGACATGACGTAGAGGGACAAATATACTTTGCTTATGATTAAATTGAATACCGTTACCAAAAAATACGGTTCCTTTGCCGCCGTCAACAACGTCTCTTTTTCCGTTGAGACTGGTGAATATTTTGCTCTTCTCGGACCTAATGGCGCAGGAAAAACGACTATCGTCAAGATGCTGCTGGACTTCACCCAACCCACATCCGGAAGCTTGTCGATAAACAGCATCCCCAGCACTCAGGCAGCAAGTCGCACCGCGATAGGTTATATGGCTGAAAACCATCGCATCCCCCCGCATCTTTCCGGATGGCAATATTTACAACGCTGCGCGGAGTTGCTGAATATCAGCCGATCTGATGCGACAGACCAATGCCGGCGCATCGTCAGGCAAATCGGCATGGAAGGCAGGGAAAATAGCAAAGCGCGTACTTATTCCAGGGGCATGATTCAACGGTTCGGAATGGGCGCTGCCCTCCTGGGGAATCCGAAACTGCTTCTTCTTGATGAACCGACCTCCGGCCTTGACCCTATCGGAATCAGAGAAATACGTCAGCTTTTGGAATCGCTTAAAGATCAGGGGATGACGATCTTCCTGAATTCACACCTTCTGTCGGAAGTTGAAAAAATATGCGATAACGCCGCCATCATCAATCAAGGAAAGCTTTTGGTGAAGGACAATATTGCCGCTCTGATCAAGAATGGTGACACTCTGGAAGATGTGTTTGTCAGATTGGTGAAAGGTTGATTTGAAAATGTCTGAAACGCGTTCATCCATCATCCGTATTGCGAAATACACCATCGTGGATCAGGTGCGGCAGAAGAGCTTCATCATGATGTTTGTTATTTGTGCACTTTTCATATTACTTGTCCGCAACTGTTCTCAAGGCGGTTTCATAGTGAATGGGCAGACGCTTGACGATGACGCTGTAATCCGTGTCATGTTAAAAGCGGTTTTCCACATGATTGCGGCGGGAACAATGTTGCTGGCGGGGCTACTTTCCATGCGCGTATTCAAACGCGACCGGGAGGAGGGGATGCAATCCTGTATTCTGTCAAAACCGATAACCCGCTGGCAGTATGTTGCGGGAAAAATTCTCGGATTGTGGGTTTTATCAGTTGTCTTCATGTTCATTCTGCACAGCGTTGTGTTCATCATGATTTCCATCCATTTAAAAGTGGTCTCTCCGGAATATCTCATGGCCTCGCTGCTTTCTTCTTTCAACCTGTTTTTTGTCGTTGTTGCCGTGCTTCTTTTTTCGCTTCTGATGCCTGACATCATCGCTTTTCTTTGTGTGATGGGTATTGGCATTGTCAGTTTTGTGGCAGAGGGAATAGTTGCTGCGAGCCAGAGTCAATTGGGACAGGCGATGCTGCAACAATCGGGTTCAGCGTCGGACGTATCCCGGTGGAAAGTTATTTACTATTTATGGCCGAAACTTTCAGGAATACAACAGGTTGCCTCATCATTGATCAGCAGGGAGGGGTTTCATGGATTTCTATCCATTTATCCGTTCATCAACATTCTGATCTATTGCCTTATCCTGGGCGCGTTGTTGTTCTGGCGTTTCAGGCATGAGGATATCATTTAAGCTTCCTGAACGGAAGTGTCATCTGATGTTTGCTTGGATGCACGCTTTTCAAATAGCAAGTCTTGATATAAATGGAAAGGACAATCTCCGGTAAAGGAATTGGGATATTATGCCGATCCAGATAATATCCCCACACGAGAAAAACGCAAGAGGTTGATTATGGTTTAATATTAAGTTATTAAGTCCAAAATCACGGATTTTGTAAAGGGGTGTTAGGCCGACAGCGCTGTCGGCGTTTACAATATTAGCACCGATCCATATAAACAATGTTATAACTCAGATCAAATGCATAACGATGATTGAAAAGAGACATTTTTACATCTACGAATATGTTTGCAAAAAGACAAAGGTACCATTTTACGTTGGCAAGGGAACAAGCGATAGAAAAAATGCGCACATGCGCGAGGCCAAAAAAGGAAGTGAGCGAGCCTTATGCGCTAAAATTAGAAATCTTGGATTTGAAAAAGGTGTCGAAATTATAACCGTGTATAAAAATCTTACTGAATGGGAAGCGTTTCAGCATGAAAGCCACTTAATTGAAGAAATTGGTCGCGCCGATTTAGGCACGGGGCCGCTGTTAAATAAGTCATTCGGTGGTGAAGGTATATCTGGCGGCATTGACATGTACGGCTACCGTAGGCAGGGTATAGCGCGAAAAATAACAGACATGGTTCATCACGGAATGCTTATTCAAGATATGCCGCAAGAAATAAGAACGTATGTTGAAGAAAATAAAATGAATGTCAAATGGGTTGAGAGTCGACTAATACCTCACATTCAAGAAATGGGTAATGTTGGTTATCATTACAAAGGCCCCAAAATACTATTACGTGGTTGGCAATTTTCATTAAACAGAAAAATGATTGACGTCAACATGTTAACTTTGGAAACAAAAGGATTTCTCAAGGTTCATGGTGATTTGCCTCTTAATAAAGGCTATGTTGCTTCTGCGCCAAAGAATTATAATTTCGGGTATTGAATGTTTATTAAAATCTTATAACCATGCAATCCACGCGGACCGGCGTCCCGCCGGCCGGTGATCAGTATGTTCGCCCGCCGCCTTCGGTGGCGTGCGAACGGAGCCGCGTCTGAAGGTCGCTTGCTCTACCGCCTGCGGCGGTCGAACAAGCGACTAGAACCGATCCCGTTACACGGGACGGCTCAGACGCGGCTCCGTTGAACATTTCAAGTGATAATCCTCAATTTTGACGACCCTCCAAAATCTTTCGCTTCACATCCGGCATTGACAGCAATCCTCTCTATGTGAAATAAAGCACTCATTAAAAATCTTCCGGAGAACAGGGTTGCAAAGCATTAAAAACGATATTCGGCAAATCAGGCAGAATCTTGATTCTGTCATGATTGCCGATTATTACCGTATTGTCCGCGAGCTTAAAAACATCGAAACGCATAGAGCCAAGGACGAAAAATCAGCTTTCAGAAAATTAGGCTATCTGAAAAGACTTGCCGATCTCTCCACTAATCGCTACCGCAGTAGAAAACAAAATGCTCCCTCGGTTCACTTTCCGCAAAATTTGCCGATCATCGCGAAGAAAAGGGAGATTATTGAAAGCATTCAAAAACATCAGGTCACGATTATCACCGGTGAAACCGGATCAGGAAAGACAACGCAAATCCCCAAAATGTGTCTGGCCGCGGGTCTTGGCCTGCGGGGCATGATCGGTTTGACTCAGCCCCGGCGTATCGCGGCCATCAGTATGGCCCATCGCATAGCATCGGAACTGGGCGAGGAGTGCGGTCAATCCGTCGCGTACAAAATCCGTTTTGAAGAAAAGAGCTCCGCCGAGCCTTTCATTAAAGTCATGACCGACGGCATCCTGCTTGCGGAAACGGTCAAAGACCGCGACCTGCTCGCCTACGATACATTGATTGTCGATGAAGCCCATGAGCGCAGCCTGAACATTGATTTTATTCTGGGCTACCTGCGCACGCTGCTCGCCAGGAGAAAAGATCTGAAAGTCATCATCACCTCGGCCACGATTGATACGGAAAAATTTTCTGAAGCTTTCAATAAAGCGCCAGTCATCAAGGTTTCCGGCCGGATGTATCCGGTGGAAGTCCGCTATCGGCCGGTCGATCCTGAAAAAGAAGAAAAAGGAGAGATAACCTATATTGATGAAGCCGTGGCCTGCGTGGAACAGTTGCAGCGCGAGCGCCGTTATGAAGATATTTTGATTTTCATGCCGACCGAGCAGGACATCCGCGAAACTTGCGGGCTATTATCCAAAAAATGTTCAGGTCTGGTTCTGCCCCTGTACGCGCGTCTGTCCGGTTCTCAGCAAAGGCTGATTTTTGCCCCCGTCGAACAGCAAAAAATCATCGTCGCCACTAATATCGCGGAAACGTCACTGACGATTCCCGGCATCAAATATGTGATCGATTCCGGGCTGGCGCGAATTTTGGAATACAATCCGCGCAGCCAGACAACCGGTTTGCCGATCAAACCAATCTCTGCGAGCAGCGCCGAACAGAGAAAGGGACGCTGCGGCCGCGTCCAAAACGGTATCTGCATCCGGCTCTATTCGCAGGAGGAGTTTTCTCAAAAGCCTCTTTACACGCCGCCGGAAATCATGCGTTCCAATCTGGCCGGTGTTATTCTGCGGATGCTGGAGCTTAATCTCGGCGCGGTCACGTCCTTTCCTTTTATCGACAAACCGCATCCCAAGAGTATCCGCGATGGCATCGATATCCTGCGCGATCTGGGAGCGCTGACCAGAGACGACGGTGCCGAAGAAACAAACCAATACATGCTGACGGAAACCGGCAGGAAGATGGCCGAATTTCCGCTGGATCCCCGCGCGTCCCGTATGATGATTGAAGCGCAGAAAGAAAACTGCGTCAACGAGATTGCCGTTATTGCCGCCGCCTTGAGCATTCAGGACCCACGCGAACGTCCCTATGAAAAAGCCGACGAAGCGTCGAAAGCTCATGCCCAATTCGCGCACCCGGGGTCGGACTTTTTAACCTATCTTAATATCTGGAATCGCTATCACGGGTCGCTGGAGAATCTGCCGACGCAAAACAAGCAGCGAAAATTCTGTCGCGATCATTTTCTCTCCTACAAGAGAATGATCGAATGGCGCGACATCTATCACCAGATTCTGGACATCCTCGGCGGCAAGAGCAAAGCGGCGAAAAACCGAAAACATCACAAGATTGAAATCAATCAGGACATCGCCGACCGGATTCACCGCTGTATTCTGAGCGGCTATCTTTCCAATATCGCCCGGAAGAAAGAGAAAAACTTTTATACGGCAGCCAAGAGTCGAGAGGTGATGATTTATCCGGGGTCCGGCCTGTTCAATCGTGCCGGTCAGTGGATTGTGGCGGCGGAAATCAGCATGACCTCGCGGGTCTTTGCCCGCCACGTCGCCAATATCAGCAGCGATTGGCTGGAGAAACTCGGCGGCGACAACTGCCGCTATACGTACGCCGCTGCCCACTGGGAAAAAAACCGCGGGCAGGTGGTCGCCCTGGAGAAGGTGACCCTTTTCGGATTGACGATTGTGGAAAGCCGTCCTGTTGCTTATGAAAAAATCAATCCCGAAGAAGCCAAAGCGATATTCATCCGGGAAGCCCTCGTTACCGGCGAGGTATCCCGCCGGATTCCTTTTCTCGAACACAATCTGTCTTTATACGAGCATGTCCAGACCATGGAGGAAAAGCTGCGCCGGCGCGGGATTGTGGCTGATGAAGAAACCATTGCCAATCTTTACGAACAGAGGCTGCCGGTGATTTCCGATATCCGGTCGCTGCAGAATTTGATCAAAGAAAAGGGAAGCGATGAGTTTCTGCGTTTCCGGGAAGAGGATTTGATTGTTCATGAACCGGATGAGGAGGAAATTTCTCAATATCCCGATCAGATTAAAATCGGCGATGCTGCTTTTAACTGCCTCTATAATTTTGAACCGGGCAAAAAGGATGATGGGGTTACCGTGAAAGTGCCTTTGGGTTTTCTCTCCAAAGCCGCAATAGAAAACATAGACCACCATCTGCCTTTGTTATTAAAGGGAAAGGCTGTTCACTTATTGAAGACGCTCCCCAAATCCATTCGCCTCAAGTTGCCACCGCCTGCTCAAATTGTGCAGTTATTACTGGAAGACCAGTCGTCTTTGAACAAACCTTTACCTCAGGCGCTCAGTCAGTTGCTTCTCGATCAATTCAAGATCAAGGTTTCTAAGGATGATTGGGCGACGGAGAAACTGCCGGATTATCTCAATATCCGCTACAGCGTCGTTGATGAAAAAGGAAACGAAATTAAAGACGGCCGTGACATCAATTTGCTGCAAAAAGAACTGGCCGACTCGGTCAGTAGTTCAGCCATGGATAAAATCAGAGGCGAGTGCGAAAAAGAAGGAATCACCGGTTGGGATTTCGGGGAATTGCCGCAGCAGATTCCCCTTCGGGGAGCACACGGTTTAATCGGCTATGCCTATCCGGCTCTGACGGTTGTCGATGGCTCGATCAATCTCCGGCTTTTTTCCAGTGAGAAACAAAGCGCCTTCCATCATCCACGGGGAGTTGCGGCTCTGTATGACATTCATTTTGCCGATTTGCTCAAACAACTTAAAAAAAATATTGCCCTGAATAGCTCGATGAAAGCCATCGCGGCCAATATCGGACCTCCCAAACAACTGGAACAGTCTCTCATCAACCGGGTAAAAAAGGATTTGTTCTTCAGGCCGTGGCGGAAAAGGGAAGAATTTGTCGCGCACGCCGGTTATCTGAAATCCCAGATCCTGCCTTATGGCCAGCAGGTGCTTACAGCGATAGAGCCAGTGTTAAAAGCATTTGATGATACTTATAATGTTATCAGTAAACTTATGACGAGAAATAGGGGCAATAATCCGGTTTTAAATTTTCTAAAAGGAATACGAACGGAGCTCTCAAGTCTGGTGCCCATCGATTTTCCCGAACTTTATACCTTTGAACGGATGAAGGAACTGCCGCGCTATTGCCGGGCGCTTGCCCTGCGGGCCGAGCGGGGAAGTCTCAATCTGGCCTCGGCAGAAAAGAAATTGCAGGAGGTTTTCATTTATTCTGTAAAACTGCAGGGAATGATTGAAAGTGATTCCAAGGCACAGCAAATCGGAATCCGGGAAATCAACCGGTTTAAAGAAGACATTGCCGTGGAATGTCCGGAAGAAAAGAAAATGCTGATTGAAGAATTCTTCTGGATGATTGAAGAATATAAAGTATCCCTGTTCGCGCAGGAACTCAAGACGCCCTATCACGTCTCACCAAAAAAACTGAATCAGCTGATAGAAGAAATCGAAAAATTTTAAATACCTTTTCTTAACCGAAATGGTGTTATTCAACGGCCAGATTTATTGATTTCAGTATATTCCATGTTTCCTTGCAATGGGAAGGAATGATTAATAGCTCAGGATTTGCTTTTTGCAAGTGATAGAGCATTTCCAGCGTTTTCACAAAATCATCCGGAGAAGCGTAAAAAGTTTTCTGGAATAATTTCCATGTGGGTATATTGTACCGGATGTTATCCTGCAGGTATGCGCCATCGCCGACAAAAAATAACTGTCTGGAATCAACGTTATCCATGTAGAGTCCCATTTGGCCTTTTGTGTGCCCCGGGAGCTGAACGAGATACATTGTGCCGTCATCCCATAGATCTACCGCCGTATCGAAAAGCTTGTGTTTTTTCCCTTTTTTGTAAAAATCAACGGTCATTATTTCATTATTGCAGTCATTATATAATGATTTCAAATATGCGTATTTAAACAATTTTACTGAATGCTTTTTTGTCTTGTCCCAGCACATAAAATCATACTCAGTCTTATTCAGGATAATTTTAGCATTAGGAAAATCAATAATTCCAGGAATGTGATCCGCATGACCATGACTGATTATGATCGTTTTAACATCATCGGGTTTAATTCCAATTTTTGTAATTTGATTTGCTGCATTGTTTTCCTCTTTCAAATCGCATGGCGTTAAAATGCTATGAAGCCGATAAGGGAAATCGCGTGTTGCTTGATAAAACCGGGTGTGATGTCCTGTATCAAAAAGAATTATACCCATTTTCGGATGTGCAATGACGGCAAAAAGAGCTGCTGCTTCTATTGATTCACAGTTTGCGCCCGCCAATAATATGCATTTCCTTGTCCGTACCCACGCCGTATTAAAAACTTTTACCGCAACTTTATTGTGAATTTCTATTTTCCCCATGCTATGGATGTCTTTTTTTGCTCCTGTACTACAGATTTTGTCTTTTGTTCCCGCCGCCGCAAAGATGAGCCGGGACGCGAAGCGGCGATCGGCTGTAGCAACGGGTTGGGCTTTATTTTTTTAGCTCTTCAAGAATACCCGCCACGCTCTGAACACAAGGAACACATACCTTGTTCAACATGTCTTTCTCTTTGAAGAATTTCTGGCCTTCTTCTGCCGTTAAATCGCAACCATTTAACAATTGACGGCAAATATATGTGCCATGCTTTTCAGCAAATTTTACCATGAGTTTTCTTGTTTGCTTATAAGTCAATTCTGTAGCTGATTTATCGTCTTTTGCCCCTCTACCGTGCCACATTCCCAATACAAGAATGCCACCTGTTACCGCACCGCATACTTCCTCTTTTCTTCCCATACCTGCACCCAAGCCACACCCGATCTTCAGTGCAATTTCCTCAGGTAAGTCGCTTTCTTCCCGGAAAGCGTAAAGTATCGACTGAGCTCAGTTGTATCCACTTAAAAACTTTTCTGTTGCGATGTTAGCTTTAATTGACATCTTATCTACTCCTTTCTTTTAGCCGTACGACAAAGCTCAGCCGGAGCCGCGAAGCGGCGATCGGCTTGAGCGATCTTGTTGGCCTCTTTTGTTTGTACTTTGGAACTTATTCGTAATGCGTCCACATTATGATTACCTTTACTGTGCGGACGTCTTTCAATACTTGATAAACCAAGCGATGCTGTATGTTGATTCTTCTTGAGTATGCTCCTGAAAGATCACCCATCAGCTTTTCATAGGGTGGTGGATTTTGAAATGGATCTTCCCTGAGTATATCCAATAGGCGGCTTGCCTGAGGTTTTAGGCCGGATTGTGAAATATTTTTTGCATCTTTTTGTGCCTGTTTTGTGAAAACAAGTTTCCAGCTCACCAGCCGGGTTCCTCCTTGCATTTTTCGACGGGAGTTTTTAAGCCCTTCTTAATGGATTCTCGCATACCCGGAACTGATGCAAGGTATAATGTTTCTTCTATAGCACGCCAATCTTCTTCGGATACTAAAACAGCGGAATTTCTTTTCCCTACAATTTGGATCGGAATATGTGAATCTTTAACTTCATCCACAAGATTGTATAGACGTTTTCTTGCTTCTGATGCTGTAAATGTTGTCATTTTTCTTACCTCCATAACGTACGACATACGGTACGCTATTATAAGACGAATGTCAAATAATTTCAGGCCAACGGCGAGTGCTACCGCGCAACTCGCCGTACGGGCGCGCGCAGCGCGGCCGTACAATTATTAGGCAGTGCCGGTTTCGATTCTCTCATTCATTGTGCGAACTCGTAGCTGAGTTTAGTGATGCGCCCGCGCCAGTAAGGTTTCGCCCCCTCTGGCAGCAGCCAGGCAACTTCACCGTCAAAGGGCACTTGCATGCCATCTCGAGCCTCGTAGTTCCAGAACCGGCCTTCCCAAGGGGTGGGCACCACTTTGCCACCTATTGTCCGTCCGCGCGCTTCAGCGCGTACGGTTTCGATGAGCCCGTCTTTATTGAAGCGGAACAACAGCGTCAGCGTGAGGTCGCCGTCCTTTATAGTCGCGCGGGCGGAATGGTCGTCCACGACATCCCAGAGTACGCCCTGGCTTGGCAAGAGCGCTGTCGGGTACCAAGCAGCTTCGGCAAAGAACCGCATCAGTTCACCCTGTGCCACTTCGCCCGTGCCACGCAGGTTAACCATGGACACCAGTCCGAGTACCGCCGCATGCAGAATGCCTTCACCCGCGATGTAGGCGTCATGAACGCGCACCGGTAGGCCGGGCATCATCGCAACGCGCCCGTCCCAGTCAAATCCCGGGCGCCGCGTGATCACGCGCTGGGTGGACGTGAATGGCTTCCACTGATCGGCCGCCTCGTCCATGTTGAAGGTTCCAGTGTGCTCCACGGTGACAGCGGCCACGATCGGCTGTCCGTCCTTCAACACGGCGCGGAAATAACGTTGAACTGGTGCGGGCACACCGTTTAGTTCAACCTTATGGAAGAATTTAGGCTCGATCGGCAGTCTGGCGGCTTCGAGCCGGTCACGAAGCTCTCTCGTGCCCGATTTCCAACGGAATTCTCCGTAAAGCATTACAGCCGCCACGACGATAACCAAGCCAAGAACTACAAGAAGCATAGCTCTCCTCAACATTCCTAATTCCTCTGCCGAACGGCGAGTTGAGCGAAATTACGGCGGGCTGACATGCTTGCATGCCTGGGCCGACGGGATTTGCGCTCGAACGATTTGTTCGACCGCGCGAATCAGCGCGTGGTCGGACTAATCGGGCGAGTGCGACCGCGCAACTCGCCGTACGGGCGCGCGCAGCGCGGCCGTACGCAAAAATCAGCCGGAGCGTAGCGATCGGCTGGATTGATTTTGTTGGAAATTCAGTCATATTTATCCAGTTCTTGTGATTTATCTCGAAATATAAATACTTGCTCAAGTAACTTTTGATCCGCTAATTTGTATAAGTCTAAATTGTTGCGATATTGTATTATCTCTCGTCCTGCATATCCACAGCTAAAATAGTTGGCAAAGTTAAAATAAAAAGGTACATGAGTAATAATCAGACCGATATAAACTCCAGCCAGACCACCTCCCCATGCATATTCGTAGGTTTTTAATAAGACGGTTCCGGTTGTACGATCTTCGATTCTGATCCATGCTTTTGTTAGGTATCTATGCAGAAAGTCACCCTTGGGTCGTTCAATGACTACCTTGTATCGGCTTCGCAGGTCAGATTCTTTCAAAATAAGGTCCAAGTTTTTACTAGTCGGATAATTTTCAGCTTCTATTATTTTATACTGCGCCGTGTTTGGAAAATCAGGTTCTTCTATATCGATTTTTCCATAGAGACAATGCATTCCATTGCCTTCTACTAATAGTGTATCAATAGGACCAACCTTCTCAAAAGTTGTCCTTTCTATTGGGGCAGGATGATCACATTGACAGCTAAGTTCAAATAGTCCACTCAGCGGCCATGATAAGACTAAGAAAACGAGCAGAATAACCAATATTACTGAAGATTTGATGCTCATGCCGCATCGGCGCAATAAATAGAAGATAAGCCAGAATACTGCCACAGGCAATGCACACAATACTAGTGTTATTAAGGAATTGAACAGCATGCCCAAGAGAAACAATACGACCATTATTTAATCCTTTTATTGTTCCAACGAAAAAATCACCCGGAGCGCAGCGATCGGGTGTATTGTTTTTTGTTATATGATTTTATTTTTTACTTTACGCACTAAAATATCATTTATCTCGCACTCAAGAAATGGTTCACCAAATACAGCATGGTTTTTCTTTGTATATAAAAAACGGTATTTGCTGAGTGGATAAATTGGCAATACAAAACCAAACCATAATCTCATAACGAAAGCCCCACATTTCTGACAGGTACTTTTTCTAAATCCGAATTGTAAAAGTGGAACCCGCCCTGGCCGCATTGCAATATAGCGGATAAGTGAGGACCATCTGGAATTTGTTACAGCAGTAGTTTCGGTTAAACAAGAATCGCAAAACTCTTTTGATGGTAATTTATGAAATTCCTCACCACATTGTTTGGAACAAAATTTATATCCTCCTAGCGTAATATATTTACCACCAAGGATTATTTTCCAGCAATTATCGCATATTGTAATCTTATTCTTCATATAACGGCGAGTTGAGCGAAATCACGGTGGGCTGGCATGCTTGCATGCCTGGGCCGACGGGATTTGCGCTCGAACGATTTGTTCGACCGCGCGAATCAGCGCGTGGTCGGACTAATCGGGCGAGTGCGACCGCGCAACTCGCCGTACGGGCGCGCGCAGCGCGGCCGTACGCTATGATCAGCCGCCGAGGAACGAGGTCGGCTGCATCAATTTGTTGGGGCTTGTTTCTTTCTATCTCTCCAAAACTTTGCTATTTCAGTAAATGTCAAACCTTCGAGACGTTTTTGCTGAGCAAAGAGCTGCCATTCAGAGAGCGTTCCCTTCTTCTTTATCTGTTTGTCGATTTGTTCCACGTCCCCGAGAAGGGACGATAGTTCAATGACTTCAATCCTCTCCGGACATTCTTTCCAGTTATGTACCCAGCAAACAATTATATCGACGCCGGACGGATCATGAACATGTGTTTTGAAGGAGCGACTCTCGTATTCAAACTCGATTCTGACTTCCTCCCATCGATTGTTACCAACTCTTCTTCTGGCCAAACAGTCCGGATAGCCAGCCTGGATTGATTCGATTTGAAAGTCGAAGGCATCATGTAGTACACCAAAAAGATAAACGACACCGAGTTCGTTGACCGGTGCACAGGAAAGCGATTTAAAAGCTATCTTATTTCCAAAGACGCGTCTACGGTCGGTATTTGCCATATCTTCTCCCTTGCCCCAACGACCCGGCTCACCGGCTGCTTGGGCCAAGTTGGACTGACAAGTTACCACGGAAGTGCGGCCCAAGCAGTCCGTGTGTAGCCGTTGGTTGGGCCTTTTGGATAATTCCCTTTAGATCTTGAATCCATACAGAGTTACCCGCACCGTTTAAATGTACGCCATCGCCTTCGTGGTACTCTTTTCTGAGATTGCCGGTTGAATCTATTAGTTTAAAGCCTGTATCAAGAAATGTACACTTCGGGATTTGTGCTTCACAAAGCGCTTTCAAATGGCTATTCAAAGCCCTGATGCGCATATTCATGCCTGCATGATCATTGGGGTGAACGCGCTCGTCAACAGGTAAGACTGCACTGAATACAATAGGAACAAGTGGTGGAACTGTCTGAAGTATTGAGGAATAATTCTTAAGAATTTCTTCATTCGATCTATACTGAAGATCATTTATACCAATAGCCAAGACACATACACTTGACCTCTTAAGTGAGTGGTATTCGGGAAGTCTCTTGAGTACGCCGACCGTTGTATCACTGCCAATGCCATAATTTACTGAAGGTGTGGCAACGGCGGAAACACAAAGGCCTTGGGTAATGCTATCCCCAATAAAAATCACTGCTCTGTCGGGCACGTCGGCATCCATTCGCTTATGATATCTTAACATTCGTTCAAAGTGCTCTGTTATCTCCGGTTTTCTGATTAAGCCGACGCGATAACCAACATGAGTGATGAAGTCAGATTTTGCCAGCACGAGAAGTAAAAAGAGATGTATGAAAACGATGTACCCAATAAACAAGTTCTTCTTTAGCATTGTAATACCCTCTGAGAGCCCAACGACGAAATCAGCCGGAGCGCAGCGATCGGCTGGATTGCTTGGTTGGGGATTTTTTATTCACCTTTTGATTTGTCCACAAACATATGCCGCGGGAAAAAGCTTTTTGGATGCTTTCCTTCTGACATAATAGAATGTCTTCTCAGGCGAACACCTTGCTTATTTACTAAATCATGTCCTTCCAATAAGAAATACCGGATAAATCCGCGCTCCATTATCTTTAAGCATTTATCAAGTTTTTGCCCGGGTTTAGTTACAACTTTACCGACAAGTATAACGCGTTTACCATTCTTTGCATTTCGCAAATGTTGCATTAACTGAAGATTGTTGAAATGACCTTTAATTCTTCCTTTTAATGAATTGGCCTTGCCTACGTATAATGCTTCAAACTGGCCGCGACCCCATCGCCGACCGAATACGTAAATACCAGCAACAGTGGGGAGCTTTGCAATATCAGTTTTGTAAATGAGATTTTCTGCGCTTGCATCTTTCAGAATAATAGGCTTTGACCATTGAATATGAAGATCCATTCTTAAAACCTCCTGTATAATTTACTACCCCAACGACAAGCTCAGCCAGAGCCAGCTTTATCGGCGATTGGCTGCAGCGCCGGGTTATGCGTGCCTGTGGTTGAAACACCCGTACGACCTTGCGAGTACAGGTGATTAGCCTCGATTACTTTTTCAATAGTTTTTCTATTCTTTCCGATGACGACGAACATTAAGGAGTGCCAATAGACCGCGGTAACGTGATCTGTCGCCAAGCGTTCTTTTATGCGAGCGAAGTCCTTGTCGAAGGTAATTCTTCGGAAGTGCTGGAAGACAGAAATGGCAGACTCATCCGATATTTGTTTGAGAATGGCGTCTATATCCGAATACAACACGTGCTTCTCGTTGTTTGATGTCTCAGGCTCAAAGCCGTTGTCTGGATCGAGAAAGAATAGGTGCTTTCCTTCAGTAGGAAGGCCAGAGAAGTACTCTCTTCTGTTCTTGCGGGTAATATAGGTCTCTGGGTTATGAAGGTCTACAAAATATGAGGCTCCAGTGGCGGCAGGCAGATCACGAAGCCGTTGGATGTTCCGTTCTTCTCTGAGGTTGTGGCAAAAAGAGATGATCGCCTTTCTTGCAGGAAAAAGCTCAGGATGCGTTTTGCCGTCGCCGCTTTGGTCGTCTGGGGTCAACATCAGCACCATGTTCAGCCTTGGATATCTTAGGGCCGATGCCAGGTAGTCATGATAGTCCCACTTAAAACTGTCCTTTGAGTCTCCCAAATACTGTCGTTTCATTCTTTAATCATCTCTCGCATAACGGCGAGTTGAGCGAAATTACGGCGGGCTGACATGCTTGCATGCCTGGGCCGACGGGATTTGCGCTCGAACGATTTGTTCGACCGCGCGAATCAGCGCGTGGTCGG